>JGI994J12354_10005582_pt1 | contig 10790 bp, 11 predicted proteins | sample IntmicLarv3ML3BL_FD_12354 | JGI IMG/M metagenome (IMG submission 12354)
TGGCGAGTTTTCGCCGCGGTTTTCGGCACGAACCTCGAGCCCCGCAAGGTCAATCATGTTAAGTATATTCGTGTACGAGAGTTCGTATTGCAGCGTGAAGCAAATCAGGTCGAAGTCCGTAATCGGATCTCCCGATTCCAAGGCGTAGAGCGGGATTTCCGCCGCTCGCATCTCCGCCTCCATGTCCGGCCAGGGCGCAAATACGCGCTCGCACCACACACCGTCCATCTCGTTTTTCAGCCCGTAAAGTATCCGAAGCCCAAGGTTTGACATCCCGACCTCGTACAAGTCAGGGAAGCAGAACGCGACACGCATATCCACCCCGGCTAAATCCTTAATTATTTGTCCATACTCTCCGCCCGTGTACCGCGCAGGCTTTTCGACACGCGCAAGTATTCTTTCAAGCTTGTCCATCATTTTTTGCGACAACGCCTTTCATTTTGAAAATATCTATTTTGCGAGGGTTTTTATGTGCAGCTTTACCTTTTTCGTCGCCCACTCATAGTGGCTGGAAGTTGCCGAAACGCAGTAGCTGCCCAAAGTCGAAGTCCCTGTCCAATCGAAATGCTTCTTTTTAAACAGCTCTTCGTCAGAAAAGTTTTCGATAAGCGCAAGAACTTTTTCGTGGCTCTCTTTCAGCATTTCTGTTGCACTTTCATAGGAAGTATTTTTGTGCTTTTCCCAAAATCCGACGTTCATTTCACCATAAGTTTTCCAGTTGTACGGCTCCGGCAAGAAAGGTTTCTTTTCCCCGCTTTTGTTTTTTTCGACCCATTCAATCAAAAGAACGTGCCACTCATACAGGTGAACAAGCACATCCTTAATATTTTCGTCGCGCGTCCAATGCGCCTCTTTTCCAATAGTGTCGCCAAAGTTGAATTTGGTTTGCCGCTCATCCTCGGTAATTGAGCTGATTATATCCAACATTTTAGTAAACTTTTCAGTTGCCGCCCGAATCAATTCCGGTTTTGTCGTAGGTCTTCCCACAAATTTCGCCCTCCCCTGTTTGTGCCGCAAAATAAAATAACTGCCTTAGCAGTTATTTTACACTAATTTTCGATTTATTACAATCCCTGCCGCTCGCCGAGTAAAAGCCACACAGAAACGACCAATAGCGACAGGTTGAACTCACCGTTTGCCATATTCCAAATTCCAAAGCCGAGCAGCGCCGAACAGGTCGCATAATGCAGGATTTTCAGTATAACCAGTTCTCTGCCAAATGCCCAAAGGCACAATGTCCGCGCGATATTCCCTCCGTCAAACTGACGCGCGGGCAGCAAATTGAAAAGTCCGAGTAGCAGGCTTATTCCACCCAGTGTCAACAGCTCCAAGTTCCACCTTGCGGCAAGCGCACACCCAATTGCAAGCGCGGCGCTTGCCACAGGACCCGCAAAATACACCAGTGTTTCCCCACAATATCCGGCTTTCCCGAAATCCGCTGATATTTCTGCTCCTGCCGCTCCGAGCCGTAAAGACCGCACATTCCCGCCCGCAAGCTTCAAAGCAAAGTAGTGTCCAAGCTCGTGCACGAACACTGCGCCAGCAAATAACGGCACAATTCCCGCGCTGTCCAAGCAGTAAATCGCCGCTGCAAGCATGACAAAGCCCGCTGTAATTTCAACCTTTCCAAAGTACATTAGCCACCCACATAGTGTGACGGATCCAGTACTGTTTCCCCGCTCCTGACCTCAAAATGCAAGTGTGGTCCTGTTGACCAGCCTGTGCTGCCAACCTTTGCCACTGTGTCGCCAAGTTTCACCAGCTGTCCTTCTGTCGCTATAATTTTGCTGCAATGGCCGTAAAAAGTTAGAATCCCGTTTTTATGACGAATAAACAGATAGTTTCCATAGACAGAATTGTACCCTGTAAGCTCAACTGTTCCATCGGCAAACGACACAATATCCGTGTCTGTCGTCGCGCCGATGTCTATGCCATAGTGGAAACTGCGCTTCTTTGTAATAGGATGAATCCGATAGCCGAACCCGCTCGTGACGCTGCCCTCAAGCGGTGCGGCATATTCGAAGTTCAGTTCAGGATATTCATAGCTAACTGCCTCCGGGGGATTGCTTTCATCATCCTCTACATCCGTCTCCTCAATTGGAACAGGGATTTCCGAACTGCTTTTGCTCGTGGCATTGCTGACTGCACCCATTCGCACGACGTGTGCATTTTTTCCCGGCGCAGAGTATGCGTATGGGATATGCATGAACATAGCGCCGCCGCCTGCACCTCCGACCTCCTGAAGTTCTTTCTCTGCTCCATTTTCGGATTGAACTTCCTCCGTGCCAGCTGAAAATTCGCTGAAGACCTTGGTTATGTCGCCCTCTCCTGTCGCAAACTCGCCCACGGCGCTAAAAACCGCACGATAGTTTACTCCTCCGTTTATATTTTCGTCTATAAACCTGCCAAGAGCCTCTGATGCGGAAGGTGAGAAACTCTTAACCACCCACAAAACTCCCAAAGCCAGAATGCTTGCGACGAATTTCACCGCAAGCGTATTTATTTTTCTAGGTGCTTTTTTCTCGCGCAATGTATGCCGCGCAAGGTGCCTGCCCTCGTAGCTTGCACGCGAGTATGTGCTTTTTTCATTCATGCTCCATTTCCTTTCAACCCGTGTATATACTTTCCCGCTTACACAAAAATTATATTCAAACAAAAAGAAAAAAAGACATACGATTTTCGTATGTCTTTTATAACTGTTAGCGCAAAAATTGGATTCCTATATATTCTCTATTTCCCCCGAAATATACCTGTGCATAGCCGCAGCAGCCGCTTTTCCCGCACCCATCGCGAGAATTACAGTCGCTGCGCCCGTCACAGCATCGCCGCCTGCAAAAACGCCTGCCCGCTTCGTCATCATGTTTTCATCAACCTCAAGGCAGCCGTTTTTGTCGGCAGTAAGATCAACGGTCGTAGCCGCTACAAGCGGGTTCGGAGAGGTGCCAAGCGCCATTATAACTCCGTCTGTTTCCAACTTGAACTCGCTGTTTGCAACCTCGACAGGGCGGCGCCTTCCGCTTGCGTCCGGTTCGCCAAGCACCATTTTAACGCAACGCAGCGCCTTAACGCAACCGTTTTCGTCGCCGATAACCTCTAGCGGGTTCACGAGGAGCTGAAAGTCGATACCCTCCTCCTCGGCATGGTGAATTTCTTCGACCCGCGCCGGCATTTCGTCGCGCCCGCGTCGGTATACTATGCTAACATGCTCCGCACCTGTCCGCAAAGCGCAACGCGCCGCATCCATCGCGACATTTCCTCCGCCGATTACCGCAACATTTTTGGATTTGACAATCGGCGTGTCGGTGTCGCTTCGATGTGCACCCATAAGATTTATGCGTGTTAAAAACTCGTTTGCAGAGTATACGCCATTCAGGTTCTCGCCCGCTATGCCTAAAAATTTCGGAAGACCCGCACCCGTACCAACGAACACAGCCTCGAACCCTTCGGCGAAAAGTTCGTCAACTGTCATTGTGCGCCCCGCTATAAAATTGGTCACAATTTTAACTCCCGCTTTTTCAAGCCCGTAAATTTCTCTCTGTACAACATCCATCGGCAGACGAAACTCTGGAATTCCATACACAAGCACGCCGCCGGCGACGTGAAACGCCTCGAAAACCGTGACATCGTACCCGAGCTTTGCCAAATCGCCCGCGCAGGTAAGCCCCGCAGGTCCTGCACCTATAACCGCGATTTTTTTGCCGTTTTGTGCGACAGCAGCCATCTTCTCCGCCGAATCAGAAAATTCTGCAGCAAAGCGTTCAAGCCGCCCTATTGCAACAGGCTCCCCCTTGTGCTTTCTGACGCAGAGCTTCTCGCATTGCGACTCCTGCGGACAAACCCTGCCACAGACCGCCGGAAGCGCGTTCGTTTCACTGACAACACTGTATGCGCCGGAAAAATCACCTTCCGCAATTTTTGTGATAAATTTCGGAATCTTAACACCGACAGGGCAGCCTTTCATACACGGCGGGTTTTTGCAGTTAAGGCAACGCGCTGCTTCGGCTTTGGCTTCCTCCGCAGAGTATCCAAGTGTCACCTCGGCAAAGTTTTTTATACGTTCGAGCGGCGGCTGTTCCGTAATCGGTGTTTTTTTCAGCGTCATATTAGCCACGGTTCACATCCTCCCTCTGTAAATTGCACAGATGCGCCTCACGTGCCGCCTGCTCCTGCTCACGGTAGATATTGTTGCGTCGAATTGCCTCGTCGAAGTCCACTAAATGCCCGTCGAAGTCGGGCCCGTCCACGCACGCAAACTTTGTCTCTCCTCCAACAGTAACACGGCACGCACCGCACATTCCTGTTCCATCAACCATAATCGGGTTCATACTGACAATTGTTTTAATTCCATACGGCTTCGTCGTAATGGCGACGAATTTCATCATCACGAGCGGCCCAATTGCAATAACCGCATCGAAATTTTTACCGGCCTTTACTAGTTCTTCAAGCTTTTTCGTCACAAGCCCCTGCTCGCCGTGGCTTCCGTCGTCGGTCATCATATGCAAGTTTTTGCTTGCGCCACGCATTTCATCCTCAAGTATAACAAGTTCTTTAGAACGGAATCCAGATATTATGTCAACTTCCGCTCCGCGCGAGTGCAGATATTTTGCCTGCGGATATGCTATTGCACAACCAAGTCCGCCGCCTATTACACATACGCGCTCGAAATTGTCAAGATGAGACGCCACTCCGAGCGGCCCCGCAAAGTCAAGGATGTAGTCGCCCTCATTCATAGCACCGAGTTTAATTGTAGAAAGTCCGACCTCTTGAAAAATTATCGTAACAAGCCCACTCTCCGCGTCAGCTTCCGCAATGGTGAGCGGTATGCGCTCGCCTGCTTCATCGGTTCTGAAAATTATAAACTGCCCGGCATGCGCCTTCCGCGCAATAAGCGGCGCTTCGACGCGCATAAGCTTGACTTGCGGGCCGATTATATTTTTTTCCACTATTTTAAACATCAAAATTCCTCCTGCCGGCGCAAAAAGCTTTCATATGGCAATCAAACGGCATACCGTCATTATAGTTCATTTCCCCCGTTTTCGCAAGGAATCAATTCAAAATTGTATATTTAAACAAAAACGGCAGCACCCGCAACCAAGCAGGTACTGCCGTTTTGAATAAAGTCTTAGTTTCCTACCATCTTTGCGACTTCCGACGCAAGGTCGTCCTGACGCTTTTCAATGCCCTCGCCTTTTTCAATGCGGACAATACGCGTAACCGCGATTTTTCCGCCGTTTTCCTTGGCGACAGCGTCAACATGCTGCTGAACGCTGATTTTGTTCTCCTTGACAAACGCCTGATCGAGCAGGCAGTTCTCCTGATAGAACTTGTTCATGCGGCCGTCAACCATCTTTTCGATGATTGTGTCGGGCTTCGGTTTGTCGGATGCAGCGTTTTCGTTTCTCGCCTGAACGAGAAGTATTTCGCGCTCCTGTGCAAGAGTATCCTGATTGACTTCACTGCGGTTGAGGAAACGCGGCGACATTGCGCAAATCTGCATTGCGATGTCCTTGCCAAGCTCCTGAACCTTGTCGGCTGCGATGTCTGTTTCCATGCCGACGAGCACGCCGACTTTTCCGCCGCCGTGGATGTAGCTGACGTTCACTCCGCCATCATAGCGGACAAAACGGCGAATGCGGATGTTCTCGCCGATAACGAGAACTTTTTCACGCTGAATATCCTCGACCTTGAACTCGGAAGCTGGATAAGTAAGCCCCATAAGAGCATCCAAATCGGCCGGATTATGCTCGGCAACGACGCTTGCTACGTCGGCGACGAACTTTTTGAAATCATCGTTTTTGGCGACAAAGTCGGTTTCGCTGTTGACTTCGACGACAACGCCTACACCATTTTCGTATACATTTGCGAAAACAAGTCCTTCCGCGGCAATGCGGTCAGCTTTCTTAGCGGCAGCGGCAAGACCCTTTTCACGCAGATAAACAACGGCGGCGTCCATGTCACCGTTTGACTCGGTGAGAGCCTTTTTGCAGTCCATCATTCCTACGCCTGTCATTTCGCGCAGAGTTTTAACATCAGCGGCTGTAAATGCCATATATTTCAATTCCTCTCAAATAAACTTGAATTACTCAGCTTCGTCCTCGTCGCCCTTTGCCTCGACAGCTTCGTCAAGGGTGATTTCCTCGCCCTGACGTCCTTCCTGCACGGCGTTTGCCATGGTCTGGCTTATAAGCTTGATGGCACGGATAGCGTCGTCGTTGCCGGGGATTACATAGTCGATTTCGTCCGGGTCGCAGTTTGTGTCAACGATTGCGACTATCGGAATACCGAGCTTGTGCGCTTCGGCGATGGCGTTGCGCTCCTTGCGCGGATCAACGATGAAGAGAGCGCCGGGGAGCTTTTTCATGTCCTTGACGCCGCCGAGATATTTTTCAAGCTTTTCGATTTCAAGGTGAAGTTTGATAACTTCCTTTTTGGGGAGCATATCAAAGGTGCCGTCCTCCTGCATTTTGCGGAGTTGGGCAAGGCGGTCGATGCGGCGGCGCATAGTCTTGAAGTTTGTGAGCATTCCGCCGAGCCAGCGGGCGTTGACAAAATACATGCCTACGCGCAGAGCCTCGTCCTTAACGGCGTCCTGAGCCTGTTTTTTCGTGCCTACGAAAAGAATTGTCTCGCCGTCAACCGCGAGGTCACGGACGAAGTAGTAGGCTTCCTCAAGCTTTTTGACGGTTTTCTGAAGGTCGATGATGTAGATTCCGTTGCGCTCTGTAAAGATATACGGAGCCATTTTCGGGTTCCACCTGCGGGTCTGGTGTCCAAAATGGACACCTGCTTCGAGAAGCTGTTTCATTGATACGATTGCCATAAAAATCCTCCTTCGGTTTTTCCTCCGCACGGGCGAAAATTTCGGCGGAAACGGCATAAAAGCCGACCTGACGCCGATGCCCGGACGTGTGGATTACGCAATGATTTTTCATCGCGCTTTGGTATTTTACCACAGGAAGAGCCCACTTGCAAGTGTTTTATGCGTTTTTGTGCGAAATTATCGAAGCTTCACAGCGACCAGCCGCGTTTTTCCTTGGTTTTAGTGTGTAAATACCTAAATTCATAGTCAACAAGGATTATATCCTCCCCAATTTTGCAAATCGCCTCCCACGGAACAACGTAGTCCTCACCACCGAACAGTCCGCCGAAACCGCCTTTTCCTGGTACGACAATCGCGACAACCTTACCGCACTCGGTGTCCACCTCAACGTCAGAGACATACCCGAGCCGCGCGCCGTCGCGCACGTTGACGACCTCTTTGCAGCGCAGTTCGACAATTCTGCAATTCACAGCGTCACCCCCTTCAATATATCAATATATGAAAGCTGAACGCCGCTTTATTCCACCACAATCGGCGAAAATCTATAATCTCCGCCAGCCAGCCTATTCTTTTCCGACTTCAACCCAAGAGCATACAAATCGCCTGCGAGCGCTTCGGCTTGGAACAGCCTCTTTCCGTCCTCGGAAAGACTTGTGACCTCCGCTGTATTTATTACGACAGGAAGCTTCGCCGCAGTTTTCATCATACGCAAAACCTCGCGTCCCCTTTTGCCGATTGCGAGTACGCGGATATATTGCGGCGGCATAACCGCAAGTTCCTCAGTGAGACCTAAATACGCCGCAAGCAAAATTCTGCGAATTCTTGCGTGGGTGTAGCGCTTGGTTTTTGCCCTGTCAGCCACCTCCGCAACTGAAACAGAGTCCCGAACGGCGGAAAAAATCCGGTGCTCCAACCCCTCGGAGATGTCGGGAAGCTTTGCGTAGTCCGAAATTCTCATTCGCCGCATTTGCGCCATCATCGCCGTGTCGCTGGATTTTGCGGAGACGACCTCCGCTCCGCTGCCCTTGATTATCCCCCACGACTTCTGCGGCATAAACTCCCTTGCCTCATCACGTTTGCCGGCGTATAAAAGTTCACGGATATACGACGCGGACGCAAAGCCACCGTTCGTACTTCCGCTGTCGTGCGCAGCACCCTGCCGCTTTACGGTGACAGGCACAATCTCAGCGTCTATGCGTCCTATCGCTCGAACATACTCAACCGCGAGAGCATTGTTCGGCTGCAACATAATTCGCGCCGTAGCACCTAAGTCCTCTTCCGCTATCTTTTGTCGCGACGTGGCGTAACTCATACCTTCGGTTTTCATGACATTTGCGATTTTTTTGTTGAAAACAGCACTCGAAAGATATTGCGCTGCCACACAGATTTCTTCCATGCTTCCTGCTTCGCTGCCGAAACTAAGGAATTCAACAACACCGCAAGCTTCGAGCAGGCTGACCGCCGCAAGTGCAAATCTCTCAGCGGGCGCTGCGGCAAAGACCGCCGGCAGCTCAACAATTAAATCCGCGCCATTTTCCACTGAAACCGCCGAAGCCGCACGCGCAAACTTGTTAAAAACAGCAAAGTCTCCGCGCTGAACAAAATTACCGCTCATCACCGCGACAACCACCGTGTCCGCACCGAGTTGCTTTCGCGTCTCGGCAATGTGGTAGAGATGCCCGCAGTGGAACGGGTTGTACTCAGCTACAATTCCGGCAATTTTCATTTGCACACCTCTTTTTTTAGGATTTGTAACATCAAGTATTCCTTATCTGACGAATATTGTCAAGCTCTTTGTATATCTTATAAAAAATCTAATTGCAGCTCTTTAATATTTGCACCGCTAGTTAAATTCTCTGTCAGATAATGGTATAATATTAAGTCCGATTAAGGATGGCTTCTACACCGCCGAGGCCGCCGAATTCGACTTAATTTTCATGGATATTCAAATGCCTGAAATGGACGGTTTTGAGGCAACGAAGCGCATCCGCGCCCTCGATTCTCTCAAGGCGAAAACCGTGCCGATTGTAGCAATGACCGCAAACGCCTTCCGCGAAGATATTGACAAATGCCTCGCTGTCGGGATGAGTGACCATATTTCGAAGCCCATCGACCTCGATAACGTTCTGATAAAGCTTCGGAAATACCTTGGTAAATAGATAGTTTGAAAAACCCCGGACAGCAAGCTGTCCGGGGTTTTCGTGCTATCTATTTTATGAATTTCTGGTCAGCGGAATCCACTCCCCAATTACCATGTCCATGCAATACGTATTGTATAGGCCCACCGCATAATGCTCAAGGGTGATAAACATATCCGGCGTATTCCTGCCAAGGACGAAAGTTTGACAGCTGTCGCCTTCGATTAGCTCCTCGCCTGTGTGCATAATTGCTTTGCCTTCGGTTTTTTCGCTACCAAGAAAAGCAAACAGAAAGTCAATCGAATTATCGATTAAAGTCTCCTTATAGCTCTCATGCGTAAGCGGCGGGCTCATCTCAATCAGCAGCCCACTGTCAAAAAGGTAGTTCGGGTTCATCTGTGTAAGCGTTGATTTTCCGGGACAGTAGTCGTAAAAATAGCTCCACGAATCCGCGCCCTCCGTGAAAAGATCCAGCATTAGCAGAAAATGTGTTTCGCCGTTGTGGGTAACAAACCCCGCCGCCTCAATTCCCTGAACCACATTTTCCTCGGCATAGAGTTCCAATATATCAGCAGTTTCTCCGACAGTTTCTCGGCTCAGACCATACTCGTCCAGTTTTTCATCAAGCGTGATATAGTGGTTTCCCACAAGGTCGAAGTAGTATGAAAAAACCTCGCCGTCGGTGCCGTAGTTCGGATATTCGTTTAAAACAACCACAATTTGCAGCGCCTTTTCGTCCGCAAACGGGTAGGCATATATTTCTGTCCATTCAAAATTGTCATAGCCGTGGGCTTCAATGAAATCGTCATAACGCGTCTGGATATCGCGCCGTATGTCATCATTCAGCCGTTCGATTTCAGAGTTTTTTCCTCCGAATTCCGCGAGCGCTGTTTGCGTCTCATCGTAGGTTATGTACGGAATCTCTGCGATGTTGTCACGGACGCGCTCGTGCACAAGCATTTCGATAGCGGTGGCGCTGTTGTCAATTTCCGAGAAANCCTGCGTCGGTTCGGCAGAGGTCGGATCTGACGGCATTTGCGACGGGCTCTCGGAAATCTGCATGGATGGCGACGTACTCTCCTCTACATGCGGAGAGGGCAAGTTTACAACCACACAGGCGGCAAGCGAAACACAAATTAATACCACAACTGCAAAAATGGCCGCTCTTTTATACATGACGACCTCCCGGTTCACAATATCACAATATTTTTATATTAAATAAATACTACTCGCAATCAGACGAAAAATCAAGCATTTTCAGTTTCTCTCTTTTCTTAAAATGAAAACTGAGCGAAATCCAGTGATTTCGCTCAGTTTTTTGTATTCGATTAATTTCCCTTTGCCCTGGACAGCATCCTAAACGTTTGCTGTGAGGACAAGCAGCAAATCCATCTTGCGGAAGCTGCGCCTATCCATCGGAAGCGACCAAACCCCTTCGACCGGGCGTGCGTCGTCGGTTATGAGCGTATACTCTCCTGTCTCTGGGTTGAAGAATTTGGCGGTATAGCTCTTGTACGGAAGTGTGCGGATTGTGACGGATTTCATCGCGGTTTCCTGGAAATAGCCGACAATTATTTTCATCTCATCGTCGGCGGTAAAGCAGCCCTGACGAAGCAGCTCACGGTGTTCGTTACCTATGATTTCTTTGTAAATCAAATAATTTATTGGTTTCATCCTATGCCAGCCAATGCTTTCGTAAAAGTCGCGGAAAATCGTGAGCTGATTCGCGCCGGGAAGCTCAAGTCCGTCCCACCACGACATGTCACCCCAGCCGATTCCCCCCACACCCGCTTCCCATTGAAGTTCCCATACACCGTTGCAGCCATAGGTAT
>JGI994J12354_10005583_pt1 | contig 10790 bp, 10 predicted proteins | sample IntmicLarv3ML3BL_FD_12354 | JGI IMG/M metagenome (IMG submission 12354)
AACGGCTATACCACAAGCGAAGCCAAATGCTTTGAGGCACGGCAAGCGCTGGCGGACGGGGCAGACGAGCTGGACATGGTCATCAATTTGGCCGCGCTTAAAGAAGGCAGCTTTGCCTCCATTGCACGAGAAATCGAGGCTATAAAACGTCTGGCAAAGTCAAACATACTCAAGGTCATTATCGAAACCTGCCTGCTTACCGATTATGAAAAACGCCGCATGTGTGAGGTTGTACGCGATTCGGGTGCGGATTTCATTAAAACTTCAACAGGCTTTTCCACAGGCGGCGCCACATTTGAGGACATTGCCCTATTCCGTTCTTTACTGCCCGAAGGCTTTGGAATCAAAGCGGCGGGCGGCATACAAACCCTTGCGGACGCAGAGCGTTTTATTGAATTGGGCGCAACCAGGCTGGGCACCAGCCGCATCGTGAAGATACTGAAGAACCAACAAGCCATAGGCTATTAAGGAGCGTCATCATGCACATAACCGAATCTGATTTGGCGGCCCGAGCCATCACGGCACGGCAATTCGCCTACGCCCCCTACTCCGGCTTCACCGTTGGGGCGGCGCTTCTTTGCAAAGACGGCACCATATACACCGGCTGCAATGTCGAATCCGCAGCCTTCGCCCCCACAGTTTGTGCCGAGCGCACGGCTTTTGTGAAAGCCGTATCGGAGGGCAAGCGTGATTTTGCCGCCATTGCCATCACAGGCGGCAAACAAGGCACCCCAGGCGATTACTGCTACCCCTGCGGCGTGTGCAGGCAAGTCATAGCCGAGTTTTGTAGCGGGGCGTTCACCGTCCTCATTGTCCGCACTCCAACCGATTGGCAAAAAATCACGCTGGAAGAACTCTTGCCGCACCGATTCGGCCCGGATAGTTTGCAGTAACCGGGGCAAAACCTTGGGGCTTTGCCCCAAACACCACAAGGGACTACGCCCTTGACCTTTCATTAAAGAATTAAACCGCGCAATTGCACGGCTTGAGGAAGAGGTTAGGGAACAGCGCCCTACGGTTTTGCTCTTCATCGTTCACCCAAGGAGGCATTACTATGCGAATGTATGACATCATCACCCATAAAAAACAAGGCCGCGCATTAACAGACGAAGAAATCCGTTTCGCGATTGACGGCTTTACAAACGGCCACATCCCTGACTACCAGATGTCCGCCTTACTCATGGCCATCTGCCTGCACGGTATGGACACCAAAGAAACCGCCGCCCTAACACTTGCCATGGCACAGTCAGGTGATATGGTCTGCCTAAAAGACATCGGCGGTGTTACGGTCGATAAACACTCCACAGGCGGGGTCGGTGATAAAACGACACTTGTTGTGTCACCGATTGCGGCGGCTTGCGGGGCGGTTGTAGCGAAGATGAGCGGGCGCGGCTTGGGGCATACGGGCGGCACAGTCGATAAACTGGAAGCCATACCGGGGATGCGCCTTTCCCTCAATGAGGAAGAATTTTTCCGCATTGTGCGGCAAACAGGCATTTGCATTGTGGGGCAATCGGGCGATTTGGCCCCTGCTGACAAGAAAATCTATGCCCTGCGCGACGCCACCGCCACAGTGGACAGCATCCCCTTGATTGCTGCCAGCATCATGAGCAAAAAAATCGCGGCCGGTGCGGCCAAAATCCTGCTTGATGTTAAAACAGGCAGCGGCGCGTTTATGAAAACAACCGAAGACGCTGTCAATCTTGCCAAAATCATGGTAGATTTGGGTGAGGCGGCAGGCAGACAAACCTCCGCCCTTGTCACCAATATGGATATACCCTTAGGCTTTGCCATAGGCAACGCCATTGAGGTTGCAGAGGCCGTTTCGGTGCTGCGCGGCGCGGGGCCTGTGGATTTAACCGCCGTGTGTATCGCACTGGCCGCCGAAATGCTTATGCTGGCCGGCAAGGGCAGCTTTGCCGAGTGCGAGGGGCTTGCTCGCGAGGCCATTCGCTCGGGACGGGCGCTTGCCAAACTGACCGATATGGTGGAAGCGCAAGGAGGCGACAGGCGGTATATCAAGAACCCCGGCCTGTTTCCCAAAGCGGCATATGCTCACACCGTGTATGCCGACAAAAGCGGCTATATCACCGCCATGAACGCGGAAGCCTGCGGCGTAGCGGCAGGAATGCTTGGCGCAGGCAGACAAACCATAACAGACACCATCGATTTCGCCTCAGGTATCATATTACAGGCAAAACCGAATGATGTTATCAAAGCAAACGCGCCCCTAGGTGTGCTGTATACAAACGACAAAAGCACGCTCGCCGAAGCGGCGGCATTGTTTGCTTCTGCCGTCACCATCGGCCAAATCAAACCCAAAAGCAAACCGCTTATCGCGGCACGCATCACAAAGGAGAGCTTGGCATGAGAATCATTTTGATGGTGCTGGACAGCGCAGGCATAGGCGCTTTGCCCGATGCCTCACACTACAATGACGAAGGCGCAAACACCCTTTTACACATACAGGCCGCCGTGCCCTCCATGCGCCTACCAAACCTAAACCGGCTTGGCCTGTGCCGTATCGAAGGCGGGGCTGCGCTTGATTCCGGTAACGCCGCCCCCACCCCCATCGGTGCCTATGGGCGGCTGGCGGCGCAATCCGCAGGCAAGGACACTACCACGGGCCACTGGGAAATGGCGGGTCTGGTGCTTTCTGCACCCTTCCCCACCTTTCCAAACGGCTTTCCCGCAAGCTTTATCGCGGCCTTTGAAGCCGCCGTGGGGCGCAAAACAATCGCCAACCGCCCTGCCTCCGGCACAGCCATCATTGACGAATACGGCGCGCACCACATGCAAACAGGCAACCTCATTGTCTATACCTCCGCCGACAGCGTGTTCCAAATCGCGGCACATGAGGACATCGTGCCGATTTCCGAACTCTACCGCATTTGCGAAACGGCTCGTGCCATGCTTACGGGCAACTTGGCGGTCGGCCGCGTGATAGCCCGGCCGTTTGTCGGCCAACCGGGCGCGTTTACCCGCACGGCAAACCGCCACGACTATTCCTTTGCACCGCCCGCCCCAACCATGCTTGACGGCATCAAATCAGCCGGGCAACATGTGGCCGCCGTGGGCAAAATCGAGGACATTTTCGCAGGGCGCGGCATCACCAACTCAGTCCATACTAAAAACAATATGGATGGTGTTGACCAGACGTTAGCCTACATGCAGACCATCCCAAACGGCTTGATTTTCACCAACCTGGTGGATTTTGACATGCACTACGGCCACAGGCGCGACCCGCAGGGCTACGCGGAAGCGCTGATGGCGTTTGACGCGCGTTTGCCCGAAATCGTGGCGGCCATGCGCGAAGATGATGTGCTGATTCTCACAGCAGATCACGGCTGCGACCCCACCCACCACGGCACTGACCACACCCGCGAGTATATCCCGTTTTTGGCCTATGGCAAACGCATTCAAAACAGTGTAGACATCGGCACAAGAAATAGCTTTGCGGATATCGCGGCCACCATTTTAGAATCCCTCGGGGTTGCAGGCGAAACGGCGGGAGATTCGTTTTGGAGCAAAAAATTACAAATCAACTCCAAATGAAAGTATCGAACACAAACAAAATCTGCTCACATCCAATTTCTTAGCTGTTTTCATTTATTGCAGCATGATTTTAAAAATGTCAAATCAATTTCACCATAGCGACATTTTTCGTCAAGCTCACTTTCGCAGTATGTTTTGCCGATTTGAAGCCGCCACACACAGGGGCACTCGAATGATTACAAATTAATTTCAACAAAACCATCCAAACATAGTCCCACTCCATCTCAGTATCGTTTTTTCACAAATATAAATCAAAACGCCCAAACCAAAGAGAAATATGTCGAATCTCAATTCGATTACACGGAATACAATTTTGAGTTCACAAACAAATTACACTAACTTCGAAAGGATTGATTCCATGACAAAGACCAACCAGATCCCCACCCCTCATATCGAGGCCAAACCGAATGATGTCGCCGAAACCGTGCTGATGCCGGGCGACCCGTTGCGCGCCAAATTCATCGCCGAAAACTTCTTGACCGATGCTGTTGCCTACAACGGCGTGCGCGGTATGCTGGGCTTTACAGGCACCTATAAAGGCAAGCGGATTTCTGTACAAGGCTCCGGCATGGGCATCCCCTCCATCGGGATTTACTCGTATGAGCTGTTCGCGTTTTACGGCGTGCAAAATATCATTCGGGTGGGTACCACAGGCGCCATTCATGATGATTTGCATATCAAAGACATCGTAATCGCCCAAGCCGCCTGCACTGATTCGAATTTTCTGGCACAATACGGCCTTCCCGGCACCTATGCACCCATCGCGTCCTATTCCTTGCTGGAAACGGCCGTTGCCGAAACAAAGACCAAAGGCGTGCGGTACATGGTGGGCAATGTGTTATCCAGCGACTTATTCTATTCCGCCAACGAAACAGGTATGGCTCAGTGGAAGAAGATGGGCGTTTTGGCCGTGGAAATGGAGAGCGCCGGCCTCTATGCCAATGCCGCAAAGCTAGGCAAAAACGCACTTTGCATTCTGACCGTTTCCGATTGCATCTTTACAGGCGAGGCAACCTCCTCTGAAGAGCGGCAAACCGCTTTCACCGACATGATGGAAATCGCACTGGAAACGGCGTTACGCATATGATTATTTCTGCCTCCCGCCGTACCGACATCCCCTGTTTTTTCGCCGACTGGTTCATGCACAGGGCGCGCGCGGGCTATGTATACACGCGCAATCCCATGAATCGTTCGCAGGTGCATCAGGTCGCCCTTGATGTCGAGCATGTGGATTTCATCATGTTCTGGACAAAGGATGCCCAACCCATGCTCGACAAACTGCCCGAATTGGATCAGACGGGCTACCTGTATGGTTTCCAATTTACGCTGACCCCTTATGGCAAGGAAATCGAAGGCGGCCTGCGCAACAAATCCGATATCGAGGACACCTTCATACAACTCGGGCAAACCATCGGCAAAGAACGTCTTTTCTGGCGGTACGACCCAATCATACTCAACAATGAACTGACCATCGCCTACCACGACAAGGCATTCACGCGGCTTTGCGAACGGCTGCACCCTTACACGGAAGCCGTAGACATCAGCTTCGTCGATACATACGCCAAACTTAAAAATCGCCCCATCCGCGAAATCAGTCAAGCCGAAATGCAAGAGATAGGAGGGCGCTTCGCCGAAACAGCCCAAAAGCACGGCCTAATCATCAAAACCTGCTGCGAGACCGTTGATTTGTCGCCGTTTGGCATCCAACCCGGGGCATGCATCGACAAACACGCCATCGAGCGCATTTGCGGATATCCCATTGCGGCCAAACCCGACAAATATCAGCGCGAGGGCTGCCACTGCTTGGCGAGTGTGGACATCGGCATGTATAACACCTGCTTAAACGGCTGTGTGTATTGCTACGCAAACCATGGTGGGGACTCGATACAAAAAAACCGGCAAAACCACCGCCCCGACGGGGATTTCTTGATTGGGGAACGGCTTGAATCGGATAAGGTGTATGAGAAAAAATGAAGGAGTTGTTTGAATGCGCGCCCATTTCGCTGATGCACTGGAGCATGGTGACCTAGATGCCTTGCGGCACATCCCCAAAAGCGACCTGCACAGCCATGCGGGCCGCGGCGGCCACGTTTCGTATATTGCAAAAGCGAAGGGTGTAAAAATCCCACCACCGCCCAAGGCCTTTGCTTCGCTTGACGATATGCAGTCGTGGTATCAACATACAATCAAACCCCATTGCAGCGGCGTAGAGGGGCAACTCTTACAGTGGGAAGCGGCTTTTGCCCAAGCCGAGGCAGATCACATAACCGTTTTGGCATTGAACTTCGGCACAAGCGAAATCGCATTTGTCGGCGGCATGGAAACATACACCGCCCTTCTTGCGGATTATAACGCCCGCTTCGCCCCGCATACCACGTTCTTGCCGGAATTGACATTTGATCGTGCCTGCGATGTAGATGCGGAACATGCCCTGCTGGACGAGATATTCTCCTGCAACCTCTTCCGCTCGGTCGATATTTGCCATGATGAACTGGCCGCGCCCATCGGGCGGTTCCAAAAAATCTATCGCTTGGCCGAATCGCACGGGCTGCGTTTCAAGGCGCATGTCGGGGAATTCGGCACGGCCAATGATGTCATGGAGGCGGTGGAAACCCTCGCCTTGCACGAAATACATCACGGCATAGCGGCCGCAAGTTCCCCGCAGGTGATGCGCTTTCTGGCGGATAACGGCATCCGGCTCAATGTCTGCCCCACCAGCAACGTCATGCTGGGCGTGGCAAAGGACTATGCCTCGCATCCCATCAAAAAGCTATACGAGGCAGGCGTGCCTGTCACCCTCAACACGGACGATTTGCTGATTTTCAACCAAACCGTGTCGCAGGAATACCTCAATTTGTACCAAGCGGGGCTGTTTACCGCTACAGAACTGAATGCCATCCGCGAAACAGGCTTGCAAAACTAAACAACCCTCCGTGAAGTTTTTCCTTCACGGAAGGTTGTTATTTCTTACATCGAACGCACAGCCTTCTCTATTTGAGCTTGTATATCGCTATAGTTTACCACCGCCAAATCCGTGGCATCCACGCGAACTAGCGCATCCCCATAGTCAAACCCACCGCAATTCATGGCCGCCACACGAAAAATTTCCGGATCTTGGAAAAAGCCATGCGAACGCAGAGCGGGATGCCGTTCGTCCGTATCGTCCCACGCCAAAAAACGCTTGTGGATGACCACCGCGTCGCCTGTAAACAACACGGTGACCATCTTGTAGCCATATCTCTGAACCAACTGATGAAACCGACCGCGTGAAATTACTCTCGCAAAGAAAGCCCTGCCCCGTTTGCATCAGCGCCTCGCACACATCCCAAGTCAAATCATACGCCAAAACGGCATACGGCTTGGCCTCCGCGCAGTTTGCCGCATCATAACGCAAGCAATTCCAGATGGTTTCCTTGATTCTGTCCTTACAGACAAGCGCAAGCCCGCATTCCCGAGCCAGCCACTCCGCAAACCGCGTTTTCCCTGCCTCCGGAACGCCCGCGACGAGAATCAACACCTTTGCCATAAGCTACCTACATAAAGACCTTGGGGACTCTGTCCACACACCCCTGCAAGGGACATTGCCCCTTGACCCCTTCACTAAAAATTTTTACAAGAAGGGGTCAAGGGGGCTGCGTCCCCTTGCGGGGTGTGGGGCAGCGCCCCACGGTTTTGTCTTTCTTATTTCTTCGGCACGCTCTCCCAATCTTTCAAGAACCGCTCAATACCAGCGTCAGTCAAGGGGTGCTTGCTCATTTGCTCAATGACATTGTACGGGATGGTTGCAATATGCGCGCCGATTCTGGCCGCCTCAATCACGTGGATGGGGTTGCGGATGCTGGCGGCGATGATCTCCGTTTCGATGGCATGGCGATCAAATATGTCCACAATTTCTTCAATCAGATTCATGCCGTTCATACCAATGTCGTCCAGCCTGCCCAAAAACGGGCTGACATAGGTGGCACCCGCACGTGCCGCTAAAAGCGCCTGCGTGGAGTTGAAAATCAAGGTGACATTGGTCTTGATGCCCTCGGCAGTCAGTATCTTAGTCGCCTTCAAGCCCTCCAAAGTCATCGGAATTTTGATGACGATGTTCTTGTGAATCTTAACAAGCTCCCGAGCTTCCTTAACCATGCCCTCATGCGCAAGGTCGATCACCTCGGCACTGATAGGGCCGTCCACAATGGAGGTGATTTCTTTCACAACCTCCACAAAATCACGGCCTTCTTTGGCAATCAAAGACGGGTTTGTGGTCACGCCACAGATAACACCCAAAGCATTGGCTTCCTTGATATGCGCCACATTGGCGGTATCGATGAATAATTTCATACTCAACACTCCTATATCGGCTTATTTGGCAAACGGGTTCTCGTTTGCATATAGCATACCCTTAGGCTGGTTGAACTTGATGTCCTCCACCCCTAAGTAATTAAACAATGTAAACAGCGCCGACCCGACATGCCCAAACGCCACCGCGCCGTGATGCGGATACTGCCCCTGCACCAGCACATAGCGGTAGAAACGTCCCATTTCAGGGATGGCAAATATGCCGATGCCACCGAAGGACCGCGTGGCAACCGGTAGCACTTCACCCTGCGCCACATAAGCCTTAAGCTTGGAATCCGCACTTGCTTGCAAACGGAAGAACGTGATTTCGCCGGGGGTAATGTCGCCCTCAAGCGTGCCGCGCGTGATGTTCGGCTCCGAATCCGGCTCCAGCAGGCGCTTCATGATAAGCTGGTGCTTAAGCGCAGGCTTAGTCAACCGGCAAGCCGGGGTATTCCCGCAATGGAAGCCCATAAATGTATCCTTCAACGTATATTCAAACTTGCCCGCAATGTCCTCTTCATACAAATCACGCGGCACAGAGTTATTGATGTCAAGAAGCGTCACACTCTCACCCGTAACGCATGTGCCTATATACTCGGACAACGCGCCGTAGATATCTGTTTCGCAAGCCACAGGGATACCCTGCGCGGCCAGACGGGAATTGACATAGCAAGGCACAAAACCAAACTCCGTCTGGAAAGCAGGCCAGCATTTGTTGGCAAACGCCACATACTCACGCGCGCCCTTATGCGCATCCGCCCAGTCAAGAAGCGTCAACTCATATTGTGCCAAACGCGTCAAAATGCCGTTATCAGAACCCAATTCCGCCGCCATCTCCTTGGCCAAAGCGGGAATACGGGCATCGTTTTCATGCGCCTTCATGGCAACCAGCAAATCCAATTCCGAATTTTCTTCAATTTCTACGCCCAAATCATACAGAGCTTTAATCGGCGCATTGCACGCAAGGAAATCCTGCGGACGCGGGCCAAAGGAGATAACTTTCAAGTTCTTCAAACCAATCACGGCACGAGCCACGGGCAAAAACTCAGCCATCATGGCCGCGCACTCGCTGGCATCACCCACAGGATAGTGCGGAATCACCGCCGACAGATTGCGCAAGCCCAGATTGTATGAGCAGTTCAGCATACCGCAATACGCATCACCGCGCCCGTTAATCAAATCCTTGCCGCTCTCCTCCGCCGCCGCGACATACATCACAGGGCCGTCAAAATACTTTGCAATCAAAGTTTCAGGCGTTTCGGGGCCGAAATTGCCCAAGAAAATCGTCAGCGCGTTACAACCCGCATCCTTAACATCCTTCAGCGCCTTTTGCATGTCACTCTCGTTCTCAACCGTTGTTTTGCATTCATAGACCTCGCCGCCTGCCTTTGTAAACGCAGACACAATGGCCGAACGGCGCTTCTCCGATAAGGAGATCACGAAACAGTCACGACTTACCGCGATAATACCCAATTTGACTTGCGGAATGTTTTTCATCCTAAATTTACCCCCTAGTTTATATTGCTTTTTAACATGCCGATTTTGATTCCCCCGTGCGCGCCGGCCTTTGTCTTGCCTCATTTTCACACGCACCAATTCCAAAACAACCGGCATTGTTTCCACCACCTCATTATACCCCGCCAAACGTAAATCGTAAAGAAATTATTTGCATTTGCCGCCACTTCACAAAATATGAGTACAACCGTGCCAAAATATGACTACAATCTCGGTAAAATGTCCCGCCAGATACTGCGCAGGATATCATATCCCCACGCCTTATGCGCTGTCACCGTCACCACCGTGTCGTAATCATACAGCACCACGCAATACTGCCCATACTTGCCCGCGGCGCGGAAAGAGTTGGGTACGCTGTTTAACCAAAACTGATACCCGTACCCATATCGCGCCTCCGGATCCTCTGCCAATGCCGAGGGCACGGCATCCATTCGTGCCGCGCGAACAAACCTCTCACTGACAAGGCGCTTGTTGTTATAGATGCCGTAATTCAACAACATCACGCCCAGCCGCGCAAACTCAGACGTTTTCAGGTACAAACCTGTGCCGCTTAGGGTATGGCCACGCGGGCATGTGTGCCATTGCGGGTTCGGTATGTCAAGCGGCATAAACAATCTTGGCAATAAGTAGTTGCGCAAATTTTCGCCGCTCACCTTCTCGATAATGCGGCCAAGCATATACGAACTTGTGTTTTCGTAATAAAACGCATTCTCGCGGTCAGGCTCACGCATGGGCGCGCGCAAAAACACATCCGCCCAGTCCTCGTGCTGCTCCTGCAAGGTTTCGTCCGAGTCATATCCATGCGACATGTGTCCTGTGCGCATTTGCAGCAAATCTTTGACTGTCATGCGCTCACAACCATCCGCAAAGCTTGCCCTATGTTCGCCGAAAAAATCGACCACCCGATCCGCAAAATCCAACCGACCCTCATCAATTGCCATGCCAACGGCTACCGCCGTAAACGCTTTCGCGCCCGAAAATAGATGTACGCGGTCATCACAGCGAAATCTTGCCGCCCTGTCAGGTTTGCCATTTTGATATACGTGGATACCGTATACCCCCAGATTTTCCCGCGCGTTGGCCGCCTTAAACCCGGCAAACAATTCATCCATACACTCACCCCATCCCTAAGCCTACACCACACTATAGCGAATCCGGTTGAGGCCGGTTTCGCCCATTGCCGTGAACCGCGAGTGCTTCTACAGGTCCCGCGCGAGGGCGCGATGACGCGTTTTATGTCTTTCGCAAACGCTTCAATTGCGAAAGACATCTCCGTTTTTCGCAAAGCGAATAAAGATAGAACGTACCGCGTGAAGGCGCGGCGATGCGTTCTTAGCTTGTCGGGGCTTCTACCGACAAGCGTTGCATCGTTTTTGCCGCAGGCAAAAATA
>JGI994J12354_10005584_pt1 | contig 10789 bp, 13 predicted proteins | sample IntmicLarv3ML3BL_FD_12354 | JGI IMG/M metagenome (IMG submission 12354)
TTTATCGCCATAAATAAATTATGCCGACAAAATTTGCCTTGCAGGCCAAAAAACTATCTCGCCATTGCTCATCTTTCCGGTTTGAAGACACCCCCTAGGGGTTTCACCCCAAACCCCACAAACTTTTTAAAAAAAGTTTGAACAAAACTTCACGAAAAATCGTGTGTAACACGATTTTGAGTTATTAGTTGCTCAGCAATTGTGCGCGAACACATGCTTTTCGCGTAAAGCGAACGAAAAGCGCCAAGTTGCGCGAAGCGCAACTTGCATCTTCCAAAAGTTTTTGGGATTCACAAGGGTATTCTTTCAAAAATACCCTTGTGCCGCCGGAGGCAAGGCTATCGTCACGATTATACCCCCACATGGGGCTATAATATATTATGATTGCGCCGTATTTGGGGAGGGGTCATGCCCCTCGAGGCCCGAAACGGCAGCAAGAAGGAGCGTTCGCTATGCAAAAGACCAACACGCGGAAGATGGTGCTGTGCGCCATTTTCTCGGCCATCATTGTGGCCTTCACCGTTATACCCTACACCGGGTATATCAACTACGCGGGGATTATCGAAATCACCACCCTGCACATCGTCGTCATCCTGGGCGCCATCGCCCTGGGCTGGCGCTACGGCGCCTTCTTGGGCGGCGTATGGGGCATCACCTGCGTCCTGCGGGCCCTGACCAACCCGCTGTGGTATCCGTTCATCAACCCGCTCATCTCGGTGGTGCCCCGGATTTTTGTCGGCCTGGTGGCCGGCCTGGTCTTCATGGCCCTGCGGAAAAAAATCGCCCTGGTTCCCTCGGCCGCCGTGGCTGCTTTGGCCGGCAGCCTGACCAACACCGTGCTGGTGCTGACAGCACTCAACCTGTTCAGCGACATGGTCAAGTGGGACTTTTTCGAGCAGTTCAAGCAGTTTTTTGTGGCCATCATCAGCATCAACGGCGGCATCGAGCTGGTGGCCGCCATCATCATCGCCCCGGTGCTTGCCACCGCCGTGCTGGGCCAGATGGACAAGGCCAAGGGTTAATTTTGTGGATTCAGATATCTTAACATAAGAGGAGACTTTACCATGGCAGAAAGCATCAAAGGCACCATCGAAATGGAAAACGGAGACCGCATGCCCTTCGAGCTCTATCCCGACATCGCCCCCATCTCTGTGGAAAACTTCGTCAAGCTGGCCCAGGACGGCTTTTATGACGGCCTGACCTTCCACCGTATCGTGCCCGGCTTTGTCATTCAGGGCGGCTGCCCCGATGGCACCGGCACCGGCGGCCCCGGCTGGAACATCCAGGGCGAGTTTAAAATCAACGGCTTCGAGAACAATTTGAAGCACGAGCGCGGCATCCTCTCCTGGGCTCGGGCCCAAGACCCCAACTCGGCGGGCAGCCAGTTCTTCATCATGCACGAGGCCGCCCCTCATCTGGACGGCAGCTACGCCGCCTTTGGCCGCCTGACCGGCGGACTCGATGTGGTGGACGCCATCGTCGAGGGACAGCACGGCAAAAAGCCGGTCATCAAGACGGTTGTCATCGCCTAAAAACCAAAGGCGCGGGAATGCTTTCCCGCGCCTTTTTTCTCGAAAACAGGGGATTTCCTCGTGCCCCGCACCCTGTGCCGGTTCGCCCACCCCCCGAACCCCCCAATTTATGGGAAGGCGCAACCGCACCCTTCGTCTAATCTAAAATCATAAAGGAGGCCACCACCATGTCCATAACCCTCACCTGGCTGGGTCACGCCTGCTTCAAGCTGGAAACCGCCGGCTACGCCCTGGTCATCGACCCCTACACCAAGGCCCAGGGCTACGATGAGTTCCAGACCCCGGCCAACGCCGTCATCTGCAGTCACGGCCACGGCGACCATGCCTTTAAGGAGGCCGTGAGGCTCGAGAACCCCGAGGCTGAGAGCCCCTTCACCATCACGGCCCTGCCCACCTTCCACGACCCCGAGGGCGGCACCCTGCGGGGTCCGAACCTCATCCACCTTATCGAATGTGATGGCCTGCGCATCGCCCACTGCGGCGACTTGGGTCATAGGCCGGACAGCGAAACCCTGGCCGCACTGGGCAACCTCGATGTGCTTATGGTGCCCGTGGGCGGCCACTACACCATCGACGCCGCCACGGCCCACGCCCTGGCCGAGACCCTCGCGCCGCGGGTGGTCATCCCCATGCACTACCGCCGGGGCGCCCTCGGCTTCCCCGTGCTGGCCGAGCTGAACGACTTCCTCGCCCTGCGGGGTGATGTGGGTGAGCTGAGCGGCAACTGTATGGAAATCACCGCCGAGATGCCGCCTCAGACGGCGGTGCTGCAGTACATCAGGCCTTAACAATCGGCATAATTCTTACAAATCCCCGACTTTTTGACAAAACCCCGCACAGTCCCCTTGACGGACGCGCGGCAAAGGCATAAACTGGTCACTGTCCCGTGCAAACCCTCAATCAACGGATTTTGTCGAGCGTCAGCTAAAGGAGGCACCTATCAAACCCACCATGATTTTGATGTTGCTGCTTGCCCTGGCCGTGTTGGCGGCCCTGGGCTGGTATTTCGGCCTACGGATTTTAAGCGCGCTGGCCTTTTTCGGGCTACGGATGAACCCGCTGCTCTTCTGGCTGCTGCTTGCGGGCGGGATGGTGGCCATCCTGCTTACCCGCTCGGCCCTCATCTGCGTGCCCCTCTACGGCATTTTGCTGTTCGCCCTGGGGGATTTGGCCGGGCTTGTGCTCAAAAATGCACCCGCGGCACATGCCATGTTCACGAAAATCTGGCTGGGCGGGCTGATGCCGATTATCCTCGCCCTGCTGGTCACCATTTTCGCCGTGTGGAATGCCCACAACCCCACCCTGACCCGGTACAGCGTCACGGTGGACAAGGCTTTGGGCGGTTTAGATAACCTCCGCATCGTCATGGTGGCCGATGTCCACCTGGGCACGGCGGTGCACGAGAAGGATCTGCCGCGATTGATTGAGCACATCAACGGGCAGAGTCCCGATGTCATCGCTCTGTGCGGCGACATCTTCGAGGAGGGCACCCCGCAAGCCTTGCGGGAGGCCGCCATTGCGGCCTTTGGCGAACTGCGCTCGACCTATGGCACCTACTACATTACCGGGAACCACGACAGCCGGGTTAGCGATGACGAGGCGGCCCGCTTTGCGGCGAGCCAGGTCACCGTGCTGGACGGCCAGTGCCTGCTCATTGATGACCGGTTCTATCTGGCGGGCCGGCCCGACGGCGGCCACAGCGGGTGGGATGCCCGCATGAGCGCCGCCGATTTGCTCTCGGGCATCGATGGGGCGAAGCCGGTTATCGTCCTCGACCACCGGCCCGGCGCCTTTAGGGAGAACGCCGCCGCCGGCGCCGATTTGCAGCTGTCGGGCCACACCCACGCGACCCAGCTGTGGCCCTTCAGCCCCCTGGGCAAGCTGGTCAACGGCATCAACTACGGCACCTATGAACAGCCGGGGTTTTCGGCCATCGTCACCTCGGGCTACGGCGTGTGGGGCTTCGCGGCCCGCACCTCCCAGCGGTGCGAGTATGTCTGTGTCGATGTAACGGCGGCGCCGTAGGGGGGTGTCTTCAAACCCTCTCCCAATTTTGAGTCCCATCCGCCCAATTTTATCACGACAAAAGAAGGTTCCTCATGAGCAAGTCGAAGCGCAAACGGAAGAAACAACAGCAGCGGAAAACCGCGGCCCAGAAGCCGGGCCTCACCGCCCCTCTGGGCGCTGAGGCCGAGCCGGCCCCGAAGGCCCCACCGGCTCCGCCCCCCCAGACGCCGTGGTATCAACAGGGCTGGGGGCGGCTGGTGCTGTGCTATCTCTTCACGGCCTATCTCGAGGTCTTTTTCCGTCTGCTCATCATGGACACGCCCCTGGGCAGCGGCCTCTTATACGGGCTGCTGTTTGCGATACCGGCGGCTCTGGTGCTCTTTGTGCTGTGCGGGCTTTTCTCGCCTGTGGCCAACCGGCGCATCGCCATGGTGCTGTGCGGCCTCATGAATGTGCTTTACGGCGCCCAGCTGGTGTATAACGGGCTGTTTGGCACCTATTTCATCCTCTTTTCGGTGCTCAACGGCGGCGAGGCATTTACCTTCTACAAGGATATCCTGGTCACCGTGGCCGGCCACCTGCCCGAGCTGCTGCTGCTGATACTCCCCTTCCTGGCCCTGGTGTGCTACGGACGGAAAAAGCTGGTCTTTGCCACCCTCAAGCTGGGCCGGGCGGCGCGGTACCTGGCCACGGCGGCCCTGTGCTATGGTCTGTGTGTTGTCAGCTTGTTCGCCTACGGCACCGAGGAGCTCTCGCCCTACGACCTCTACTTCCGCACCTCGGACGTCCGCTTCTCGGTGGAGCGGCTGGGGCTGGTCGCCACTTTGCAGGTGGATGCCGCCCGGACGGTGACCGGCTTCGAGCCGGTGGACGCCCTGCACCCCGAGGCCAGCGCGGGCCCGCCCCCCACCGTGGCCTACGTGGAGCCACAAACCACCGTGCCCCCGGCCACAGAGGCCGCCACGGAAGCTGCCACCGAGCCGACAGGGCCCGAAGTGACAGAGCCACCCTTCGAGCCCCAGCCCCAGGTAATGGACATCGACTTCGAAGCCCTCATGGCCGACACCCAGCGCGAGACCTTGCTGGAAATGCACACTTACTTCGCCGCCCAGGAGCCCAGCTACACCCACGAGAAGACCGGCTCCATGGCGGGCAGCAATGTCATTTTCATTGTGGCCGAGGGGTTCTCTCACTACGCCATCGACGCGGAGCGCACCCCGACCCTGCACAAAATGGCCACCGAGGGGTTTGAGTTCACCAATTTCTACAACCCGGTGTGGAGCGTTTCGACCAGCGACGGCGAGTATGTGGCCACTCAGGGCCTCATCCCCAAATCGGGGGTGTGGAGCTTCAAAACCTCCCACACAAACTACCTGCCCTTCCAGCTGGGGCGCATGATGCCGTCCCTCGGCTACAGTGCCCACGGCTACCACAACCACAGCCACACCTATTATGGCCGCAACCTGAGCCACCCCAATTTGGGCTACGACTTCAAGGCGGTCGGGGCGGGCCTCAACATGGAGCCCCTCTGGCCCGAGTCCGACCACGAGATGATCGACGAGACGACGGCAGACTACATAAACGAGCCTCCCTTCCACGCCTATTACATGACGGTTTCGGGGCATCTCAACTACAATTTCAACGGCAATTCCATGGCGTGGCGGCACTACGAGATGTTCAAGGATTTGCCGGCCAGCGAGGCCGTGCGGGCCTATCTGGCCTGCAACTATGAGCTTGAACTGGCCATGACGCTGCTCCTTGAGCGCCTCGAGGAGGCCGGACAGCTTGAGAACACCCTCATCGTCATCAGCGCCGACCACTACCCCTACGGCCTCGAGCCCGCAGAGATTGATGAAATTGCCGGGCACCCCGTCGACGAGGACTTCGAGCGCTACAAGAGCGCCCTGATTATGTACAAGCCGGGCACGCCTCATGAGGTGATTGAGGAACCGTGCTCGAGCCTCGACATTCTGCCCACGGTCTTGAGCCTGCTGGGCGCACCCTACGATTCGCGGCTGCTCATGGGGCGGGACATTTTCTCGGACAGCGAGCCGTTGGTCATTTTCTCAAACCGCAGCTTCCTCACGGCCGATGCCCGCTACAACACCCGCACCAAGGAATTGCTGCCCAACGCGGGGGCCGTGCTGCCCGAGGGGTATCGGCAGTATTGGAGCAATGTGATTAACCAAAAGTTCACCTATTCGGCCCGGATTTTGGACGAGGATTACTACCGCGTCCTCTGGCCCGAGGAGGCCGCTGCCGCCGAGGCCAGCGACCCCTGGCGAAAATAACAGCGTGAGCACAGCAACCACCACAAAAAAATGTCTTGCCGCAAGGCAAGACTTTTTTCGCTGAATCAAACCTTCCGAATCCCCCGCCGCGCGCCCTTGCTGCCGGTGTCCGACGAAAAGTCGGTCGGGGCCTCCTTGGGCAGGCGGCGCACCATCTCGCCGGCCAGGGCGGCGGTGAAGTGCTTCTCGAACTCGCCGATGTTGCGGGCGGTCAGCTTCTCGTCCTCACCCAGCAGAAAGGGGGCAAACCCGGCGTCCAGGCCCCGGGCCCGCAGGCCCTCCCGGGCGCTGTCCAGCAGCAGGCGCCGCTGCTTTTCCAGGCGCAGGGCCTCAAGCTCGGCGGTGAGGGCGACGACCTGCTCGGCGCTCTGATTGTCGTTTGTGATGTGCTCCTCCATGGATGTTCCTCCTAAGTTATACTTGCCTTCGGCGACTTAAGGGTATTTTTGTAAAAAGTTTCATAAACGGGGTGTGGGGCAGAGCCCCATAAGCTGCGGCCCCTAAAAATGATTCCTGTCCGTCGGGTTGTTGACAATGCCGAAGGCGGCCAGCAGGGTGCAGGCCAGGTTGAAAATCAGGTCGGCCAGGGCGGCGCCCTCGGCAATCTGCGGCTCGAGGCCCAGGTGCCGCAGGGTCAGCAGGATGATGGCGGCCACGGCGCCCCACAGCACCGGGCTCTTGAGGCGGTTTTGCTTCATGCTTGTGCTCCTTTCTCGGCGTCAATGCGGCCCAGCTCACCCTCGGGGTCGTTGACAAAGGGTAAGAGCTCCAGCTTGGTGCGGCGGGAGACCGTGTCGCCCAAAGCGGTCAGGGTTTGGCACAGCCTGCCCAGATCCTGAGGCAGATTCTTGTAAAACCGTGCGCTGCACGGGGCGCTGATTGGGGTGCCCAAAGCGCTCATGCCCTCGAAGAAGAGGCCGATGAGGTGGTACATCCCGCCCTTGAGCCCCTGCTCCTTGGCGGCGCGGGCCTGCTCGGCCCCCCACAGCTTGTACTCGAGGGCCACCCCCGACACCCCGGTGCCGAAGGCGGCGTCGTGGAGGTTGGGCGTCATGGTAATCATGAGCATGTCGGAAACCAAGGTGTCCCGCAGCAGGGTGATGGCCTGGGGGCTCAGGTTCTTGACCACAAACTCGGCCCGGCCCTTTTCGGGCAGGGAGAGCACCCGTGACAGGTTGGCCCGGCCGATATCCTCCTGGGTGGTGCCCTGCATGCCGTAGAGGGCCAGGAAGGCGTTGGCCACGCTCTGCATGTCGTCCATGGCGCCCGAGAGCAGCAGGTTGTAGGCGTCCATGAGGGGGGTGACCGGCTCGAAATCCCCCAGGCCGCTCAGGTTGTTGGAAAAATGTGACACAGGCATGCCGGAAAAGGCCAGCGGCCTCGGGGGGCCGAGCTTGACCGAGCGGCCATCATAGGTGAAGTCGGTCACGGCACCCATGGTGTACAGCTCGCCCCGGGCGCTGCCGTTTTTGCCGGGAGAGACCCGCACGGCAGCGGTCACCTGCGCTTCGATGCCCAGGGTCAGGGTGAAGGTTTCCCGGGGGTCGAGGCGGGCCAGGCGCACCCCGCGGTCGGTGAGGTAGGCCAGGGCGTAGCCCTGTCCGCACACGCTCATGTCCCGGGCCACGGCGTAGAGGACGGCGTCCATGGACGCCTCGGCAAGGGCGGCCACCATGCGCTCCTGCACCCGCTTGCCCGTGAAGGTGAAGGTGGGCGGCAGGCCCATAAAGTAGCCGGTGTGCACATCGGTGATATACTTGGCCCAGTTGGCCACCAACGTGTTGTTGGGCCGTCCGGCGGCCACACGGCCCTTGTTCACCCCCTGGGTGCCCTCGTAGTAGTCCCACAGCCTGCTGCGCCGGGGCAGCTCGTAGGTGAGGAAGCGCCCTAGGGCGCTCTCGAGGCACTGGGCCGTTGGGATAGCGGTTTCTGTCTTAAAAATCATGGTTTCCCTCCTTTTGGGGCCATTGTAGCCCGAAAAGACGGAAGTCTTTAAGTGAAGCCTTCCGGCGAAGCCCTTCACCGGAAGTGTTCACCGCGCGGCTTCCGGGGATGTGCGATACGCTCCTTCCAAAAGGAGTGTGATTGTGATGGACAAACCCAAGACCTGCAACGTGTGCGGCAGCGATGAAAAGGTGACTGTCAAGGGCGGCATCGCCCTGTGCCGTCGGTGTTTGCGCGTGATTTATGATGTTTTACAGCCCAAAAATCGGCAGAATGACCAAGAATGTTTCAAAAAGCCCAAGCCTCGTTGATTTGCCCGCTTGGGTGTGCTAGAATGACCATAGATAGCCACTTACATCATGGCCCGATGGAAAAATCGGGCCAAATATGCAAAGGGATGGTCATGGAGATGGAAAACAACAAGGCGTTGCGCGTGTTTGCCGAGGAAATACGCGTGGAAACCCTGCGGGAGTTCGAGCACCTCGGCTTCGGCCACGTGGGCGGAAGTATGTCAATCGTCGAGCTGCTGGCCGTGCTCTACGGCGGCGAGATGCGCATTGACCCAAAACAACCTCAGATGGAAAACCGCGACAAGCTTGTGATGTCCAAGGGCCACGCCGGCCCGGCGGTCTACGCCACCTTGGCCCTCAAGGGCTACTTCCCCCGGGATGTGCTGTTCACCCTCAACCAAGGCGGCACCAGCCTGCCAAGCCACTGCGACCGGCTCAAGACGGTGGGCATCGACGCCACCACCGGCAGCCTGGGCCAGGGCATCTCGGTGGCCTGCGGCATGGCCATGGGCGCCAAGCTGAAGAAGTGGGGCTCCTATGTCTACCTCTGCCTGGGCGACGGCGAGTGCAACGAGGGCCAAATCTGGGAGGGCGCACTATTCGCCGCCCATTTCGGCATTGATAACCTCATCACCTTCGTCGACCTCAACAAGCAGCAGCTGGACGGCGGCACCGACGAGGTGCTCTTTATGGGCGACATGGTGGACAAGTGGAACGCCTTCGGCTGGTTCACCCAAAAGGTGGACGGCCACAACATCGACGCCATTCAGGCCGCCATCGCGGCCGCTAAGGCCCAGAGCGGCAAGCCGTCGGTCATTATCCTGGACACCGTCAAGGGCAACGGCTGCGAGCTGGCCGAGAACACCTTCCCCTGCCACCACATCGCCTTCAAGCCCGAGCAAATCGCCCCCAGTATCGAAAAAGCCGAGGCCGCCCTGGCGGCAGCTCGGGCTGCCCTTTAGGAGGAACTGGCTATGAATTATACGGTTAAGTCTGTCTTTGAAAAAGAGACCACCGAGATGCGCGCCGTCTACTGCAACACCCTGATGGATTTGGCGGCGACCGACCCGCGCATCTGCATCCTGGACGCCGACCTGGTCGGCTCGTCGGGCACCAAGCCCTTCTTCAAGGCCTTCCCCGACCGCGCCTTCGACTGCGGCATTCAGGAGAGCAACATGATCGGCGTGGCCGCCGGCCTGGCGGCCTCGGGCATGGTGCCCTTCGCCCACTCCTTCGGGCCCTTCGCCACACGGCGCGTGGCCGACCAGATTTTTATTTCCTGCGCCTATTCCAAGCAGAATGTCCGCATTCTGGGCACCGACCCCGGCGTGACGGCGGCCTACAACGGCGGCACCCACATGCCCTTTGAGGACATGGCGACCCTCATGGGCATCCCCCAGATTACCTTGGTGGAGCCTGCCGACACCGTGCAGCTCGACTGGCTCCTCCGCGAGCTGGCGGATGCCGAGGGCGTCTTCTACATCCGGATGCTGCGCAAGCTGGCCACCGGGGTGTTCGAGCCGGGCTCGACCTTCGAGCTGGGCAAGATGCCCGTGCTCAAGGGCGGCACCGATGTGTGCATCGTGGCCAGCGGCCTCATGGTGGCCGAGAGCCTCAAGGCGGCGGCTGTGCTCGAGGAGCAGGGCATCTCCTGCGCCGTGCTCAACGCCTTCACCTGGAAGCCCATGGACGACGACGCTCTGGCGGCCTACTCGAAAAAGTGCGGCTGCTTTGTCACCGCCGAGAACCACAATGTCATCGGCGGCCTGGGCAGCGCCGTGGCCTCGAGCCTGGCGAAAAACGCCCCGGCCCCCGTCGAGATGGTGGGCATCTACGACACCTTCGGCGAGGTGGGGACTGAGGATTTCCTCCGCAAACGGTTTAACCTGACCCCTGAGGCGGTGGTTGAGGCCGCCAAGCGGGCCGTGGCGCGGAAATAGGGACGATTTGTTTTTTTGGGAGGCCCGCGCCGTCAGGCGCGGGCCTCTGCGCATCCGTGGGGGCGCCCCTTATGAAATAATTGCACCCGCTCACCCCATGTCATTCTGAGGGCATAGCCCGAAGAATCTTATGAGTCTTACCGAAAGATGAAGGGCAAGATTCTTCGCTACGCTCAGAATGACAGTGGGGAAGGGCTCAGAGTGACAGTGGGGAAGGGCGCTGAGTGACAGCGGGGCGCTGTCGTCCTTTTCGGCCCGCTCAAATATTTTTCGGCAAACCTCTTGCATTACATCTCCTATTGTGTTAAACTGCATAGTGCTGTAACTATCGGTATATACCGTCATGATAAGGAGAATTGCCCATGAATCCCACCGTTCAGCTGATTCTGACCATCCTGTTGGTCATCGACTGCGTCGTCGTCATCGCCACCATCCTCTTCCAGTCCAGCAAGTCCGAGGGCCTTTCGGGCGCCATCGCCGGGACTGCTGAAACCTTCTTTGGCAAAAACACCGCCCGCTCTCTCGATGCCAAGCTGGCCAAGGTCACCGGCATCTGCGCCGGCCTCTTTGTGGCGCTCTGCTTCATCCTCAACATTTTCAACTAAAATCACAGCCTTACTGGCGCGCAGGCCGTCCCTGGGGGCGGCCTGTCTTCATATCTTCATGACGGAGGGACACACCCATGGCCAAGGACAAAAAAGTGAGCGCCATCACCGCCCGGGACGAGGATTTCGCCCAGTGGTACACCGACATCGTCAAAAAAGCCGAGATGGTGGATTATTCCA
>JGI994J12354_10005585_pt1 | contig 10789 bp, 14 predicted proteins | sample IntmicLarv3ML3BL_FD_12354 | JGI IMG/M metagenome (IMG submission 12354)
ATAATTTAACTATACCCACCAGCGGCAGAACCCTTTCCGGCGGCCTTGACCCTGCGGCTTTGCATATGCCCAAAAAGTTTTTCGGAGCAGCCAGAAATATTGAAGGCGGCGGCTCGCTGACTATTCTTGCAACAGCCCTTGTAGATACCGGCAGCAAGATGGATGATGTTATTTTTGAAGAATTTAAGGGTACGGGGAATATGGAGCTGGTGCTTGACCGCAGATTGTCTGAAAAACGCATCTTCCCCGCTATTGATATAGTAAAATCCGGAACGAGAAAAGAAGAGAATCTCCTGACGGCTGAAGAGCTTGATGCGGTTTATTCTATACGCCGCGTTATGAGCCGCATGACAACAGAGGATATGACGGAAAGTATTACAGATATGCTGGCTAAAACAGGTGCCAATAAAGAATTTGTAGCAAGAGTTCCCGCACTTGAAAAAATGTATAACAGAGGTTCTTCAAAAACATCGGAGCGCAGGGGAACCGAATAAGTTCAGCTCCAAGGCGAAAATAGCTGTTGATTTTTAGGAAAGTATGTGTTAGAATTATTCCGTTGCAAAAATGGCTTAAATTTGGAAAACCACAAAGGTTTACCCTCATGAAACGCCAAAATGTGTTTCAATAATTGATAATGAGGTGAATTATATGAAGGCAGATGTTCAGCCACAATATTTTCAAGCTACAGTTAGATGTAACTGCGGCAATGAGTTTGTAGCAGGTTCCACAAAAGAAAACATTCGCGTGGAGGTTTGCTCCAAATGCCATCCTTTCTACACAGGCAGCCAGAAACTTATGATAGAAGCCGGCGGTCGGGTTGAAAAGTTCAAGAAAAAATACAGCATGTAGTAAAAATACCGGGGTTTTCCCCGGTTTTTTTATATATACTTTTGTAAACTTCCAAGTTTTCAATATATTTTTAAATAATTGCAGCTTTAATCATAGTAACTACATGAAAGCGCCGGTGTTTTCAAAACGGGGCGTATTTTGTAATTGTAATAATGAAAGTGATGTGTATTATGGATAAAAATAAATATAAATATATAAGCACTCAAGGCACTAAAACAACCTATGTCGGCGGTCAGGCGGTTATAGAGGGTGTTATGATGCGGGGCCGCAGTATGTATGCCATGGCTGTCAGAGGGACTGACGGCAATATAGCTGTTGAAGAAACGGATTTAAACGCCAATAAACCTGCGTTTTTTAAACTGCCTGTTATACGGGGAGTTGTTTCGTTTGTGGATTCTCTTGTGCTCGGGATGAAAATCATCACCCGCTCGGCGGAATTGGCAGGCTTTGATGAAATGGATGAGGAGCCTTCTAAGTTTGAAAAATATCTCACCGATAAATTCGGCGATAAAAAGATTAATGATTTTATTATGGGCATAAGTGTTGTTGTGGCAATTGTTTTTTCTGTGGGGCTTTTTATGGTGCTACCTGTTTTTGCAGGCAATCTGTTTTCCCGCATTGAGGCCATTGCGCAAAATACATGGGCTATAGGCATTATTGAAGGCATTGCCCGGCTGGTTATTTTCATCGGCTATATTTTCCTGATTTCTCAAAACAAAGATATAAGCAGAGTTTACCAGTATCATGGCGCTGAGCATAAAACCATTAATTGCCTTGAACACGGCGAAGAGCTTACGGTGGAGAATGTGACAAAATATTCACGTTTCCATAGGCGCTGCGGAACGAGCTTTCTTGTACTTGTAATGTTGATTTCTATGATATTTTTCCTTTTTGTAAGGACGAATGATCCGCTTATGCGTATAGCTTCGAGGGTGGCGTTTGTGCCGCTTATTGCAGGGGTTTCGTATGAGGTTTTAAGATGGGCAGGGCAAAGCCGTTCTAAATTTGTTGAGATAGTCAGCTATCCCGGCTTTAAACTCCAGGGGATGACGACTAAAGAGCCGGAAGCCGCCCAGATAGAATGTGCCATAGCGGCTATGAACGCCGTTATACAAAAAGAACTCGCTCCTAAGGAGAATGTTTGAGATGGAGCCAAATTATCTTGGCGATATACTTAAAGAGGCCAAACAGGCGCTGAGAATTAGCGGCATTTCTTCATGGTCTATCGATGCGGAAATTATTATGGGCTATATAACGGATTTAAGAAAAGAGCAGCTCATAACCCATGATAAGCAGGCTTTATCCACTAAAGATATTGCCGGTTTTAAAACAGCCATTGGTAAGCGGCTTAATCTTATGCCTGTTCAATATATTATAAATAAGGCTGAATTTATGGGGCTGGATTTTTATGTAGACGGGCATGTTCTTATACCGCGGCCCGATACGGAAATACTAGTTGAAGCTGTTATAGAATATATAAAAGAGTCAAAAGCTCAAAGAGTTTTGGATATATGCACAGGCAGCGGTGCCATTGCCATTGCTCTGGCAAAATACTGCCCTGAAATTAAGGAAATAGTTGCTTCCGATATTTCTAAAAAAGCTCTGGCGGTTGCTTATGTAAATGCTGTGGATAACGGCGTAGGGGATAAAATCCGGTTTGAAGAAAGCGATTTTTTAGAAAATATTACAGGTAAATTTGATGTAATAGTTTCAAACCCGCCTTATATCAGGGAAGCGGATATAGATGAATTAGAGGTAAATGTTAAGGCATATGAGCCTTTGATTGCTCTCGCAGGCGGGAGTGACGGACTTTTCTTCTACAAAAAACTGGCAGAGGAATGCGAAGATTATTTAAACGAAAGCGGCAGGATTTTTCTTGAAATCGGTTACGATCAGGCAGAAGCTGTTACAGGAATATTTTCTAAAAATGGATTTAAGAGTTTTTCTTTGCTAAAAGATTTAGCAGGGCTTGACAGAACGCTTATTTTCGGTAAAAATATATAGTGTTTATTAGATTCTAAAAAGTGGAGAAATATGCTTTTTTGGCAGTCTAGTTTTATAAGGAGTTGAGTTAAACCATGTTTGACAGGCTTGAAGAGCTTGAAAAAAAATATAATGAATTATCCGATAGGGTTAATTCCCCTGATGTAATAGCGGATCAGAATTTATGGCGGGAGCTTATGAAGGAGCATAGCGCCATAACTCCTGTTGTGGAAAAGTTTCAGGAATACAAAAAGGTTAATGAGTCCATAGCGGAAGCTAAAGAAATGCTGGGTGAGAGCCTTGATGAAGAAATGAAGCAAATGGCGAAGGACGAGCTTAAAGAAAGCCAGGAGCGTATTGAAATAGTTAAAGAAGAGCTCAAAATACTGCTTCTGCCTAAAGACCCTAATGATGACAAAAATGTTATTTTTGAAATAAGAGGCGGTGCAGGCGGTGATGAGGCCGCTTTGTTTGCCGGGGATTTATATCGTATGTATTCCAGATATGCAGAGCGCAGGCGCTGGAAAACGGAAATCCTTTCCTCAAATGAACATGCTTTAGGCGGTTATAAAGAAGTGGCATTTATGATTAACGGCAAAGGCGCTTATTCAAGGCTTAAGTATGAATCGGGCGTTCACAGGGTTCAGCGTATTCCGGCGACTGAGTCCGGCGGGCGTATCCATACATCAACTGTTACCGTAGCGGTTCTTCCCGAGGCGGAAGATGTGGATGTTGAATTAGATATGAATGATGTGCGTATTGATGTTTTCCGTTCATCGGGCAACGGCGGCCAAAGCGTTAATACAACGGACTCGGCCGTTCGCGTAACCCATGCGCCTACAGGTATTGTAATAAGCTGCCAGGATGAAAAAAGCCAGCTTAAAAACAAAGACAAAGCCCTTAAAATACTCATGGCAAAGCTCTATGAGCTGGAGCTGGCCAAGCAGCAAAGCGAGCTTAGCGCTGAGCGCAAAAGTCAGGTTGGCACAGGGGACAGAAGCGAGCGCATAAGAACATATAACTTCCCGCAGGGGCGCGTTACAGACCACAGAGTGGGACTGACCTTGCATAGGCTTGAAGCCATATTGGACGGCGATTTGGACGAGGTTATGGATACGCTTATAACCACAGATCAGGCTGAAAAATTAAAGGGCAGCAGAGAATAGGTATAAATCCGGTTAATTGATTTTCCTTATATAAGTTATCATTATTTATAATACCGCCTGTGTTGACAGGTCCGAATTGCTGTGCTAGACTTATCAGAGTGTGACAAAAGAAGGCAAAATCTTTTGTCGCACCTAATTTTTGCATAGAGGTGCGTGTTATGAAAATTTATTGGGACATTTTTATTGCTTTTTTGAAAACCGGCCTTTTGACCTTTGGCGGCGGTCCTGCGGGTATCGCCCTTGTGCAGAATGAGGCGGTTACAAGATATGGCTGGTTCTCTATTGAAGAGTGGCCGAATGTTGTTGCCATGGCTAATGCTCTTCCGGGCCCTATAGCAACGAAACTTGCGGCTGTTGTGGGCTATCAGGCAGGCGGAGTTATCGGAGCTGTGCTTGCGCTTATTGCTACTGTGGCACCTACTGCAATTGCGGTTGTCGGCTTGCTTTCTATTTATAACCGTTTTAAAGATGCCGATTGGATGAAGGGCATGATGCGCGGCGTAGGTCCTGTTGTTGTTATGATGGTTCTCTATTCTGCATATACAATGGGTATTAAGCTGAAAATAGATGTTTGGACCATTGGCATTGCGCTGGTTTCAGGCGTTGTTATGTATTTTAAACTCTTTGACTCGGTGTTTCTCATTTTTGCCTCTCTTATTATTGGGGCGCTGTTTATACGATAAAGCACTCAACATATAAATGATTTCTAAAAGTGGCCGTCAGGTCACTTTTTAATATTTTAAAACAATGCTATATACGAAAGAGGTGATTGTAGATGATAAGATATTTTGAGCATAAGGACAGGCGGAACTTCTTTGAACTTTCCCATGCGCTGCATAATAGTGATGCTGTACTTTTTGAGGTAAGCGATGAGGCTTTTAACAAAACATTTGATTTGGTTATGGAAAAAAGCCCCTATGCCGCGGCTTATATAATTGAAGAAGAAAATGAAGCAGCAGGCTTCGGTCTTTTAACATTTTCCTATTCCAATGAAATGGGCGGTCTTATTGTTTGGCTAGAGGAGCTTTATATAAAAGAGAAATTCAGAAACAAGGGGTTAGGTAAAGAATTTCTCGAGTTTTTGAAAAATGAATATTCTGACAAAGCCGCCTATATCCGCCTTGAGGTTACAGACAGCAATAAAGATGCCAGAAGGCTCTATGAGTCAATGGGCTATACAGAGCTTTCGTATAAGCAAATGCTTGTGAAGCTGTAAAACAGGCTATATACAAAAGCCATATAGCTTGCTATAATTATATAAAACATATATATATTTTAATTAAGGAGAATGCTTGTGGGAACAAATGATAATGAAAAAGACCATAATTGCCCGGATGGTTGTGACTGCGATCATGACCATGGCCATGGTGAAAATAAGCCTACGGTTACATTGACCTTGGAAGATGATTCCGAGGTGGAATGTGCGATTTTGGGAACCTTTGATGTTGATAATAATGAATATATTGCTCTTGTGCCGCTAAATAGTGATGAGGCTTTGATTTATAAGTTTGCAGAGCATGGCGATGGGGAAATAGAGCTGTCGCTGATTGATGATGATTATGAGTTTCAAAAGGCTTCAGAGGCGTTCTATGAGGTTTTTGCCGATGATGAGGATTTTGAGGGCGAGGATTTTGATGATGATGAAGAAATCATATATGAGCCTGATGAAGAATAGTATAGCTTGATTATAAAATAAAATGAGCGGTTTAACATTAGAAGCCTTGGGATATTAACCAAGGCTTTTTTAGAAAGGATGAGCAATATGGTTAGGGAAATTCTGCTTCTGGGCAATCCGGATTTGTATGAGAAAAGCAAGATTCTTGAAATAGAGGAAACCGGGCTTATTGAGCAGGCCGTTAATGATCTACACGATACTTTAATGGCATACAGGCAAAGATATAAAGCCGGCAGGGCTATTGCCGCCCCGCAAATAGGAGTTAAAAAGCGCCTGATTTATATGAATATTGACAAGCCCATAGCATTTATAAATCCCACTCTTATTTTCCCCGATGATGAAACCATGGATGTGCTGGATGACTGTATGAGCTTCCCCGGTTTATATGTTAATTTAAAGCGATATAAGCGCTGTATTATAAAGTATAATGATATGGACTGGAACGAGCGTGAAATGGCTCTGGAAGGGGATTTGGCAGAGCTAATTCAGCATGAATATGACCATCTGGACGGTATACTTGCAACCATGAGGGCGGAGGATAGCAAAGCGCTCGTAATGAAGATAATGTGAGAGGTATAATATGAAGCTATTGTTTTTAATCGGTAATTCCGCTGTAGGCAAAATGACGGTAGGGCAGGAGCTTACTAAAATTACTGATATGCGCCTGTTCCATAATCATATGCCTGTTATATATTAGGAAAACCAACAAACTGCTGTGATGTGGGCTTATCCCACTTGTAAATGTGAGTTGACTTCAATGTATGCAATTTTCACTTTCACCTTTTAGTAATTGCGTCGTCGATACTTCTTGGCGTGGCCCCACCACGCCTTCAAAGTCTCTCCTCGCACTGATCTAAAAGCTGTGTGTGAAAATTACCTTGATACGGAAAAAATCGTTTTTCGTAGTATTTCTAAAAAGGACCAAACCGCATATCTATGGTGCATAGGTTCGTATCCAGCACTCCTATGGAATATTCACAGATAATGAATAAAATATAAAAAAAATCCACAGTAAGATGGCTGTGGATTTTTTTATATGATAATATTGGATTTATTCATTCTTTTTTGATTCAAAAAGCTCAAGTGCTTCTTTTGCCAGCTTATTTAGAATTTCATCAGCTTCATTTACGGAGCTGCCCTTAGCGCCGAAATATATTTTTATTTTAGGCTCTGTGCCGGAAGGGCGTATACACATCCAATTTCCGCCGTCAATGGTATAGTAGAGAACATTGGATTTCGGCAAGGTTGTTTTTTCGCTTTTGCCTGTTTCGGGATAACAGAGGGTTTCGGCTTCATAATCATATATTTTGATTACCTTTTTCCCGCTTAATTCAGTTGGCGGATTTAAGCGGAAGGAATCCATTATTTTTTTCATAAGAGCTGTGCCTTCAATACCTTTTAAAGTAACGGATTCAACCTTTTCACGATAGTAGCCGTATTTTTCATATATTTCCATAAGCCCGTCATATAGAGTTATGCCCCGCTGCTTATACATAGAGGCCATTTCGCAAATTAATTTAGTAGCGCTTACAGCGTCCTTTTCCCTGGCGAATGTTCCTGCCAGATAGCCGTAGCTTTCTTCAAATCCCAGAAGGAAAGAACCACTGCCGTCTTCCATAGCTTTGATTTTTTCACCTATATATTTAAAGCCGGTTAAAACCTCATCATATTTTACTCCATAGCTTTCTGCTATAATCCTTGTCATATCCGTTGAAACGATGGTTGAAATAACTACTCCGTTTTCCGGCAGTTTGTTATTGGACTCCAAACTTGAAAGAATATATTCCGTCAGCAAAACTCCCATCATATTGCCTGTAAGCGGAACAAATTCTCCCATTGGATTTTTAACCATAGCGCCGATTCTGTCAGCATCGGGGTCTGTGCCGATTACAATATCTGCACCAACTTGCTCCGCCAGCCCCAGCGCCAGCTTAAACACAGTGGGCTCTTCCGGATTGGGATAGCCTACGGTGGTAAAATTGCTGTCAGGCTCGGCTTGTTCGGCCACAACATGCACATTTTGGAAGCCTGCTCTTTTCAGCACCTCACGAACAGGGATATTTCCCGTACCATGGATAGGGGTATATACAATATTCATCTGCTTGCCTATATCATTAACCGCTTGGGGATTTACCGGGTGAGCAAGAATGGCGCTATAATAAGCCTCATCAATTTCAGCACCTGCAACATTATAAAGACCGCGCTCAAGAGCATCAGCCTTATCGGCGGCTTTTATAGCAGAAAAATCGCTGATTTTATTAACCTCATCAATAATTTCCATATCTTTAGGGAAAGGAATCTGGCCGCCGTCAGCCCCGTAAACCTTATAGCCGTTATATTCAGGCGGGTTATGGCTTGCGGTTATAACAATGCCACCTGCCAGATTCAGATAACGCACGCCGAAGCTCAGCTCTGGAGTAGGGCGGAGTGACTCAAAAACATAAGCCTTAATGCCGTTTGCACAAAGAACCAGTGCCGCTTCCTCAGCAAATTCTTTTGAAAGCCTGCGAGAATCATAGGCTATTAAAACTCCCATCTGCGTGCCTTCTTCCGGCGGCTGTTTATTTAAATAATTGGCGAAGCCCAAAGTGGCTTTTCTGATGGTATATATGTTGATACGGTTTGTCCCGGCGCCGATAATACCCCGGAGCCCTCCGGTTCCAAATTCAAGATCCTTATGAAATCTTTCTTTTATTTCGCTATCATTATCCTTTATGGACAAAAGCTCATTATGGGTAGCCTTATCGAAGAAATCGCTGTTCAGCCAGCTTTCGTAATTTTCTCTGTAACTCATCTAATATACCTCCTTATTGCTGATATACTTTTAAAAATCAAATGCTGAAAAGTTCAAATAAAAATGTTAAGCATATAGCTCATGCAAACCAGCGTGAAAAAGCCGGCAATCAAAGCAGAAAAGAGTTTTTATACTTTGACTTAATTATAACTTTGCGCACAAACATTAACAAGAGAAAAATGCTTTAAGAATTCACTGGCTGAACTTATGTAAAAAGTATTGATATAAATATGCCTTTACTGCATTTACCTATTTGAATTAAGAGCTAATCAAATAATTTTTTATAATAACTAAGATCGAGGGAGTCGGATTCGCTTATATAAAAGTGGTTATTGTGAATTATTCGCACATGGGAAGCGATGGTAATTTCATCCAGAAGTTTTTCGCCGCGCCAAAATTTGATATTATACATCCAGGCTGAATAGCTGCTTGCGGCGTCTCCTTTCATGAATGTAATTCTGCATGATTTAACCAGTTTTTTTATCTGATCACTTTCGGTAACGTGAACTATCTTTTGATCTGAATACCTTGTAATCTCAACTTCTGTTACATTTATCAGGAAGAAACTTTTGGAATTAACATAGTAGGCTAAGAAAGTTAATATACAAATCAAAAAAAATATTTCCTTAGGAAGGCGCCAGCGCCTCAATAGAAAAACCAATTTTATCACCTCAAAAGTCAAACATAGAGAGCCGACAATATATACTGTAAAATATATTATTGAATAAAGGATAACGTATTTGGATGTACAAAACAATCTAATAGTACGGTATATATGGATTGGTTTGGATATAATAAAAACCCTGCCTTAACCGATTTTTCAGTTTAGGCAGGATGAGATAAAAATTAATCTTGAGTATAAGGTAAAATAGCAATATGTCTTGCTCTTTTGATTGAAATTGTAAGCGCTCTTTGATGCTTAGCGCAGTTACCGGTGATTCTTCTGGGAAGAATTTTACCTCTTTCAGAAATAAATCTGCGAAGTTTTGGTGCATCTTTATAGTCGATATTATTTATTTTATCGGCACAAAAGGCACATACGCGTTTTTTCCTGCGTCCACGTTTTTTATTAATCATGGCTTATTGCCTCCTAACTTGAAATTTTAATTAAAAAGGAAGATCCTCATCATCAATGGTTTCTGAAATAGTAGAAAATCCTTCCGGCTCGTTGGAAACTGCAACAGGAGCGCTATATTGCTGTTCATCAGGATAGCTCTCATTATTGCTTCTGGATTGGAAAGAAGATTTGCTCTCGGCAAAATCCTGCTCATCAAGCACAACTTCCGTACTCCATCTTTTTTGACCGGATTGGTCTTCCCAGCTTCTAACCTGTATACGCCCGGAAACACAAACCATCATGCCTTTTTTGAAGAATCTTTCAGCAAATTCGCCTGCTTTACCAAAGGCAACGCAAGGTATAAAATCCGCATCGGGTTCGCCGTCCCTTTTAAATCTGCGGTTAACCGCGATTGTATAACGGGCAATGGCCATGGGTTCGTTGGATTGAGTATATCTCATTTCAGGATCTTTTGTAAGTCGGCCTAATAAAATTACTTTATTCATAACGGGCCTCCTAACCTAAGCGTCTAATCTGATTATGAGATACCTTAATACGTTCTCACGAAGACGGATACGTGATTCAATTTCAGCCGGAGCGCTCGCTTCAGCGGAAACAGTAAAGAAGCGATAGAAACCTTCGCCGATTTTTTGGATTTCGTAAGCCAGCTTGCGCTTACCCCAATCATCAACTTTTTCAACAGTAGCGCCAAATCTCTCAAACAATTCCTGAACTTGAGCAAATTCAGTATTAAGCGCGTCCTCTTCCAAGTTAGGTTTAACAACCACCGTAATCTCGTACTTGTTCATGCAAATACACCTCCTTTTGGTCTTATGGCTCTCTTTTTATAAAGAGAACAAGGATAAGGGCTAATTAAAAAGCCCCAACACAATTTGTAATTTTACCACACCTGCATGGATTTAGCAAGGAAAATCGGTGTTTTTGTTCTGAATTTATTTAAACATGCAGATAATTATAAAGAATAATAAAATAATTATACCACAAAAATAATTTCGGGGTTATATTTTATTTTCATTAACTAATTAGAGCTGATATTAGTTGCTTTTTCCCGCCGACTGCATAATATAAATTAAGCGCCGGCAAATTTTAAACAGCATAAGCTGCCAAAGCCGGCAAATCTTTAAGGAGTGAAGATATGTATCCATATAGCAGCGGGAAAAAAAACTTGGAAATTGAAAATCAGCAAACCCGGCAGGCGGTATTTTCTCAAAGGCGCGAACCGCCTTACCACGAACCGCCCCGCC
>JGI994J12354_10005586_pt1 | contig 10788 bp, 12 predicted proteins | sample IntmicLarv3ML3BL_FD_12354 | JGI IMG/M metagenome (IMG submission 12354)
TCCATAAAAATCAAATCATACTTATCCGGAGCGGCGGCAAACTTCTCGACTGCTATGATGCCATTTTCGGCGCAATCAAAAATCAGTCCCGTTTCCTCCAGCAGCGACAGCACGATTTCTCGATTGATGTCCACATCCTCGGCTAACAGCACATGCCGGCCGGGGAAGGTCGCCATTTGCCGAACTTGCTCCATGGCTTCCGACTCGTCACGCACGTCCACACAGGAGAGCAGGCAAGCCTCAATCGCCGAAGGGAACAGCGGCTTGGGAAGGTACATATCCACTCCGGCGGCACGTGCCTCGCCTTCGATTTCACTCCATGCCGTGCCAGATATCATGATGACCACGGAACGGCCGGAGTCGCTCTCCTTGATGCGGCGAGAAAGCTCAATGCCATCCATGCCGGGCATGCGCCAGTCTACGAAGCAGATGTCATAATGCCCATGCCGGTCGATTGCCCGGATGGCCTCGGCGCCGGAGCCGGCTGTGTCGCACTGGATATTCATCTGGCGGCAAATAAAGCTAAAATATTCCAGCGTTTCCTTTTCGTCATCCACCACCAATACCTGTAGATTCTCAAGGGTAACGCCTTTGAGCAGTCCCTCTTTTCGCTCTGTCTCGCTGTCGGCAATCCTGAGCGGTAAGGTGAAGCTGAAGGTTGAACCGGCTCCGACCTTGCTCTCCACGCTGATGGTGCCGCCCATAATATTGATGATGCGCTTGCAGATTGCAAGTCCCAGCCCTGTGCCGCCATACTTTCGGGTGGTGCTGCTCTCCGCCTGCTCAAAGGAGTTGAACAGTCTCGCTTGTTGTTCGGGCGTGATGCCGATGCCATTGTCAGTGACAGCGACCCGAAGCGTACAGCTGTCCTCATCCTGCGCCAGCAGCTGTGCTTCCAGCCGGATGACACCGTCCACCGGCGTGAATTTCAGAGCGTTGGACAGTAAATTGGATACCACCTGTAGCAGCCGCTGGTCATCTCCGATGAGCATTCCGGGAATGGCAGGGTCAATTCTGGTGGTTAGATGCTGCAAGCGCTCGTCAATGCGGAAGGAGAGGACATTCACCGCTTTTTCCAAAAGCTTTTCAAAATTGAACGGCACCTCGGACAGCTCAAACTTATCCGCCTCAATTTTTGACATGTCCAGAATGTCGTTGATTACGCCGAGCAAGTGGGTGGAAGCTTCTTCAATTTTGTCAAATGCATAGTCTTTTCTCTCTACGGTGGCGGCGGCTCTGCCGATGGCCGTCATGCCGATGATGGCATTCATGGGCGTGCGCATCTCGTGGCTCATATTGGACAGGAAATTGCTCTTGGCGTGGCTGGCTGCCTGCGCCGCCTCGACGGCATGTTCAAGGTCTCTTTGAAGCCGAATCGTCTCAGAAATGTCCTCAGAGCTTCCCACCACGCAGGCAACTGTGCCATCCGGACCGAAAACCGGCGTGGTATAGTGGTGATATGATTTGTCGCCGATTTCATTGACCCAGTCCTGCGTACCCTCGGAGAATGTTTTTTTCACACGCTCAATAATATCGGAATGCATGCCTCTGCGGGCAGCCGTCTCCAAACTCTTTCCTTCAAAAAAGCCCGGCTCGTATCCGAGCTTTTTCAGGAGCAGACCGTTGAATAAGGTGATTTCCATGTCCGGCGTAATGCTCCAGATGAGTCCTCCATAATTTGAAATGACCGCCTGCATCAGTGCCGCCGAGGTACGAATGCTCTCGGTCAGGTTGTTTCTCAGTAACGCATGGGTAAACAGCAGCGCAGCCGAGCGCAGAACGATTTCTTCGCTTTCAGAAAACATGCGCTCCCTGTGACAGTCATCAAAGCCGACGAAGCCCCAGAAGCAATCGTTGAGAAACACCGGCGCCACCAGAATTGAGAGAATCCCCTGCGGCGCCAGCTGGTCCTGCTCCGCCTGCGTCATCTGTGAGACAATGCCGTTGACACATTTGCGATTGGACAGAGTTTCTTCCCAGCCGGGAATATTCTCGGAATAGGGAATGTCGATGGTGTATTCGTTATTTTGCTGCGCCTCAGCGTTCTCCGACCATTCATAAAGCTGCGTGCAGTACAGCACGCCGTCCTTGATATGATTGCGCCAAATATACATACGGTCAACATCCATAGCATGCACCATCATGCCCATGCAGCGCCAAAGCTCCCGCTCAAACTCGTCAGGACCGGATTGCAGCAGAATCGCAGCTACATCGTTGGTGAGTTGCAGCAGCTTGTGATGGCTTGCCAGATATTCATGCTCACCCGAATAGAGGGTGTTGTGTTCAGACTCGTTGTGCATCATTCAGTTTTCCTCACTTCCTAATGAATCGCTCTTTGCTGACTCGTTGCATGGCATGCACATCAATGCACCGAAAAAACTGTTTCTTTCCTTTTTGATTCCCTGAAAACCGGTTTGAGTGGGCAAAAAAGATTATTCAACATCATCGAAACAGGTTATATTTCGTAGTATACTCGTTTGTCACTGATTTTGCAAGAGGATGTGCGCATCATGGAAAAACAGATTGTATGCAAAGCGCAAGCGAAATTCTCCCATACTTTTCAAAAAGTTCTTGCATATTTTAGCTAACAGTATTATACTATTTAATATTGTTCGCAATAGGGGTTTTAGGAGGTGCAGCATGGACTATACCGATTTGGCAAAAGAATTTCTGCAAGCCATTTATAAATTTTGCAAAATTCGTTCCCAGCGGCAATTGAACAGCGCAATGCAGGGAGAAGCCTTTGCACTTCAATTCATTGCGCAGCACAATGACCTTGCCGTTCCGAGCGACATTGAAAGTGCAATGTGCGTCAGCTCTGCCAGAATTGCCACCATACTAAACGGATTAGAGGGCAAGGGTCTGGTTATGCGGCGGATTGACCCAAGCGACCACAGGCGAACCATTCTCAAGCTCACGCCGCTCGGCGAAGAGCAGGCGGCGAAGAGCAGCGGACATCTGCTTGACTTAGGAAAAGAATTGCTTGCATATTTGGGAGAGGACGATGCAAAGCATTATGTGCGCATTATGAGCAAGCTTGCTGACAGGTGAACGACTAGAAGAAAAGGTTATATTTACACGGGAGCCGTTGCGTAATTTTGCGAGGTGAAGAAAGCATGACAATCTTCTATTTTTCAGGCACAGGAAATTCCTATTGGGCCGCAAAGGAAATCGGCAGGNATTTTTCAGCTGAAGTAACATCAATTACAGACGNTGCATCCGAAACCGAGGTGACGGTTGACGACGATGTCATAGGAATTGTAGCTCCAACATATATCAGTGATGTGCCGTGGATGATGAAGGCGTTTTTGTTGAAAGTAACTGCANCTGCGGCAAATNANCCTTANNCATTTGCGGTTATGACTTCCAACTGCGGCACGAGCGGAAAGGCATTTGAGAGCATCGACCGTGCGCTGCAACACAGAAATATGAAGCTGTCTCTGGCTTTTGANCTGCAAATGCCGGGGAATTGCGTGATGAGTACGGCGGAGGAAAATCAGCAGCGGTTTCACGACGCTCCTGAGCGCATCGCAGGTATTTGTGCCGCCATCACAGAGCGAACGGTAAATTACACATCGGTTGACAAAAAAATTAACCCCCTGAATTTCGCAAAGCCGGGGCTGGTCAATTCTGTCCTGACGCATTTTAAGGTGACCGATGCCTGCAATCACTGCGGACAGTGTATCAGAATATGTCCGACAGGCAGCATGGAACATGTCAGCGGAAAGGTGGTGCATCGCAGCAACTGCGCCGCATGCTATGCCTGCCTGCACTGGTGCCCGAAGCAGGCAATTCTTGTCAATGTGCCGTCATTTAAAAATATCAGGCAGTATCATCATCCGGAAATTTCCTTTGGCGAGCTCTTTTCCAATCAGAGCCGCTGCGCAGAATAGCACGGATTTTTCAGCTATGAGACATGTCATTGGAAGTCCGCATGGCAAATTATCGGAAAATCCCGTATTCCCAGCGTTTCCACACCTGTTACTTCTAAAAATTATTTGCACAACACCTCAATTCCTGATATACTATTGGGTGCGTATCCCAATTGCGACAGAGGAATACGATGCCGGAATTGTTGTTTCAGAATTGCGGCAGTTTTCACCTGACCGCTCACAGCGGCTGCGCAATATTGCAAATTATAAAAATAAAGGAGGTAACGCTGTGAAACTCATCTTGGCTATCATTCAGCTTGATGATTTCGCCAGTGTTGTAAGACATCTGGCCAAAAGTGGCTTTTTTTCGACGAAGTTAACCTCGGTGGGAGGATTTTTGAAGGAGGGGAATGTCACCATTATGGTTGGCGTGGAGGTTGAGCGCTTTGACGAAGCGCTTGAAATCATCAATAAGTATTCTCATAGCCGCACCAAGCTCGTCCCGACCCCCTCCCTTGAGGGCATGGACTCCCTGCTGGCGGAGACGGAGGTCACCGTTGGCGGAGCAACTGTTTTCGTGCTTGATTGCGAGCAATTCCTGAGGTTTTAGTATGGAACATGTTTTTGCACTTGTTTTGGGCGCTCTCTGCGGTGTCGGACAATTTTTTCTGATTCGCTATTCGCTCAAGTCCCTTGCCGAAGCCGGAAAGCCGCAGCTGGTAAAGGTATCTGTTTTGAAGCTGCCAATCCCGCTCGCCCTCCTGCTCGGCTGTGCGCTGCTCAACGCAGACCTTCTGCCTTTCGTCGGGGGTGCATTTTGCTTAACGCTGGTCATTACAGGCGCTGTCAACCACCTGTTGACCTTGAAAAGAGAGGATAGCCTATGAATTATATTCCAGCTATCATTTCTGTTGTCATTGCAGCTGGCGGGTATTTGCTGCATCTGAATGCACGCAAGAAGGTCGCCGCTGTCGAGGCCAATCAGCCNATCAAGCCGCCCGTTCGTTTGAAAAAACTTGGCATGGTTGTTGCCATTATTGGTCTCTGGCTGTTCATCGGCTCTTTGGCGACGCTCATCTTCGGGCAACATGCGCAGGAGGAGTTCACGGTCAGCGTGATTCCTCCCCGTGCGAATTTCATGATTTTTGGCTACCAGCCCAGCGAAACCGTGGTGGTGGGCTGGGGTATCATGGCCGTGCTGATTGTTATCGCCGTGATTTTGCGCATTTTCTTTCTCCCTAAGTTCAGCGACACTCCGGGCAAGCTGCAAAATGCGCTGGAAGCAATCGTTGAAGCCGTTGAAAACTATTCTTCCGAGCGGACAACAGATTTGGGGCGATTTATGTATGGTTACATTTTCGCCACCGGCGCAGCCCTCCTCGGCAATGCCGTTGCAGAGCTTATGGGCTTTCGCTCCCCCTCGTCGGATTTGATGTTTACGATTGCCCTTTCTATTTTCGCTTTTTTAATGGCAAACTGGTACGGCATTCGCAAGCTTTCGCTGCGGGGNCGAATCAAAAGCCTGGCATACCCGTCTCCCCTNCTNCTGCCGATTCGTATTATCACAGACCTTGCAAATCCGCTCTCCATGGCATGCCGTCTGTTCGGCAATACCATCAGCGGCATGATTGTGATGAATCTGATTTATTCGGCGCTTGGCAATTTTGCCACAGGTATTCCCAGTATTGTCGGACTTTATTTTAATGTATTTGCTGCATTAATCCAAATGATTATCTTTATCACACTGACGCTCGCAAACCTCAATGACGCCACAACACAACCGGTTACCTAATTCGTTTTTCGCCTACATTTACGACTTGAAAGGAGACGTTACACTATGGAATCAATTGCTATCGCTCTCTGCCTTATTCCTGCTGCCTGCTGCGGACTGGTCGAGGGTCTTGCAACGGGAAAGGCTGTCGAGGCTGTTGCGAGACAGCCGGAGGCTTCCGGTAAAATCACTTCAATGCTCATGATGGGTCTTGCTTTGACAGAAGCATCTTCCATCTACGGCTTTGTCATTGCGCTTATCATGCTGTTTCGATAAGCAGCTGTTAGCATCCTGTCCAATCAAACGAAGGAGGCTGTATGGGAGATATTAATCTAGTTGATATTTTAATCTATATCATTAATTTTTGCGTTACGCTGACGCTGCTTTACCTACTGCTTTACAAGCCCGTCAGCAAAGCGCTCAGCGACCGGAAGGAGCGCATTGCAAATGCCCTGCTGGAAGCGGAAACGATGCGCAGTGAGGCCGGTATCGTTTTGCAGGAAGCAAAAGCCGAACTGGCAGGCACACACGAAAAAGCGAGGCAGATTTCTCACGAGGCGATTGACCGTGCCATGCTCGATGCAGAAAACATTCTCAGCAATGCGCAGGAAAAGGCGTCTCAGACGGTGGTTCACGCCCGCAAGCAGATGGAGGCCGAGCGGCAGGCGGCGCTGGAGCGTGCGTATAGCGAGCTTGTCTCCTTTGCAGGCGGTCTGGCTTCCCGCATCCTCTCACGCGAGATAACCATAGAGGACAACCGGGAAATTGCGGACCACTTTTTCAGCGAAATGGCGCTGTCGCAGACCGTTCACGCAGGTGCGCAGACGGAAAAAGAGGAGAACGCATTATGACCGCCCACGGAACCCCCGTCTTGAAGCTTGCTCCCCCATATGACGATGCCCTCGTGCATCGGATTGAGCAGGGCTTTTCAAGTATACTTGGGTTTGATGTGCAATTTGAGCCGGTTGAGGACGCCTCGCTGCTCAGCGGATTCATTGCCTATATCGGCGGCACGGTTTATGATGTCAGCGGGAAAACCCAGCTTGCCAGCATAAAAAAGCACCTCGCAGATTCCGTCGTTTTACCGCCGCCCGCCGCCGAGAGGGAGGAGGATATTTCATGAGTATTCATTCCAGCATTCCAAGGGGAGCGCTCAGTGATTTCCTTCTGGAAAAGGTCGGCGCATTCGAGCTAAAACCCTCCATCTACCATTATGGAACCGTGCAGAGTACCAGCGATGATGTCATCCGCATCAGCGGACTGGCAGGATGTCACTATGGCGAAATCCTGCAATTTGAAAACGATGTATACGGGCTTGCTCTCGACCTTTCCGAGGAATACATCGGCGCCGTTCTTCTCAACACCGAAGCCGGTGTCACAGCCAAGTCGCTTGTGCGCAGCACGGGCCGCGTCGCAGATGTCTGCATCGGCGATGCACTTCTCGGTCGGGTCATCGACCCTTTTGGTCGACCGCTTGACGGAGAGCCGCTGAATACCGTTGAAACCCGTGCGCTGGAGCAGCGTGCGCCCTCCATTGTTGACCGTTCGCCGGTCAAGCGTCCGCTTCAAACCGGAATCCTGTCCATTGACAGCATGATTCCCATCGGTCGGGGGCAGAGAGAGCTGATCATCGGTGACCGGCAGACAGGGAAAACCACCATCGCACTCACAGCCCTGCGCAATCAAGAGCCCAATGATGTCATCAGCATTTACTGCGCCATTGGTCAAAAAGCGGTGACCACTGCCCGCATCGTTGACGAGCTTACCGAGTCCGGACATATGAAAAATACCATTGTTGTCGCTGCATCCGCCAGCGACAGCCCTGCCCTGCAATATCTGGCTCCCTTTGCCGCCTGTGCCATTGCAGAGAGCTTTATGTACGAGGGACACGATGTCCTCATCGTGTACGACGACCTGTCCAAACATGCCGTCGCTTATCGAACGATGTCTCTGCTCTTACAGCGTCCGGCGGGACGCGAGGCCTATCCGGGAGATATTTTCTACCTGCACAGCCGCCTGTTGGAGCGCTCTGCCCAGCTCTCCCCCGCACTTGGCGGCGGCTCAATGACCGCCCTGCCGATTGTAGAAACCGTTGGCGGCGATATTTCCGCTTATGTTCCGACGAATATTATTTCCATCACCGATGGACAGATATATCTTTCCAGCGACCTGTTCTTTTCCGGCATGCGGCCTGCGATTAATCTGGGCCTGTCGGTCTCCCGCATCGGAAGCAGCGCCCAGCACAAGGCCATTAAATGGATTGGCGGACAGCTGCGTCTTGCCCTTTCTCAGTACAGGGAAATTGCGGTTTTCTCCCAATTCGGCTCGGAGGTTGACGCTGCCACCAGTCAACAACTCCACCGCGGCGCACGCATGCAGGAGGTTCTCAAGCAGGCGCAGGACGAGACCTACACGGTTTCGGAGGAGGCTGTTTTACTGCTGGCGCTTTCGCATGGCGTATTTTACAATCTGGAGCTTCATGAAGTCAGTGCGGCAAAAAAAGCCCTGCTTGCCTATATTCACGAAGCGCAGCCCGGTTCGCTGTATGCCATTGAATCCATCGGCGAATTGAAGCCGGCGGAGAGTGAAATACTCAAGCAGACGATGGATGCTTTCTTGGAGGAATACACCCATGCCAGACAATGACCTTTTTGACATCAAAAAACGCATCACAGCGGCTACAAAAACGAGGAAAATCACTCGTACGATGGAGCTTATCGCCTCTTCACGCCTGCAACGGAGCAAAATACTGCTCGCCAACCATCAGGTTTGGTTTCGGCACATGCGTCAGGCGGTCAGGTGCCTGCCTGATTCCTATTTTGAACCGCCCGCCGAGGTTCGGCGGGACGCCCAAAAGGTTTATATCGTTTTCGGCGGTAGCAAGGGGCTCTCCGGCGCATACAGTCCGAACCTGTTGCAGTATGCAAGGCCGATTGTGAGCGGGCAGCTTGTCGTTGCCGTCGGCAGCGCAACCGTAGCTTTTTTTCCGGATGCGCACACCTGCTTTGCCGACGGGCTTCCCTCTGCCTCCGGTGCCAGAGCCATTGTTCAGGCCGTGCAGGCGATTTGTGAGAGCACGGGCAGCCACGAGGTCGATATGATTTATTCGCAGGGCACCCAGCACCTGACACAGCCCCTGTTCCCGCTCGTGCGCATGGATGAATACGACAGCGACATGCTTGTCGAGCCAGCGGCGCAGCTTGTCTTCCCCGCACTCTTGGAGCAATATGCCGAATCCGTTGTGTACGGAGCGCAGCTACAGGCTTTTGTCTCCGAGCAAATCGCACGGGTTTCTGCGATGGACAGTGCCACCCGAAATGCGGATGACATCATCACGGATTTGCAGGCAACGTATAACCGCATCCGGCAGTCTTCCATTACGCAGGAAATTATCACCGTCAGCAATGCTGCGAGAGGAGATGAATAGTCAGTGATGAGCAACAAAGGCACCATTTCCCGCATCAACGGTCCCGTGCTGGATGTTCGGTTTGAGGAGAAGCTTCCGGAGTTGAACGAACTGCTTATCTCAAAAAGCGGCATCCACATGGAGGTCGCCGGACATATCTCGCCGAACGATGTGCGTTGCATTGCCCTCGACCCGGTGGACGGCTTGTTTGCCAGCGAAGAGGTCACTGCAACCGGCAGCCCCATCACCGTGCCGGTGGGCGAATCGACCCTCGGCCGGACCATCGATGTCCTCGGACGCCCGATTGACGGAAAAGGCCCCATTCGGGCCTCCCGCTGGAGCATCCACCGCAATCCGCCGGAATTTACCAATATTAATCCCACCACCGAGTTTTTCGAAACCGGAATCAAAGTGATTGACCTGCTTACTCCTTACGCCAAGGGCGCAAAAATCGGACTCTTTGGCGGCGCAGGTGTGGGCAAAACCCTCCTGATTCTGGAGCTGATTAACAATGTCGCCCGCGATTCGGGAGACTATTCTGTTTTTGCCGGTGTCGGCGAACGCTCCCGCGAGGGCAGCGATATGATTCTCGACATGGAAAACACGGGAGCGCTTTACAACACCGCCCTCGCCTTTGGACAGATGAACGAGCCGCCGGGCGCCCGCTTCCGCGTGGCGCTCACCGGTCTCACGCTTGCCGAATATTTCCGCGATGAGATGAACCAAAATGTACTGCTGTTCATCGACAATATTTTCCGCTATGTGCAGGCGGGCAGCGAGGTCTCCTCCCTGCTCGGACGCATGTCCTCCGCCGTGGGCTATCAGCCCACCCTCGCCAATGAGCTGGGTCGCCTGCAAGAGCGCATCGCCTCCACCACCAGCGGCTCCATCACCTCGATTCAGGCCGTCTACGTTCCGGCGGACGACCTCACCGACCCTGCACCGGTGGCGATTTTCTCCCATCTGGATGCAACCACGGTTCTCTCCCGCTCCATTGCGGAGATGGGCATCTACCCTGCCGTGGACCCGCTGGAGTCCAATTCGAGGATGCTGGATGCAAATGTGGTCGGAAAAGAGCATTTTGACACCGCACGGACGGTGCAGGAGTATTTACAGCGGTATAACGAGCTAAAGGATATCATCGCAATTCTCGGCATGGATGAGCTGTCTGAGGAGGACAAAAAGATTGTTGCCCGCGCCCGTAGAATTCAGCGCTTCCTCTCCCAGCCGCTGAGCATGGCGGAATCCTTCACCGGCATTCCTGGGCAGTATGTCCGCATTGCAGATACGGTGCGCTCTTTTGCTGCAATCATCCACGGCGATTGCGACCATATTCCGGAATCCGCCTTTTTCATGGCAGGCGATATTGATGATGTATATAAAAAGGCGAAAAAGCTATGAACAGCTACTTGATGAAAATCCTGACACCTGAAAAAAAGATATACAGCGGCAGGATAATCTCCATGACGGCCACATGCGAGAACGGCTTGTTAACCGTTCTCGCCGGACATGCGCCCATGACCGCCATGCTTGTGGAAGGGCCGCTTGTTGTCAAAACGGAGCAGGAGACGCTGGAAGGCATCACGGGGCAGGGCGTGCTGTGCGTTGACCGCAGCGAAACCGTTGTTATGACGCACACCTTTCAATGGGCAGGCGACGAATCGGAGGCAGAGCCTGATGCCGCAGCTGCGTCCGACACTCTGCTACTCTAAGCCTCCGGTGGCATGCCGCTTCCCCGC
>JGI994J12354_10005587_pt1 | contig 10788 bp, 8 predicted proteins | sample IntmicLarv3ML3BL_FD_12354 | JGI IMG/M metagenome (IMG submission 12354)
ATAATTCAAAATTCGATGTAAACAATGCCACTATTTCCGGAAAAGATTTCAAATCGATGGAAATATCGGCTAGATATTCAAAATTTAATCTGGGAAATATCGGAGACATGACTGTTTTGTCGTCTCATTCGACCAATTTTGACGCTTCCCGAGTAAACACCATTACCTGCAAAGACTCCAAATACGATAAATTCCGTTTAGGACTGGTTTCTGCTAGCGCTAAATTTAATGGATATAATTCGGAAGTAAATATCGCAAATACCAGCCCGTCATTTCTCTCTTTTTCAGGAGACTTTAGATATGGCAGTTTTCTTCTCAAACTCGACCCGTCCATCTCTGTTGCGCTAAATTACCAATCGACATATGGAGAATTTAAATTTGCCCCCGATCGATTCCGGCAAATAACAAAATCCGAAAAATCAGGTTCGTCGACACTATTTGAAGGTTCAACTGATAGTAATACCAAATGTAGTGTCCGGATTACGGCATATAATGCAAAAGGGGAGATAAAATAGCCATTCTCTAAGACTTTGCCGCAATTTTCGGCCAATCTAATAGGAGGAAAACGACTTTGTTTTTCTCCTACTTTATTTCCCTCCTTTCACATCTGAAAATGATTATTCGTTCGCCTTACTTTTTAAAAGTCTTATTTTTAAACCACCACCCAAAAAATATTTTTTGTACATTTACGCGCAATATTAGAAATATACATCTCATGAAACACAGCTTTGGAAGTGACAACCATTCAGGAGTTGCTCCTGAAATTATGGAGGCAATAATCCGTGTAAATGACGGGTTTGCAGATGCTTATGGCGAAGATGATCTTACATTAATAGTTGAATCTATTTTCAAACAGCAGTTCGGGCCAGACACAGGAGCATATCTTGTTTTCAATGGCACCGGGGCAAATATCCTTGCTCTCAAAGCTTTGACCGACACTTATAACTCCATCCTCTGCCCCGAAACGGCCCATATAAATGTGGACGAGTGCGGCGCTCCCGAAAAGACCACCGGATGTAAATTGGTCCCTCTTTCTCAAAAAGATGGTAAAGTAACTCCGCAGAGTGTTAAAAAAGAGTTGAAGGGTTTCGGATTTCAACACCATGCACAACCAAAAGTTCTCTCTATATCGCAACCGACAGAGATGGGGACCTTGTATACCCCTGCAGAGATAAAAGAGCTTGCAGACCTAATGCATAGCCACGGCGGTTATTTACACATAGACGGATCGAGGATTTCAAATGCTGCGGCTGCTCTCAATATGCCTGTTGCACAGTTTACTTCTCAAGCAGGTGCCGATGCCCTCTCTTTCGGCGGCACAAAGAACGGAATGCTGATAGGCGAGGCCCTGCTGCTTTTTAGAAAGGAGCATAATGAGAACTTTCTCTATATCCGTAAACAAGCGGCGCAGCTCTACTCAAAAAACAGGTTTATGGCGGCACAATTCGAAGCCTATCTAAGAGACGATCTCAACATAAAAATGGCTAAACACTCCAATGGAATGGCCAAATATTTAGAGCAACAATTAGCTGGGATTTCTGAAGTAAAAATATCCCGCCCGGTCGACACCAATGCTGTTTTTGCTATAATTCCTCCTCAACTTTGCGAAAAGCTTCAACATAAGCACCATTTCCATGTGTGGGAAGAGGAGACAAACGAGGTAAGGTGGATGTGCTCATTCAATACAACCAAAGAAGATATTGACCTTTTCATAACAGATATTAAACAATCAATCTAATTTTCACATTATGGAGATAACCCGAATCTTCGATATTCTTGAATCTCTGGTAGCAAAATACCCTAAAGACGACATTCTTGCACGTAAATCGCATGGAAAATGGATAAAAATTTCATCAGAAGAGTATCGCAGATATTCGCATTTCGTTGCGTACGCACTCCTTGCCGAAGGTTTTAAACCTCAGGATAAAATAATTACTCTCAGCAACAACCGTCCCGAATGGAACTTTGTAGATATGGGCGCTACTTTGGCCGGAATGATTCACGTCCCTGTCTACTCCACCCTTAGCCACGATGAGTTTGTTCATATATTCAACCACAGCGATTGTTCTGCCATATTTATTGGTAGCGACTCCCTCTTGAAAAAAATTCTTCCTATTCTAGCGGAGGTGAAGAGAGATATCAAGATATATACATTCGAGCCCATAGACGGGTATAAATCTATCTCCGATCTGTACGAGATAGCCAAGGAGAGCGAGCCTCTATTTGCCGAGACGATTAAAAACAACAAGAAAACCATCGACAAACACGATGTAGCTACAATAATATATACTTCAGGCACAACCGGTATTCCAAAAGGGGTGATGCTCTCCCATGATAATCTGATATTCAACGCCAAAGGTCATGCCGCTATGCAGATCAGAGACCACACCCATAAAATGCTTAGTTTCTTGCCATTAAGCCACATATATGAGCGGAGCATGAACTATGAGTACCAAATCTTAGGCGTAAGTACCTATTATGCCGAGGGGCTGGGAACCATTGCGGCAGACCTTGCCGATTGTCGTGCAGACGGATTCTGCTCGGTCCCAAGGGTACTCGAGATGGTTTTCGCAAAATTCGAAGCTACCGGAAAGACTCTCAAGGGTATACAGGCTATTATATATAAGTGGGCATTCGATATGGCTTGCGAATACGACTACACAAAAAAAGGTGCGCTCTATTCTTTGAAACATAGTATTGCAGATAAACTCGTATATAAGAAGTGGAGGGACGCCCTCGGAGGCAAAGAGATGCTCGTAGTGTCGGGGGGCTCTTCTATACAGGCAAAGATAATAAGATTGTTTACCGCGGCAAAAATGTACATTTTTGAGGGATACGGCATGACCGAAACCTCTCCTGTAATAGCGGTAAACAACCCTAAGGAGATGATTATCAAAATAGGAACCGTAGGAAAAATATTTCCAGGCACCGAACTTATCATCGCCGAGGACGGGGAGATTCTCACGAGAGGACCTCATATAATGAAGGGTTACTATAAAGACCCCGAAAATACAAAAGAGATTATAGATAGCGATGGGTGGTTACATACCGGAGATATCGGTGTTCTTATAGATGGCGGCTTTTTAAAGATTACCGACCGTAAGAAAGAGATATTTAAGCTATCTGCCGGAAAATACATCGCACCACAGGTTATTGAAAACCTGCTTCGTGAGCTACAGTCTGTTGAAAACTGCATGGTTATCGGTGAAAATCAGAAGTTTGCCTCTGCCATAATAGTACCGGCCTTTGCTTATCTACGTGGATGGGCGAAGGAGAAAGGCCTCTCATATGACAGCGATGAAGAGTTAATTAAACTGAAAGAGGTTATCTCTCTTATAAGCAGCGATGTCGACATTGTCAATAAACAATTATCTCCACACGAACATATCAAGCGCGCAAGGCTTGTTTCCGAAGAGTGGTCTCCTTCTAACGATCTGCTATCGCAGACCTTAAAGCTTAAACGGATAAATATCCGCTCCAAGTATAAAGCAATAATAGACGAGATCTTTAATATAGACTAAGAGGCTGTTTATTGCGTGACGAGATTGTCAACGACTTTTGCGTGGCTGGTTAATTTGCATAACGAGACGCGGACTTCGGACTATTTGTCGGATGCCGTTTAATTGACTACATTTGTTCAGCATCTTGTTGTTCCTATTTGTTGAGCATATTTATTCCTTTCTGATGGTAATTCGACCTGTAGATATAAAGTCAGAAGCCGACATTTTGGCTCTCTCTGAGATATGGAGGGTCTGTTTTACCGAAGACCTATCCTATATCGATTCCTTTATAAATAGTTGTCTTCCTCATACTATCAGTTGGTTTTTGTTATCAGATAATAAACCGGTATCATTACTCTCTTTAATCCCATCATATGCACAGCTCCCTCTACCAGACGAACAAAGCAAATTTCCTAAGATTTTAAATATCCGAAGTACCCCTCAAATATCACAATCACACAAGTTATCTCGAGGTGTATATATATATGGCGTGGCAACACTCCCCGAACATAGGGGTAACTCATATTCACGGATCCTTCTTAACAAAGTTCTCGACTACTCCAGAGAGGCGGGATTAGATTATATCATAGTGAAACCGGCGGATGAATCGCTATTCGATTTTTACACAAAAGCCGGATTTGAAACAACACTATATAGTAACAAAGCTGTTTCTCCTTTGTTCCAATACTGCACAAACACCAATCCGGCTATTCATCATAATACAGAAATCTCTTCAGGTCGTGAATATGCTCTCTCCTTTTCTGATAAGGCAGATCATCCTAATATTGTAGACAACTCTATTTCCGTTATATCTAAAGAGGATCACCCTTTTTTTACTTCTCTTCCTGCTGAACAGCTATTCATATTGCGAGAGCAATACAACCCTTCTTCCTTTCTGTGGCCTCCAGAGATACTAAGCTATGCCGTTATCGAAGCGCTTTCACGACCAAGTGCCATCGCAGCAATTGACAACAATCTAGACCTATACATTATCGCCTATCCCTCTGATGAAGATTCGAGCATCATAAATATATTAGAGACTAATGCCAATACTTCTGCTCAATTTTGCCAAATCTTAACTTATCTCCAGCAGCTCTATCCCAAAGCAACGTCCGTAACGACTAATAGCGTCAACAATTGCTCTTCGAAACAAACCCGTTGTGCTCTCCTTAAAATTTTAACCGCAGATCGTGATGTTGCTGCAGCTTTATCTCGGCTTTATCTGTCTCTTCCTATGGAGTAGCCCTCCTTTTTTCTGCGCGGAGTATGCGCCAAATGTACTATTATCGCGCCTCTCCGCTCTGTTCCACGTGAAACATTTTGCGAGCAATAGTCCTCCGACACAATAATCTACATCAACCCACCTATCTTGATTATTAACACAATTTGTCTTGCAACCCCATAATGCCCCTCCTTTTCATCTCTTCTTCGACGTTATACCTTTCTGATAAAGCCTTCGCCTAACACCTTTAGTTGTCGCACTTGTCTCTTCTCCCAGCAAGCATTTTTCATTTTCGCATATCTCAGAAATATACTTTATTCCTGCGCCAGGTTCGTCTCTTTGAATTTGCTGTCACTACGAAAGGTCTATCATCACTGCCACAATCGGACTCTATCTATGCGACTTTGTTCTCCACCACAAAGGCCCTACATGATACAACCCAATTTCATTTAACGGGCTCCTCTCATCTCTGCCTCAACCAAGTCTTCTGTATATGTGATTTTGCTTATTACCACAAAAGCTCTGACTGATCCCGGCCGAACTCCATTATACGGGCTTATTCTCTAATCACCATCTCAAGCAGCTCTTCTCTCTATTCGGCTTGTTCATCACTACAAGAGATCTNCACGATACTGGTCAATAGATCCGTTGNANGAGCTCTCAGGATATCTATCGCCCGAAATATATCAGCAGAACCGAAATGTCTGCCGGAGATACTCCCGGAATTCGGGACGCTTGGGAAATTGTTCTAGGTTTATGCTTAGTGAGTTTTTGACGGGATTCGATAGATAGTGATTTTATCACGGAATAATCGAACTCCTTTGGAATTATAACATTTTCGAGCCGGAGGATCTTTTCGGCAATTTTCTTTTCGCGATCTATATACCCCTTATATTTTATTCTAATTTCGACTGCCTCGATTATCTCTTTATTGAGAACCTCGGTAGAGAATGTCTCGTTGGCTCTATTTTTAGTAGTATAGGGAAAAACAATGTCTTTTGAATCAACCGATTGCACACAATATGTTCCCCGTGGAACATATTTCATAAGAGAGTTTATATCTGTATGAGGACGTGTCAATATATCGGACAGCCTCTTCTTTGAGGACATGGGCTTGCTTCCCAGCTCTTCCAAATAGCCATTAATTTCTTCCGGAGAAATAGAGTTTTCTTCGAAGTAATTTCCCAAATTATCGACAGATTTGTATTTTTCATTCATCAATGAGAATCGTCTATTCGAAGCCAACCCGAGTTGATGCCCTAAATGTGTTAATCTGAGGTCGGCATTATCCTGGCGCAATAAGATGCGATATTCCGCTCTGGAGGTAAACATTCTATATGGTTCATCGACCCCTTTTGTCACAAGGTCGTCGATTAGCACTCCGATATATGCCTGATCCCTTTTTAAGATAAATGGCTCTTTGCCGTTAATCTTTAAATGGGCATTAATACCCGCCATCAAGCCTTGCGCTCCCGCCTCTTCGTATCCTGTTGTTCCGTTTACCTGTCCGGCAAAATAGAGGTTCTCTATTAATTTTGTTTCAAGAGTATGGTTAAGTTGAGTAGGCGGGAAAAAATCGTACTCTACGGCGTAAGCCGGTCTATAGACCATAATGTTTTCAAATCCTTTAATCGCTCGCAGTGCTGCATATTGTATCTCCAAAGGAAGAGACGAAGAGAACCCTTGCAGGTAATACTCTTGTGTATTCCATCCCTCCGGCTCTAAATAGAGCTGATGGCTATCCTTATCTGAAAAGGTCCGGAGCTTATCTTCGATACTTGGGCAGTATCTTGGTCCAATTCCCGAAATCCTCCCCGAGAATAGAGGAGAGCGTTCGAATCCCTCTCTTAGCAGATCGTGTGCTCTACTATTTGTGTGTACCATATAACAACACATCTGCTTTATCTCTCCCTGAATGGCCGATGGAGCATTAATGAATGAGAACTTCTCCGGCAAGTCGTCTCCAAGCTGTACTTCCAATTTTGTAAGGTCTATCGATCTTGCGTCCACTCTGGGGGGTGTCCCCGTCTTCATCCTGTCTGACTCAAAACCTTTTCCGCAGAGTTGCTCAGATAAATGATAAGAGGAGGACTCCCCCACTCTTCCTCCTTCAACACACTCCTCTCCAATGAAGAGCTTCCCATTGAGAAAGGTTCCTGCTGTGAGAATAATGCTCTTTCCGTAAAATCGCACCCCCATGGAACACATCACTCCTATAATAGAGTGGTTATCAAACAGAAACTTCGTTACGCAGTCTTGCCATAAAAAGAGATTCTCGGTATGCTCCAGAACATATCTCCAGTTGAAAGAGAAGTATTGACGATCGCACTGCGCCCTCGGACTCCACATTGCCGGCCCCTTAGATCTGTTCAACATTCTAAACTGTAACGTAGAGGCATCGGTTATAAGCCCTGTCATTCCTCCGAGAGCATCTATTTCTCTAACTATCTGCCCTTTGGCTATTCCACCTATAGCAGGATTACACGACATCTGAGCTATCTTTCCCATATCCATTGTGAGAAGAAGAACCCGGGAGCCCATCTTTGCTGCAGCATAAGCCGCTTCACACCCCGCATGGCCGGCTCCCACTACTATAATGTCGAATCTATCCATAAATTACTTAGAAAACATTTCTACCGACAAACATAACCAAATTTCGCAAAAGAGAACAAATGAGGCACACGATAAATCCATTCTTCATGGGATACGCTTTAGCAAGCCGGTACTGTATTATATTACCAGTCCCGTATTATATTATCTCTGCCAAAAGAGCCAGGGCTTCGTCCTCCTTTTTGCGCATCTCTTCTTGTTCTTTGGTCGAATGGTCTTTACACCCCAGTAAGTGCAGCACTCCATGAATAATTACGCGATGTAACTCATCTTCAAATATTGTCTTATACTCTTTTGCATTCTCTCTTACCCTCTCTATACTTATAAGTATATCTCCCGATATTGCAACTCCTCCTCCAGCATCTTCTGTATAGTCGAATGTTATCACATCGGTATAATAGTCGTGCGAAAGAAATTTTTTATTGACCTCGAGCAGATACTTGTCACTGCAAAATACAAAGACAATATTACCCTCTCTTTTGTCGGGAAATTTATTTATAACTCTTCTTACCCATGTTGCTATTTTTCGCTTATCTTTACATCTAAATTTAATATCCGCCTCTGTATAATTAACCATTGGAAATGTACTTTTAACGGCATTAACGACCGTTGTTATATCTAAATGTTTTACCTCTTATTATTTTGATTTACAATGATGATGCTCTATCGTTTCGCAACAGACTCGCTCTCCAATAGACCCCAATATTCAAGAGCTCTCCGGGTATGCGGAATAACAATTGATCCTCCGACGAGATTAGCAACAGCCATTATTTCAAATAACTCTTCTCTATTTATGCCTAGATCAAAACATTTTTCCAAATGGTATTTTATGCAGTCATCGCATCTTAGAACCATAGAGGTTGCCAATCCTAACATCTCTTTTGTTCGCGACGGTAATGCGCCGTCTTCGTATGTTCGCGTATCGAGGTTAAAGAATCTTTTAAAAAACAGCGAATCTGAGCCTAATATCTCCTCATTCATCCTGGCTCGGTATGTGCGAAATTTTTCAATCTGGTCCATCAATTTTTTTCACAAATTTATAAAATAAAGAACACTTAAATTTATTTACTATGTCTAAAGTAACAGTTATCGGAGCCGGGAATGTCGGCGCAACATGTGCTAACGCAATGTTACACATGCAAGTAGCTGCAGAAATTGTATTAATCGATGTAAAAGAGGGACTCGCCGAAGGAAAGGCGTTAGATATGATGCAGACTGCAAAGCTATATAAATTTGACACAAAAGTTAAGGGGGTCACTAACGACTACGCGGCAACAGCATGTTCTGATGTAATTGTTGTTACATCGGGTATTCCCCGTAAACCCGGGATGACACGCGAAGAGCTGATCGGCACAAATGCCGGAATTGTCAGCTCCGTTGTAGCCGGCGCCTTAAAGTACTCTCCAGATGCAATTATAGTGATGATTGCCAATCCTATGGACACTATGACATATCTTAGCTATAAAAACTGCAAACTTCCCAAAAATAGGGTTATGGGTATGGGTGGTATTCTTGATAGCTGCAGGTTTACCGAATACCTTAGCCAGGCAATATGTGCTGCCTCTGCAGATATAGAAGGAATGGTTATCGGAGGACATGGCGACACTACAATGATTCCACTTGCGCGGCTTGCAAATTACAGAGGCGTTCCTATAGCCTCACTCCTCAACAAAGAGGCGATGGATAAAGTTGTTGCCGACACGATGGTTGGCGGAGCAACCCTTACAAAACTTTTGGGGACCTCCGCATGGTATGCGCCAGGGGCAGCCGGAGCTGTTTTGGTTAAATCCATACTCTTTGATGAGAAGAGGGTTTTACCTTGCTGTGTCGCTCTCGAGGGTGAATATGGACAAAAGGATATCTGTATTGGTGTTCCTGTTGTTATCGGAAAAACCGGCTGGGAAAAAATAGTTGTGTTAGACCTTAACGAGAACGAAAAAGAGCTGTTTGCCAAGAGCGCAGATGCTGTCCGCAGCACAAACAATGTTCTCAAAGAGATGAACCTCGTATAAGAAGCTGTTTTGAATTTATAATCTCATTCTTTTATGCTCTTTGCTCTAAAGAGCGTAGATAGGATGCGCCTCTATGTTGATGAATTAGATATCTTTCCTGATTGAAGAGATAAGAATACTTCCAATTTATAAGAAAAACGGTTATTTCAAAACCATATTTCCCTCATCTAAGAAAATGATAGCGAAGCAATCTGCCTGTATATTAGCAGATTGCTTTATTATTTATCTGTGCAATGGTGTCAAATCTCTCCTTTTGACACAGAATTTTGCATCTCCTCTGTATCTCTATGATTAATAAATCCTTAACAGCTCTGTACTTATCAGTCTTATTTACTTTTTTATCAACTCCTTTCAATTTGGTATAGTATTTGATTTGAGGGTTAGTATAGGGCTCTATATAGTTAAACTGTGATCTGCTTCCTCCAAGTTCTTAACAATTAAAGAAAACCTACCGCGATTGTCCTCCGCGCTTTTTGGAAAGACGATCGTTATTTGCTCCTCTGATTTGGCAATGTGCCAAATATATGTGAATCTATTATTCACCGTATTAAATGATAACTAAAATGGAAGCAAAAAAATCCCCTAAAGCAAACCTGGAAAATAAAAGAATGATGTTCTTTCAAATAGGTCTTGCAATTACCCTCCTTATGGTACTGTTTGCATTCGAATGGAAATCCCCCGAAAAAGGGAATAATAGCCCGTTCGTCACAAATAGCTCCTCTCCTATTCCTGTTGACTTTGTTCCTATTACAATCCCGGAAACTCCGCCGCCGCCCAAAATGCTGGTGCCGATCATAGGAGATGAAATTGAAATAGTTGGCAACGATGTCAAATTGAATACCGATCTCATTTTTCCTCCGGACATCAATGACAAAAAACCATTTGTCTACTACACGCCCCCGATAATTCCCGAAGCCCCCACTGTAGAGGATGTGGAACTCCCTTTCCATGTTGTGGAAGAACCGCCAATGTTCCAAGGGGACAGAGATCTGACTTCTTTCAGTAAGTGGGTATTCAGTAATCTTGTATATCCGGAGTCTGCCAAAGAGACCGAATTAGAGGGGCGTATATCTGTCGGCTTTACCGTAGATACAGACGGAGCTGTTACAAACGTAAAAATAATAAGAGGAATTCATGCATCTCTTGATAATGAGGTTATTCGTGTAATTTCTTCCTCTCCAAAATGGACTCCCGGAAAACAAAGGGATAGAAATGTAAGAGTTAGCTATGTTTTCCCTGTAATCTTTGAATTAAAACGATAACCTTTAGCTCTAAGACTGCTTCTATAGGCTGAGCAGCAAAATATGTCGAGATACTTAGCCCTTTTTGCATGAGAATTAAAAATAATTTTGCATCTTTGGCGGGCAAAAATATCAGGGGCATTAGCTCAGTTGGCTAGAGCGCTTGCATGGCATGCAAGAGGTCATCGGTTCGACTCCGATAT
>JGI994J12354_10005588_pt1 | contig 10787 bp, 4 predicted proteins | sample IntmicLarv3ML3BL_FD_12354 | JGI IMG/M metagenome (IMG submission 12354)
TTTTCATCATGCCCGCATCGTGCGGGCTTTTTTAATTCAAGAGTTCTTCTCCAGAAGAACTTTCCTATAAAGGCACAATAGAGTTTCGCAAGCGAAACTCTCGCCTGCGGCGGTCGCAATTTGCGACATCTACATTGTACACCACAGTGTGCTCCACCAGAGGTTTTTTATGTAATGGAAAGTAATTTCCAATTATATAAAAAAGAGTGTATATTTTAGAAAGTGTTATTCAATGCTTGACAGCTTTGTATTGTAGTGTTATTATATAAGGTGCACTATTGTGGCTATGTATGCCATAACTTATGAAAGATACTTGCAAAGTTAGTATTAAAATAAGTATGTAACATATAATGATTAAGTGTGTGTGTTATTTTATTTTAATAAGAACTAAGTACAAACTAAAAGCAAGATTAACTTGCAAAGAATCAATAGAAAACAGGGGTGAAACGTCGAATGGATAAAAGCAGAATGCGTCCAGTTAGATCTGGTAAGAGCATCAGAATGAGCTATTCAAAGCAAAAAGAAGTGCTTGATATGCCCAATCTTATTGAGATTCAGAAAGACTCATATCAGTGGTTTTTAAGAGAAGGTCTTAAAGAAGTTTTTAATGATATCTCACCGATTGCTGATTTTAGCGGCCATTTAAGCATGGAATTTGTAGATTTTACATTGTGTAGAGATGAGGTGAAATACACAATAGAAGAATGTAAGGAGCGAGATGCTACTTATGCGGCACCACTTAAGGTTAGGGTGAGACTCTATAATAGAGAAAACGACGAAATTAATGAACATGAGATTTTCATGGGTGATTTACCACTTATGACAGAAACTGGTTCTTTTGTGATTAATGGAGCCGAACGAGTTATAGTAAGCCAGTTGGTTCGTTCTCCAGGTATATATTATGGAGAAACACATGATAAAGTGGGTAAAGAACTTTATTCATGTACTGTAATTCCTAATAGAGGAGCATGGCTTGAATATGATACTGATTCAAATGACATATTTTTTGTACGTGTTGATAGAACCAGAAAAGTGCCGGTTACAGTGCTTATACGTGCCCTTGGTTTTGGAACCAATGCTGAAATTTTAGAGCTTTTTGGTGAAGAACCTAAGATTCTTGCTAGTTTTAATAAAGATGTATCAGACAGCTATCAGAGCGGTCTGTTAGAGTTATATAAAAAGATACGTCCAGGTGAACCATTATCTGTGGATAGTGCAGAGAGCCTTCTTAATAGTATGTTCTTTGATCCTAGAAGATATGACCTAGCAAAAGTAGGACGTTATAAATTTAATAAAAAACTTCACTTTAAAAGGCGTATAGCTGGAAAAGTTCTTGCAGAAGATGTTGTTGATACATCTACAGGAGAAATTCTTGCAGAGGCAGGAACAATTATAAATGCAGCATTAGCCAGTACTATACAAAATGCCGGAGTATATGCAGTATGGCTTGCGGGTGAAGAACGCAAATATAAAGTATTATCAAATCTTATGGTGGATTTGGCTGAATATGTAAGTTTTAATCCTGAAGAAATTGGGATTGCAGAGCTTGTTTACTATCCAGAACTTCAAGAGATACTGGAAGAAGAAACAGATGAAGAAGAACTTAAGAAGATAATGCGAAAAAGAATTGCAAGACTTATTCCTAAACATGTAACCAAAGAAGATATTATTGCTTCTATTAATTATAATATGCATATTGAACATGGGTCAGGCAATGCTGATGATATAGATCATTTAGGTAACAGAAGAATTCGTGCAGTGGGTGAACTTTTACAAAACCAATACCGTATTGGATTGTCAAGAATGGAACGTGTAGTTCGTGAAAGAATGACTACACAAGATATGGATGTCATATCTCCTCAGTCACTTATTAATATTAAACCAGTTACTGCGGCAGTGAAAGAATTTTTTGGAAGTTCTCAGCTTTCACAGTTTATGGATCAGAATAATCCACTTTCAGAACTTACACATAAAAGACGTCTTTCAGCACTTGGACCAGGAGGTCTTTCAAGAGATCGTGCAGGTTTTGAGGTTAGAGATGTTCACTACTCTCACTATGGAAGAATGTGTCCGGTAGAAACACCAGAAGGTCCAAACATCGGTCTTATTAACTCTCTTGCAACATATGCTAGAGTTAATGAATATGGATTTGTTGAAGCACCATATAGAGTAGTAGATAAAACAGACCCGCAAGACCCTATAGTTACAGAAGATGTTATATATCTTACAGCAGATGAAGAAGACCAGTTTATAGTAGCACAGGCGAATGAACTTTTAGATGAAAATGGACATTTTCAGCGTAATAATGTATCAGGACATTTTCGTGAAGAATATTCAGAATTTCAAAAGAACCAGATAGACTTAATGGATGTATCACCTAAAATGGTATTTTCAGTTGCAACATCTATGATACCATTCCTTCAAAACGATGATGCGAACCGTGCACTTATGGGTTCTAACATGCAGCGTCAGGCTGTTCCGCTTCTTATTACAGAATCACCAGCAGTAGGAACTGGTATGGAATCCAAAACAGCAGTAGATTCAGGTGTTTGCGTAGTTGCTAAAAATTCTGGTATAGTAGAGCGTTCTGCTTCTAATGAAATTATTGTAAAAAGAGATTCAGATGGCAAAAGAGATAAATATCATCTGGTTAAATTTAAAAGAAGTAATCAAAGTAACTGCTATAATCAGAAACCAATAGTATTTAAAGGTGAACATGTAGAAGCAGGGACTGTAATCGCAGACGGTCCGTCTACTCAAAATGGAGAAATTGCACTTGGTAAAAATCCACTTATTGGATTTATGACTTGGGAAGGTTATAATTATGAAGATGCGGTACTTCTTAGTGAACGTTTGGTTCAAGAAGATGTATATACATCAGTACATATAGAAGAATATGAAACAGAAGCCAGAGATACTAAACTTGGACCAGAAGAAATCACAAGAGATGTTCCAGGGGTTGGTGAGGACGCACTGAAAAACCTTGACGAAAGAGGAATTATTCGTATTGGTGCAGAAGTTCGTGCAGGCGATATATTAGTAGGTAAAGTTACACCAAAAGGTGAAACTGAATTAACAGCAGAGGAACGTCTGCTTAGAGCGATTTTTGGTGAAAAAGCCAGAGAAGTTAGAGATACTTCACTCAAAGTTCCTCATGGCGCTTATGGTATTATTGTAGATGCTAAAGTATTTACCAGAGAAAATGGTGATGAATTAGCACCAGGGGTAAATCAGTCAGTTCGTATATACATTGCTCAAAAGAGAAAAATTTCTGTGGGTGATAAAATGGCTGGACGACATGGTAATAAGGGTGTCGTTTCCAGAGTGCTTCCAGCAGAAGATATGCCGTTTCTTCCAAATGGAAGACCTTTAGATATTGTACTTAATCCGCTTGGTGTGCCTTCTCGTATGAACATTGGACAGGTACTTGAAATTCATCTTAGTCTTGCAGCTAAAGCCTTAGGTTTTAATATTGCTACACCTGTGTTTGATGGTGCTAAAGAAGATGATATTATGGAAACATTGGAACTTGCAAATGATTATGTAAATATGGAATGGGAAGAATTTTTTGAGAAACATAAAGATTCACTTAATGATGAAGTTATGGAATATCTTGGCACACATCTTGAAAATAGAGAATTGTGGAAAGGTGTACCGCTTAGACGTGACGGAAAAGTAAGACTTAGAGATGGCAGAACAGGTGAATATTTTGATAGTGCGGTAACTATCGGACATATGAACTATTTGAAACTTCATCATCTTGTTGACGATAAAATTCATGCTCGTTCAACTGGTCCTTACTCACTTGTAACACAGCAGCCGCTTGGCGGAAAGGCTCAGTTTGGCGGACAGCGTTTTGGTGAAATGGAAGTTTGGGCACTTGAAGCTTATGGTGCATCATATACCTTACAAGAAATTCTTACTGTTAAATCAGATGATGTTGTAGGACGTGTTAAGACTTATGAAGCAATTATTAAAGGTGAAAATATTCCTAAACCAGGGGTTCCTGAATCTTTCAAGGTACTTCTTAAAGAATTGCAGTCATTAGGGCTTGATGTTAAAGTTCTTAGAGATGATAATACAGAAATTGAGATTGGCGAAACTATGGACTTTGGTGATACAAGTCTTCGCTCAGTAATTGAGGGAGATGGTAAAGCAAATCATAGTGAAGCATATGAATCATATGGATATCAGCGTCAAGAGTTTGCAGGTGACGAATTAGTTGCTGTAACAGATTATAATACAGAAAATGAAACAGAAGATTCTATGAATTTTGAAGAAAAATCTATGGACTTTGAAGAAGAATCTATTGAATAATAGAAAGGAGAGAGCCATATATGTCTGAAACAAATGAGAGATATCAGCCATTAACATTTGATGCAATTAAGATAGGACTAGCTTCTCCAGAGAAGATACTTGAATGGTCAAAAGGTGAGGTGAAAAAGCCTGAAACTATCAACTATAGAACTTTGAAACCTGAAAAAGAAGGGCTATTTTGTGAGAAAATTTTTGGACCTAGTAAGGATTGGGAATGTCATTGCGGCAAATATAAAAAGATAAGATATAAAGGTGTTGTTTGTGACCGCTGCGGTGTTGAAGTAACGAAAGCTAGTGTCCGTAGAGAACGTACTGGACATATTCAGTTGGCAGCGCCAGTATCACATATTTGGTATTTCAAGGGTATTCCCAGCAGAATGGGACTTATCCTTGATATATCTCCAAGAAGCTTAGAAAAAGTGTTATACTTTGCCTCATATGTTGTACTTGAAGCAGGTGAAACTGATTTATCTTACAAGCAAATTCTTTCTGAGAAAGAGTATAGAGAAAAAGTAGAACAGTGGGGAAGAAATTCATTTAAAGCTACCATGGGAGCAGAAGCGGTTAAAACGCTTTTAAGTGAAATAGAACTCGAAAAGGAATCAGTAGAACTTCGCAAAGGTCTTAAAGAATCAACAGGACAAAAGAGAGCTAGAATTATTAAAAGACTTGAAGTAGTAGAAGCTTTTAGAAATTCGGGCAATAAGCCAGAGTGGATGGTACTTGATATTATTCCTGTTATCCCTCCAGATATTAGGCCTATGGTTCAGCTTGACGGCGGACGTTTCGCAACTTCTGACTTAAATGATTTATATAGAAGAATTATTAATAGAAATAATCGTTTGGCAAGATTGCTTGAATTAGGTGCTCCAGAAATCATTGTGAGAAATGAAAAGAGAATGCTGCAAGAGGCAGTGGATGCACTTATAGATAATGGAAGACGTGGAAGACCTGTTACAGGACCTGGAAACAGAGCGCTTAAATCACTTTCAGATATGCTTAAAGGTAAACAAGGACGCTTCCGTCAGAACCTTCTTGGGAAACGTGTTGATTATTCAGGACGTTCAGTTATCGTAGTAGGACCAGAATTAAAGATTTATCAATGTGGTTTGCCTAAGGAAATGGCTATCGAGTTATTTAAACCTTTTGTTATGAAAGAACTTGTAGCTAACGGTACAGCCCACAATATAAAAAGTGCTAAAAAAATGGTAGATCGTATGCAAACGGAAGTTTGGGATATACTTGAGGAAGTTATCAAAGAACATCCAGTTATGCTTAATCGTGCGCCGACTCTTCATAGACTTGGTATTCAAGCATTTGAACCTATACTTGTGGAAGGTAAAGCAATTAAGCTCCACCCACTTGTATGTACAGCTTATAATGCCGATTTCGACGGCGATCAAATGGCAGTGCATTTACCTCTTTCTGTAGAAGCACAGGCAGAATGTAGATTTTTACTTCTTTCACCTAATAATTTACTAAAACCGTCAGACGGTGCCCCAGTGGCAGTACCATCACAGGATATGGTTCTTGGTATTTATTACCTAACACAGGAAAGACCAGGAGCACTTGGAGAAGGTAAAGTATTTAAGAGTGTAAATGAAGCTATTCTTGCTTATGAAAATGATTGTGTAACATTACACTCTCGAATTAAAGTTAGAACATCTAAGGCTAAAGCTGACGGAACTATAGTAACTGGTTTTGTAGAGTCTACTCTTGGAAGATTTATATTTAATGAAATTATCCCTCAGGATTTAGGTTTTGTGGATAGAGAAGAAGAAGGCAATTTCTTAAAGGTAGAAGTTGATTTTCATGTGGGTAAAAAAGGACTTAAACAAGTACTTGAAAAAGTAATTAATGTTCATGGAGCTACACAGACAGCAGAAGTACTTGATGCTATTAAGTCTATGGGTTATAAATATTCAACTAGAGCTGCTATGACAGTTTCTATTTCAGATATGACTGTACCTCCTATTAAGCCTACTCTTATTGAAAATGCACAAAATACAGTAGATATAATTGCGAAAAACTTCCGTAGAGGTCTTATTACAGAAGAAGAACGTTATAAAGAAGTTATTGAAACATGGAAGCAAACTGATGATGAACTTACAAATGCACTTTTATCGGGTCTTGATAAATATAATAATATTTATATGATGGCTGATTCTGGGGCACGTGGTTCTGATAAGCAGATTAAACAGCTTGCAGGTATGCGTGGTCTTATGGCAGATACAACAGGTCATACTATCGAATTGCCTATCAAATCAAACTTCCGTGAAGGTCTTGACGTTTTGGAATACTTCATTTCTGCACATGGTGCCAGAAAGGGACTTTCAGATACAGCACTTCGTACAGCCGATTCAGGATACTTGACCAGACGTCTTGTAGATGTTTCACAAGATCTTATAATTCGTGAAATAGATTGTTGTGAGGGCAGAGATATTCCATTTATGGAAATCAAAGCATTTGTTGACGGCGGAGAAGTTATAGAAGACTTGCAAGAACGTATAACAGGACGTTACATAGCTGAAACGATAGCTGATCCAGATACAGGAGAAGTTATAGTTAAGGCGAACCATATGTGCACACCTAAACGTGCTGCGGCAGTTATTAAGGTTCTTAATAAACAAGGAAGAGATTCTATTAAAATCCGTACCATACTTAGCTGTAAATCTCATGTTGGTGTATGTGCTAAGTGTTATGGTTCAAATATGGCTACAGGTGAAGCAGTACAGGTAGGTGAAGCAGTTGGTATTATTGCTGCACAGTCTATTGGTGAACCTGGTACACAGCTTACTATGCGTACTTTCCATACTGGCGGTGTTGCCGGCGGAGATATTACACAAGGTCTTCCTCGTGTCGAGGAACTTTTTGAAGCTAGAAAGCCTAAGGGTCTTGCTATTATCTCAGAGTTTGGCGGTGTAGTTGCACTTAAAGATACTAAGAAGAAACGTGAAATTATTGTCACTGACAATGAAAGCGGAAATTCTAAAACATATTTGATACCTTATGGTTCAAGAATTAAAGTTCAAGATAATGCTTTAATTGAAGCAGGTGACGAACTTACAGAAGGTAGCATAAATCCTCATGACATTCTTAAAATTAAGGGAGTTCGTGCGGTTCAAGATTATATGATTCAAGAAGTTCAGAGAGTTTATCGTTTGCAAGGTGTTGAAATTAATGATAAACATATAGAAGTTATTGTTCGTCAGATGCTCAAAAAGATTAAGATAGAAGAGAGCGGAGATAGTGATGTGCTTCCAGGAACTTCAGTAGATGTTCTTGATTATAATGATATGAATGAAACACTTATTGCAAATGGTAAAATACCAGCAGAAGGTAAGCAGGTAATGCTTGGTATTACTAAAGCCTCACTTGCAACAGATTCATTCCTTTCAGCAGCTTCATTCCAAGAAACAACTAAGGTTCTTACAGAGGCAGCTATTAATGGTAAAGTAGATAATCTTATTGGTCTTAAAGAAAATGTTATTATTGGTAAACTCATACCAGCAGGTACAGGTATGAAGCGATATCGTTCGGTAAGTTTGAATACTGACTTAAAAGAAAATGATGATATTTTATTTCCAGAAGATTACGTAGAAATGGACATAGATAGTTTTGAAGAAGAGCTGACTTTTACAGAATTAGAAACAGAGGCTTAATTAAAAAAGATTAAAATCAATCTTTGCCTAGGTTAAGAATAAAAAATTAATCATCTTAACAAAAAATAGAAACCTTATTATAAGGTTTCTATTTTTTGTTAAGAAAGCTAAATGTAGTTTATTAATCTAGCTATTAAAAATCTAATTAGGAATATTTGGTGCAATTATAGTGAAGCACATGTTAATATTTTATATAATATTAAAAGCAGCAGCAAGAATTAAATGATAATATTTATTGATAAGAAAATGAAGGCAGTTCTAACATCTGTTTAAAATGTGGGATAGGGCAATACTATATAATATAAGTTGATTTTTAGATTTAACAAATTAAGTAAGTATAGTTGCAGTTAAGCCTTATTTAATCAGAGTTTTTGCATTTTTGGAACAAATAAACTAGAATTAATTTAAAGCTATTGAATGAAATGACTTAGTTGCGGGTAAACCCATATAGCAAAGTGTTAAGTCTGAATTTGTTTTAATAAACATGATTTAGCCTGTTGACAATAATTATTTGTTATAGTAGACTATAGCAGAAGTTAGTAACATCTAACTGATTTTTTTAGAATTTAAGTTAGAGAATACTAACCGCATGCATAGTGTGATTTTGTATTGTATTTTATGGCATTAATGAAACAGGAAAAGTCGTAAGGATAACTTACAAGGACACAAAAATTAAAAACATATTATGGAGGATATTATGAAAAAATTAAAGTTATTGAAATTAGCTGCTTTTACAGCGATGTTTGCTCTTATTTCAGCAGGCTGTACAAATACAGGCGGAAATACAACAACAGCTCCAACAACAAGTGAAGTTGTTGAAGAAACAACAGAAGAATTAACAGAAGAGGTAGCTACAACAGTTGAAATTACAGATAGACACGGAACTGTTACAGTTCCAATAAATCCAGAAGTTGTAGTAGCTTTGGATAATAGAACATATCAAACTCTAGCTGAGTGGGAAATTAAATTAGCAGCAGTTCCAAAGGCTGTGGTACCAGCAAGTCTAACATATTACATTGATGATGAGTCAGTTTTAAATATTGGAAATCATAGAGAGCCAAACCTTGAAATCATCGCTGCTGTAGACCCAGACCTTGTTATTGTCGGTCAAAGATTTGCTGGTTTCTATGATGAAATCGTAGCATTAGTACCAAATGCAGTTGTTATTGATCTTAACATAGATACTTCAGCAGAATCGGAAACACCTGGAGATAACTTAGTAAACGGACTTAAAGATGCAACTATTTCTTTAGGAAAGATTTTTGATAAGAACGAAGAAGCTGAACAGTTAGTAGCTGAATTTGATGCAGCAATCGACAATGTAAAAGAGGCATATAATGGAACTGATACTGTTATGAGTGTTATCGTTTCTGGCGGAAACATTGGTTTTTCAGCACCTTCATCTGGACGTGTTTGGGGTCCGATGTATGAAATCTTTGGTTGGGTTTCATCATTAGAAGTTGATGGTTCATCTTCTGACCATGAGGGTGATGAAATTTCTGTTGAAGCTATTGCGCAGAGTAATCCTGATTGGATTTTTGTATTAGATCGTGATGCTATGGACACATCGGCAGATGGCTATGTTCCAGCATATGATGTAATTGCGGCATCACCTGCACTTGCGAATGTAACAGCAGTTACTGAGAACCAAATGGTGTTTGCACCAAATGAAACATACACAAACGAATCTATACAAACTTTCTTAGTAGTATTTGAAGATATTGCAAAGGCTTTATCTAAATAGTATAAAGGGAGTGTAGATTAAATGTCAAAAAATACAATACAAAAAACCACAAGGGCTGAGCTTACTCAGCCCTTAAAGCACAATAAAATGTGGACGAAATCTTTTACACTAGCAGTTATTGTGGTTATTATTTTAGGAATTATATCACTATTTACGGGTGTTTATGATATTAGAGGGCAAGAAGATGGAATGAGTATGTTTTTTATAACACGTGTTCCGCGAACTGCGGCACTAATGCTGACAGGGGCTGCTATGTCTATTTCAGGACTTGTAACACAGCTTATTACTCGTAATCGTCTAGTTGAACCAACTACATCTGGAACAATTGAATGGGCTGGACTTGGACTTCTTTTTGTTTATTTGATATTTCCTGCACCAACCTTGCTTCAAAGAATGACAGGTGCGATTATTTTTTCATTTATTGGAACAATGATTTTCTTTTTATTCTTAAGAAGGGTTAGACTTAGGTCATCTTTAATTGTTCCTATTATAGGAATGATGCTTGGAGCTGTTATTTCCTCTCTTTCAACATTTATTGGACTTACATTCCAAATGACACAAAGCATTGCTAATTGGTTTGTTGGTTCTTTTGCCGCTGTTCAAATTGGAAGATATGAGTATTTATGGTTGATTGTTATAGTTACTATTCTTATTTTTATATATGCTGATAGATTAACTTTAGCAGGTCTTGGAGAAGATATAGCAACAAGTCTTGGGATTAATTATAATAGAGTAATTATTCTAGGTACAGGGCTTATTTCCTTAGCTGTTGGAATTGTTGCGGCAGTTATTGGGAACTTGCCTTTTTTGGGTTTGATTGTTCCTAACATTGTTTCAATATATAGAGGTGATGATCTTAGATCTAATTTACCATGGGTATGTGTGCTTGGTATGGGAGCTATTACTCTTTGTGATATTGTTTCTCGTACAATTATAATGCCTTTTGAAGTGCCTGTTTCTTTAATTCTTGGGACTGTTGGTTCGGTTACATTTATTTTTATCTTACTAAAACAAAGGAGGCTGAAATGAGTAAAAATATAAATAGTAATCCAAACTCTATAACA
>JGI994J12354_10005589_pt1 | contig 10785 bp, 11 predicted proteins | sample IntmicLarv3ML3BL_FD_12354 | JGI IMG/M metagenome (IMG submission 12354)
GTCTGTAAACAGGGCCGCTCAGCTTGCAAATATTTATTTTATACGGCAAAAAGAGGCAAAAGGCTTGGGTCATGCTGTCTCATGTGCAAAAGCATTTGTCGGAAACGAGCCGTTTGCGGTACTTTACGGTGATGATGTCATAATCGGTGAAGACCCGTGCATCGCTCAGCTTATGCGCGCATATGATGAATTCGGAACAGGCGGTGCTTTGGCAATTAAAGAGGTTACCGAAGAGCAGATTCAAAAATATTCGTCAATGAAGCTTACAGCCCTGCGTGATAACATATATGAGGTTACCGACATGATTGAAAAGCCCTCGCTTGACAAGGTTTTTTCAATGTTTTCAATTTTAGGACGGGTTATTCTGCCTCCCGAAATTTTTGACATTTTAGAAAACACACCTCCCGGCGCAGGCGGCGAAATTCAGCTTACCGACGCCATGGGAGTTCTTGCGCGCCAAAGCAAAATGGTCGGCGTTGATTTTACCGGAACACGGTACGATATGGGTAACAAGCTTGGAATTTTACAGGCGACCGTTGAAGTTGCTCTTAATCACCCCGAGCTTAAAAACGATTTTAGAGATTATCTTAAAAGATTAAGCCTGTAAATACGGAGATGAGTATAAATGGATACACAAGCCGCAAAAGCTTTTGTAATGTCTTTAGATGCCACAGGCGTTAATATTATCAATGTTTCAGATATTGTTATAAACGATGAATTCAGAGGTTTGTGTGAACAAAACTCATGCGGAAATTTCGGACGTAATTACATGTGTCCTCCAAGCTTTGGAACCATGGAGGAATGCCGCGAGCGTGTAAGCAAATATACACAAGCGCTTATAATTGAAGTTATTTACGACCTTGAAGACAGCTTTGATTTTGAGGGAATGATGCTCGGAAAAGAAAAACATTCCGAAATAATGCGAAAAACCAAGCTTTATTTTGACGAAAATTACAACGGTAATTTTCTTGCGCTTGCCGCCGGGGGCTGCACCTTGTGCGAAAAATGCGGCAAAATAACCGACACACCCTGCCCAAATCCTCATTTGACAATGCCTCCTGTCGAAGGCTACGGTATGGATGTAACCAATTTGGCCGAGCTTGCCGATATGCCTTTTAAATGGGGAGAATCCAGAGTTTTTTACATAGGTGCAATACTTTATAACGATAGCAGTTCCACTTGACATTGACGGTAGTCTTTGCGGTCTTTTTGCCGTCAAGCGGAGCTGCTATAAAAGGAAAAATACATATGAACGTTTACGATTTTGACAAAACAATTTATGACGGTGACAGCACCTTTAATTTTTATAAATACGTATTAAAAAAACAGCCCTCTCTGCTGCTCGGATTGCCTGTCAAAGCTTTTTTCTTTACTTTAATGCTTTTAAAGCTAATGGACAAAACCAAATGCAAGGAGCGCTTTTATAAGTTTTTACGGCATATAAAAGATATTGATTCATTTGTTGATGCTTTTTGGGATGATCAGCAAGCCTTTATAAAGCAGTGGTACAAGGACACGCAAAAGGACGATGATGTCATTATTTCAGCCTCCCCCGAATTTTTGCTTGAGCCTATTTGCAAAAGGCTTGGTATTAAGCATTTAATGGCGTCCCGCGTTGACAAATACACCGGCAAATACACCGGAGTTAACTGCTACGGCCACGAAAAAGTTTTGAGGTATAAAAAAGTCTTCGGCGACACTCAAATTGACAATTTTTTTTCAGACTCTTACTCCGACGACCCTCTTGCCAGGCTTTCAAAAAAAAGCTTTCTTGTTTTGGGGAATGAGCTTAAGCCGTGGTAATCAAATACAATCATAAATAAATTTACATAAAAGGACAGGTAATCATATGGCAGAACTGAAAACCCCCGAATATAACGGAAATTTACGAAGATTTCGTCTCAGGGCTCCCGAGCCGATTTACGCGTGTTCGGGCATAAAAATATTTGACCGACGCATAAAAAGCCTTGTTTTCACAACCGACCCGTGTATTATTCGAAACTGCAACGCGGACGCGGTTATTGCCGTATATCCCTTCACTCCCCAACCTGCCATTATGCGTAGCGTCATGCTTTCGGCGGATGTTCCTGTTTTTGCCGGAGTAGGCGGAGGGCTTACCGGAGGCAGCCGTGTTATTGATTTAGCTCATGACGCCGAATTTGAGGGTGCAATAGGTGTGGTTGTAAACGGTCCCACAAAAAATGAGATAATAAAAGAGCTTAAAACACGCATTGATATTCCTATTGTTGTAACGGTTGTCAATGAAGACATAAGCATTGCCGAGCGCATAGAAGCCGGCGCTTCTATTTTAAATGTATCATGTGCCGCAAAAACAGCGCAGGTTGTGAGGAATATACGAAAAGATTTTCCCGATATCGCAATTATCGCAACAGGCGGACCTAATGACGAAAGCATAAAAGAAACAATCGAAGCCGGCGCAAACGCAATTACATGGACTCCCCCGTCAAACGGAGAGATATTTAAAAATATCATGCAGGCATACAGGGAAAATCAGCCTCATCCGTAAATTTTGCGCCTGAATTCACTCAAACAAAAAACAATCACCTGCTGACTCTGTTTCGTAAGACCGGATATATTTTTCCGATCAATAAATAAATAGAGCAGCAGCGTTTTTTTTTCATAAGTCTTATACACAACCTTTTATAAGTACTTGCATTTTCATTTTTTAAGAAATCAAAGCCTGCTATAACAAGAGGATCTTCAAGCTTGGCTTTAATTGCAGATACAGATTCTTTCATACTAAGCGAGCTGCCAAGGCTCATTTTAATAATATACCAAAAAGCTTCGGTTACGTATCTGCGATTAAGTTGCATATCGAATGATATTTTAGTTTTTTGACTGTCGCTCAAAATCGAACCAAGAGCTTTTCTTGCTTCGACAACCGAATCATAATTGTCCTTATTCGGACGTTTTCTATGTATTCTGTGATAATAAAGCGATCTGTTAATAGCAGAAATCTTTGAGCAATTGAGAAGATACATCAAATTAAATATACCATCTTCATTTCTCTTTAGTTTTTCAAACCGCAGTTTGTTTTCATCAATTATATCATGCTTATATAAAGCTCCGCATACGCTTCCAAACAGCATTCCTGTCAGAGTTCCATCATCAAACAATCTGTTGTAAAGCTCATATGTTTCATACTGTCCTTCTTTTAATCTTGCAAGCTTTTCAATTAACCTGCCATCATAATTATAACTGTGAGCACAAAACGAAGCGTCGGTGCAATACAATAACATCTCATTTAAAAGCTCCTCAATATATGTCTCCTTAACTGTATCATCTGAGTCCACAAAACAAAGATATTTACCGCTTGCAGCTTCAATTCCCGAATTACGCGCCTCAGACACTCCACCGTTTTCTTTGTTTATAAGAACTATTTTTCTATTGCTTTTATTTTTTTCTGAGCCGTCTATGTAGCTTTGACAAATTTCAAGCGAATTATCATTTGAACCATCATTTACAAGCACAAGCTCAAAGTCTTCAAAGGTTTGCGCCAAGATGCTTTCGATACATTCATTCAAATATTTTTGAGAATTATAAACCGGTACTATCACAGATACCTTTACCATTTAGATTCATCTCCTCTATACTAAAAAACTGACCCGCTAACAAATTTNGAAATTTTTAGCGGGTATTTCAGAGNCTTCAAGCTTGAGTANGANGGATATTGTTCATCACTTGACAGCTTTATTTAATTTTCCTTTGCTTTAAAAGGNCGGGGGTCTCCTTTTCTCGCCATTATAACAAATGTCAAAACAATACCAAAGGGTATCGCTAAAAATGTAAGCATTTTTTTAGGGGATTTTGTAATGATATCTCCCCATTTTTTTGCAATTATACAGCTTGACACATAATGAATTGCATTCCTGAAAATATAGCTTAAAGGCGCTTTAGGCATGACCATATAAAGCCGTCTCAGCTCTGCAAAGCTGTTGGGGCTGTTTAAAAACTGATTATATATATTTGCCTGCATTCCGTCAGGCTGATAATTTACAATGCAAAGATTTTCATTGAGCACAAGCAACTCGTGCGTCATATCAACTTTATACATAATATATATCGGATTAAAATTTTTCTCGTTATTAAATGATTGCATAGGAATATGCTTTTTTAAGAGCTCTGTTCTGTAGACAACCTTTACGTCGCCCCTGCATTTATATTTTGTGCGCAAATCAAGCAAATGAAGCGATTTTACATCCGGAAGCATGTCGCCTATCGGGTTATTTTCTTTTGTATAATCAAGTCCGATAATTCCCGCGTATTTTTCACATCCGTTTTCATTCCAAAAGCTCAATATTTTTTCTACCGCGTCTATCGGCATATAGTCATCAGAATCAATGCACACCCAAAGAGGAGTTTTTGCAGCTTTTATCGCTTCATTATATGCTGTATGAAGTCCTCCGTTTTCTTTGTAAATATATTCAATTTCAAACTCTTCGGTTTTGCTTGTGTTTGCTATCCATGACGATACAAGTTCTTTTGTATTGTCTGTTGAGCCGTCGTCAATGATAAGCCACAAAAAATTTTTAACTGTTTGTGATTTCAGGCTTTCAAAACAATTATGCAGCAAATCGGCACGATTATAGGTTGGGGTAAAAACTGTTATATCCTTCAAATTGTCCACACACCTTCCGCCATTCATTAATTAAAAGAGTTATCTGAATAATGACAGTAACTGTTCTTCCATTATTTCCCATCTGAAACGGTTTTTGTAAAGCTCTTTTCCTTTTTTTTCACATTCTATTCTAAAGGATTCTGAGTTTTTAATCGAATAAATTGCGTCTTTTAAAGCTTCTTTCTCATACTCTATTGAAATTCCTATTCCAAACTCGTCAACAAATTCATCTATTCCGGTATTTTTGCAAACAATAATCGGTTTTCCCAAAGCCATCGCTTCATAAAGCTTATTTGGAGCGGAGTATTTATGGTTTGCATAAAGCGGTGTGTAAACCGCAAACAACAAATCACATGTTTGTTCAAGTTCAAGCACTTGTCCGTATGTCATTTGCCCGTAAAAATTAATATTTTCATAATTATTTGCAAAATCTTTTATTTGATCTGAAAGCGAACCAAATCCACCTATATGAAGCTCTAAATCATTGCTCTCAGCAACAATGGACAAAATTTCCATGAGCATACGTCCGACTACCAACGTTCCTGCAAACGCAATTTTAAATCGCCCATTCGAAGACGAAACCACACCGCTTTCATTCTCCAATATACTCTCATCTTTATTTATGTCGGAAGAATCTATATCAGGTGTATTATGAATAACCAAAAGCTTTTTGGGAGTTGCTTTGCTTATTTGTTTTTTACGGTTTTCCGAACATATTATAACTGCATCCGCTGAATTTATCGCTTTAATTTCCCTTTTTTCAATAAACTTTTCTAATGCTTTTGGAGTAAAATGAGAATCAATATAATAATCAAACAAATCATATATAAGCTTCTTTTTAAAAATCTTTTTTATAAAACGCGCAGGTATGACTGTATCAAAATCACAGGCGTATATATATTCATAATGCTTTTTCTTTGATAGCAGCATAAAAAACAACCATATTTGAAAAAAAATCAAATGCGGCAGCCCCTTCATTCCCGTTCCGTGCCTTGATTTCATTTTAAAATAATATGTATTTTCAACAACCTGTTCGGGCAAAGTTTTGACAAAATCATCTCTGTTCCACCCAAAAATAATAACTTCATTTTCTTTTTTCAAGGAAGTTATCTCTTTAAGCGCCCTTGAGTCATTAATAATGGATGTACATCTTAAATACGCAATTCTTTTCAAGCTGCTGTCAACCTCTTTCTCTCTGATTATCTTGCTGTTTTGAAATCTTCCAATCCATTACCGGTGCCTTTAATTGAAAATTAAGAACTGCTATTTTTTCATAAGATATTCATCTAAAACTGTTCGCAGTTTAGTGGATGAGGTTTCTTTTGTGTAAGGAAAATAAACAATTTCAACCCCAACCTCTCTGAAGTCCGACTCAATCTTTATCCACTGCTCGGAATTCTTCCAGTCATCGCCTACGAACATTTTATTAAAACCAAACTCTTTCCATGCCGCCATTTTATCCATGCTGGTTTGCGCAACAGTCTTGTCAACATATTTTATGGAGTCTACAATCTCTATACGTTCCTCAAAAGGAATGAAGGCGGTTTTGTTTTTATATGCCACCAGCTCGTCAACCGTTACTCCGACAATAAGGTAATCACACTGTGATTTTGCATTTTTCAAAATATTCAGATGCCCCACATGGAACAAATCAAAAACTCCGGTTGTGTATCCGATAATTTTATCACTCACTGTTATTTTCACCCTTTGTTTTTTACTTAAAGCAAACAGATTTTATATGTTCTAAAATTCTTTCATTTGCGTCTGCGTCTTCATAGCTTCCTATTTCATTCAAAAATTCATCCACTTTAGTCTCATATACACTTTGGTCAAAATCTTTAATGATGTTATCAAGCTCTTCATTTGTTGTTGCCAGACTGAAGGGCAGTTTTCTTATGTCAAAATAAAGTTCGCGTTCATTTTTAATATATTTTTCATAATCGCTTGCATATAAAATGCACGGCTTTCTCATAAACGCATAGTCAAACATGCACGAAGAAAAATCTGTAATCAAAACATCCGAAGCAACTAAAAGCTCCTGTATATCCCCGTAAAGTGTTGCATCTATACAATTTTCATTTGATGTGTCCAAAGAAAAATCAGGCAAAATCAAATTCGGATGAAGCTTAAGCAAAACCACCCATTCTCCCGAAAACGATTTTTCAAGACTTTTTTTTAGTTTTATGTAATCAATATCATATACAGCTCTTGAATCCTTATTTCTGAAGGTTGGCGCATAAAGAACTATTTTTTTACCGGTATCTATATTAAAATAACTGCAAACCTTTTGCTTCAAATTTAAATCATTTTTCAAAAGAAAAGCAGTTCTCGGAGTTCCCGATTTAAGAATATCACCTTTATACCAAAATGAATTTTTATATATTTCAGTGCTGAAATCACAGCCCGAAATAATAAGATCACATTTTGCAGAATCTTTTTTCGCCCATTTTATATACTTTTTAGGCAGCAAATTTTCGCAGTCTTTTTCAATTTTTTTGAGCCTGACAGAACTGTGCCAGGTTTGAATATAATATTGTTTTCTTCTCTTTTGAAAATACAGATAAGGTACCATCCTATGATTGATTATAACAATTTTTGATGTGAACAATTCGTATAAATACTCTTTGGAAAAATATTGTACATGTCTTATGTTTTTGGGGAAATCCTCAGGAATTCCAACAAATTCATCAAAAGCCCATACCAAATCAAAATCATCAGAATTTTCTGAAATATACTGTGCTAAATATTTAGGATTACAGGAATAATTTAAAAAATTGTTGCTTCCCATAAAAATTTTATTGTTCTGTATTGGCTTAAAATAAAACTTTATACAGTATAAGTTTACTGAAAACTCTATTATCTTCAAGTGGATTTTTTCCAAAAGGGTTTGTTTTATAGTGATCACATCTTTTCTGATAACTTTAACGAACTCATATTAAAGACAATTATTAATAAAGTTAAATATATTAATACTCTTTAAGGTTAACTCTGTTTCATCAATCCCTGATTTATTTGCTTCTTCAAAGCCATTGACAAAAACACAGCATTCATGATTTTCATATTTTTTTTGAGTAAAGCAAAGCTTGTTTTTAAAAGGCAGTTTACAAAACGCATCAATTATCTCTTCATTACAATCATTCCTTTCGGAAATTTTAACAATCAGCCTGTCAAAATTAATACGCTTGCACCTTCTCTGCCACTTCTCCCTTGCTTCCTCCTCAGAATGATAGTGCATAAAAAATATATCCACGTCATCAAGCCGTGCAACAGGATATGAAATAGGATTTTGTCCGTCATTGGTTAATTTATTGTAAAACCTTGAATCCTCAGGCCTGATAAACTCAAGAGGCTTTAACAAATATACATTTAAATCCGAAACAAATTTTATATAATCACTTTCCATTATAAATAGACCTATTGTGGGAGATGTGTATTCAAAACCAAACATTTGATAAACAAATCCACCCCAGCAATTATTTGAAATAACAGAAAAATCCTTACACTTTATTTTACTTCTGTTTATGGCACATTTGCAGCCCTCATATAATTTTATAAAAGCATTTACGATTTTTTCACACATAAACTTAATTATATTCAAATCTGCAATCACGCCCTTTCTTTACTAAATCACGAAAAAATCTAAATCTTTTTTAAAAGCTTAAGCATTATCCAATATACATCAATAAGCCTTACGTTAATTTTTGCAAGCCTGTATGCTAAGCCTATGCTGCCCTTTATATTAAGCTTTTTGCCTTTTAACAGAACTCTCATTTTTGACAACATAATTTTGCACTCATTTTCATATGAAGCGCTTTTAGCCCCGCAGTAAAATCTTAAAAGGGTGTAAAAATATTTATTGTATTCAAGCATTCGTAAATCATCATATTTTTGTTCTTTTAAAAAGTCAATTCTATCTTCAATCACAAAAAAAGCATCCATCTTTACAGGTGAAAATACAGAATTAATAAAACTCTCCTCATGCATCACATAAAAATATAATATATCATTTGTATAAATAATTCTATTCACTATTGGAAGCATTTTAGTTGACATATATTCATCCTCATATCGAATACCCTCTTTATATCTCAGGTTTGAGAACAACTTTGCGCCATATAATTTCGAGCACGGAGAAACAGCCTCGCCTCCTATTTCGTAAGCCTTATTAAAAAAGTCTTTTGTGCTGCAAAGATCCTCTGCAACTAAGGTTCTGTCAAGCTCGCCTGCAGCTTCATCTTCTTTTACTTCTGCATAACGAAATTGTATTATATCATTGCCTGAGGTTAAATTGTATCTATTCGTAAGCTTCATTAAATGCTCAGCAGCGTCTAATGCTAAATAATCATCTGCATCTATCATCATAATATATTCGCCGGACACAACGTCAAGTCCTGTATTTCGCGCCAAAGAAACCCCGCCGTTTTTCTTATGTATTACCTTAATACGCAAATCATTTTTGGCATATTCATCACAAATAAACGCACTTCCATCTGTCGAACCGTCGTCAACTAAAATAATTTCAAGATTTTTATAGGTTTGATTTATAATGCTTTCTATGCACCTTGTCAGATATTTTTCAACATTATAAACCGGCACTATAACACTTATTAAAAAATATTCCATCATAAAAACATATCATTACACTCAAATTTATATCATCATAGCATAAACAAAAGCGTCATTATATGCCCCTATTTCAGTCCTTTCATTCTGAAATTATACCTGTATTTAAAGCTGACCTTTAAAAACAAAAGTCTAAACTTAATGTTATGGGTTAACAAAGCTTTTCTTCTGCATTCTTTTATTTCGTTTTTGTTTAATGATGAATTTAATAACGCCTTCCTGAAAATAATCCCAAACAAATGCTCCATCTTATCCTGTTCAAAAAACCGGATTTTTTTATTCTGCATAATTAAATTATCAAAAAATTTTCCGAGCTTAATTATATTATCCTTTGTAGCTTCAAAATCCTCTGTACAAAATCTGCAGTACTGTTCATATTGGCTTTGCTCAAAACCGTCCAAAAAATCTTTCAGATAAACATCTTTTATTTTTTTATGACCTTCCGAAAAACCTTCATGCCTGTTTTGTGTAATTTGATTTGAATGTACTCTGTATCTTAGCAGAAATTCCGGAATATTTACAATCCTTCCGTATCTGACAAGTCTTACCCACAAATGATAATCCTCTTGTCTGTCAAACTCCTTTTCATATTTAAGATTGTTTTTTATAAGAATCTCTTTTCTTATAAACACACTCGGATGCGATAAAGAGCAGGAAAAAATCATATTGCATAAAATACTTTCAAAATCCAAGGGGTGCTCTGTGTTTGAAATATCTTTATCTTTTTCAAACAAAATAAGATTACTGCCGCAAACCGCCACATCCGGATTTGAATTCATAAATTCAAGCTGAATCTCAAACCGCTTCGGAAGTGAAATATCGTCCGCATCCATTCTTGCAAGGTATTCACCCTTTGCAAGTAAAATTCCTTTATTTAAAGTATCCGAAATCCCTGAATTCACTTCGTTTTCAACATAAACAATCCTGCTGTCATCATACGATTTTATTATTTCCTTTGTACTGTCGGTTGAACAGTCATTTATAATAATAAATTCAAAGTCGGTACAGGTTTGGTTTAATATGCTTTCAATTGCCTCCTTAACATATTTTTCTCCATTGTATACAGGCATTAAAACGCTGATTTTCGGCACTTTTTTCACCTCCTACTTGTTTTTAATATTGAAAAGCTTTGCTATTACGCATAACATCAGTATCCGCTTTTTTTTAAGGAGTTTTTTGCGGAAATCCAAGTCTTTACAAAGTGCTAAGCTTTCAAGTACAATATCTTCATTGCAAATTCTTTTTACTTCTCTATACCTTTCCGAAAAGTTTTTACGGCAATCTTTGTGAAATTCATTGTGAATCGAGCTTACCGCCTCCCTAACAAAGGGCCTTGCATACCCATTAATCATATCATCCTTGTTGCTGTTCCAAGCGGTTTTCAGCGCATCGTGCACACCGCTCGCCACCTTGCATGAAATATCAAATTTATTTTTACAATAAACACTGGTAGCACTTCCTGCCCTCATAAACCTTTTGTAATATGGCTTTTTTATGTAATATAACGAATCACAAAAACCTAT
>JGI994J12354_10005590_pt1 | contig 10785 bp, 7 predicted proteins | sample IntmicLarv3ML3BL_FD_12354 | JGI IMG/M metagenome (IMG submission 12354)
GGAAAATTTTCTCTGTATAAACTTTACTATCTCAACAAGTGGAATTACACACAATGCCAATCCCATTGCTGTTCCATACTGTGCAAGTGAAAGTACTTCAAGCTCAAATATTTCCTGCAAGAAAGGCACGTACATGACAGTAGTTGATAAAATCAATGACACAATCATTGCTCCAAGCAAATACTTGTTGGTTCCTTTAACCTTAAACAGAGAACCTCTCTGCGACCTCATATTATACGAATGGAATATTTCCGACATAGACATTGTTAAGAATGCCATTGTCATTCCAAATCCGTGTGTAACACTTTCATCTGAGAAAGTCAGTCCGTTTCCTATAAAATATGCAACAAGAGTAATTATCGCAACCATAATACCTTGGTAAACAACATCAACTCCAAGACCTCTAGAAAATACACCTTCCTTAGAAGAACGTGGTTCTCTCTCCATTATATCACTTTCACCTTTTTCCATACCAAGCGCAAGTGCTGGAAGTGTATCTGTAATAAGATTAATCCACAACACATGTACTGGATGCAAGATTGTAAACCCAAGTATGGTTGCTACAAATATACTTATAACCTCACTCAAATTTGATGCAAGAAGAAACTGAATTGATTTTCTGATATTATCATAAATTCTTCTGCCCTCTTCAACAGCAGATACAATAGTTGCGAAATTATCATCAGCCAGCACCATATCAGCAACATTTTTCGTAACATCTGTACCTGTAATTCCCATTCCGACACCTATGTCGGCACTCTTTATGGAAGGCGCATCATTAACACCATCGCCAGTCATTGCAGTAATAGCGCCCTTAGCTTTCCATGCAGTAACAATACGTACCTTATGTTCAGGCTGAACACGAGCATATACAGAATATTTTTCAATAGAAGTTTTAAACTCTTCATCACTTATTTCATCAAGCTGTGCACCTGTAATTGCCTGATCTGCACTTGTAATAATTCCAAGTTCCATTGCAATTGCTATCGCAGTGTCTTTGTGGTCCCCTGTAATCATAACAGGTCTTATTCCCGCAGACTTACATTCTTTTATTGCATCTGTAACTTCTGGCCGAACTGGGTCAATCATTCCAAGCAATCCTATAAACACAAGATCATTTTCAAGATTATCTATTGAAAAATCTGTTGGCTTTTCTGAATATTCCTTGCAAGCCGCTCCTAAAACTCTAAGCGCCTTATCAGCAAACTGCTTGTTCTGAGTGAGAATTTCATTTTTCAAATCCTCTGTCAATTCAACTATCTGCCCATCCTTAAGGTATTTTGTACAAGTCTTTAATATTTCATCAGGAGCGCCCTTTGTATACTGTACATAATTCGAACTTGTTTCATGAACAGTAGACATCATCTTACGTACTGAATCGAATGGAGCCTCTCCTATTCTCGGTTTAGCTAAAGATATTTCATTTTTCGGAAGCCCTATTTTATTTGCATAATTTACAAGTGCACACTCTGTAGGCTCACCCACTGCATTGCCTGTACTGTCAAGCTCTGCATCACTACAAAGTGCCATAGCCTCTGCAAGAAGCTCAGTATCTGAACCAAAGCTGTCAATCACTGTCATTTTATTCTGAGTAAGAGTACCTGTTTTATCAGAACATATAACCTTTGTACATCCCAACGTTTCAACCGCAGTCAACTTCCTTATAACCGCATTTCTCTTTGACATCTTTGTAACACCTATTGAAAGAACTATTGTTACAACTGCGGCAAGCCCTTCCGGAATTGCAGCAACCGCCAAACTTACAGCAATCATAAATGTACTTATCATTGAACCGCTTGAGAAATCTCCGATGCTTATCAATCTAAATGCAAATATAAATGTACATATTGCTAAAACAATAATTGTTAAAATTTTGCTCAACTGTCCAAGCTTAATCTGAAGAGGTGTTTGTTCATCCTTTGCCTGTGAAATAGCAGTTGCTATTTTACCCATTTCAGTTGACATTCCCGTTGCAGTTACTACTGCACGTCCTCTTCCATAAACAATGGTACTTCCCATGTAAACCATATTCTTACGGTCTCCAAGCGGAATATCCTTTTCACCATTCGCCTTTACTATATCAGCTATCTTATCAACCGCAACCGATTCTCCAGTCAATGCCGCCTCTTCCGACTTTACACTTGCACTTTCAATAACTCTTGCGTCAGCAGGAATTGCGTCTCCCGCCTCAAACAGAATGATATCTCCAACTGTCAAGTCCTCACTCTTTACAATTACCACTTCTCCGCCTCTTAGCACTCTTGAGGTTGCAGATGTCATCTCTTTAAGAGCTTCAATAGCCTTCTCAGCCTTGCTCTCCTGAATAACTCCCAAAATAGCATTGAGAAGTACAACAAACATAATTATAAATACATCTGCAAAAGACTCTCCTTCATAAACTGCTGTCACACCTGATACTGCAGCAGCCACAATAAGTACAATCGTCATTGGGTCTGCAAGCTGTTTAAAAAATCTTGAAAGTAGTGAGGTTTTCTTTCCCTCTGCAAGTTTGTTCTTCCCATTCTTTTCCAGTCTTTCATCAGCTTCTTTGGCTGATAATCCATCTTGGCAAGAACCCAGCTCAGCCAAAACTTTTTCTTTCTCTTCCAAATAAAATTTCATTTTTCACTCTCCTAAGAATATTATTCGGGTAATATAAAAGACCTATGCATGAGCTTTTATACTGCCACGCACAAGTCTCGTTATTTAATCCAAGCCAGACAATCCATTTTTAACTGCTTATAGCTTACAGTAACAAAAACATGCCATGATGTTGACATTGACACGCACCCTAAGTTGCGCTAACTACTCCCTTATGATTAGTAAATATGTTACCATATTTACAAGAAATGTCAAGAATTTAGTTTGCACATTTTCATTCAACAGAAATATAATAATCAAGTATCACATTGCCCTTTTCATCTGGAGTTGTAAAACGCGGACAGTTGTAGCGTTCTATGCACCAATTATCCTCTTTTCGTTTTCGCTCAATTTCTTTTAATTCTTCGAGACATTTTTCATGACAACTCATTCCTGTTAGTTCTCCGCTCTTTCCATAAAGCCAGAATACAACATAATCCAATTCTTCAACATCCACAAACTCAAAAGCTCGGGGAATTTCCGCATTTTCCGGAAAAATCATACCAATCCAGTATTCAAGTTCACCATTCTTTATTCTTTTCATTCCTAAATAATCAAACTCACTGTTTCCTCCGGATTTTTCAAGTATATCAAACCATCCATTTTGAAAAAATTCTTCCCATTTTTGACTCCAATCATCATTCATATAATACTTTTTACCAATCAATCTGAATGCAGGGATTTTCTCAGTAAATACATTTTTCATTTCCATAAATGTTTATCTCCTTCAAAATATGATATAATTAATCCAAATAAATTTGGGAGGAATGTAAATGAATCTTTTTGAACTACTTGGGCTTAGTATAAACAAAAACAAACATAAAAACAATGACGAACAAAAACCTGTTCAACCCAAGAAAAAACTTGATAAAAAAGCACTCACCTTCACCATACTAAAAACTCTTCTGATTTCATTGATTACTGTAGGTTTTGTAATTGGCGGAGTACTTGCTGGTGCGGCGCTTGGATATATATCAACCTCTGACCCTGTAACGGATGATCAGCTTAACTTGGTAACAGAGCCAACCATAATCTATGATATAAACGGCAATGTAATAACTGAACTAAAAAGTACAGATAATAAAAATATTATACCTGTAAAAATTAATGAAGTACCTGCATATCTTAAGGACGCAATCATTGCCATAGAAGATAAACGATTTTATGAGCACTCAGGTGTTGATTTAAAACGTACTTCAGGCGCTATACTCACCCTCTTTGTGGGTGGTGGTAAATTCGGCGGAAGTACAATCACACAACAACTTATAAAAAATGTAACTGGAGATGACTCAAATTCTGTTCCGCGTAAGGTTCGTGAAATCTGGCGTGCAATTCAGCTTGATAACCGTCTTGATAAGGATGAAATTCTTGAATATTATATGAATATAATTTTTATGGGATATGATTGTTATGGTGTTCAGTCTGCGTCTCTCGCTTATTTTGAAAAGGATGTGAAGGACCTTTCTTTGGCTGAATGTGCATTACTTGCTGGTATAACAAACAATCCGTCAAGATACAATCCTCTTACCACAAATGGTCAGAAGAATTCCATTAAAAGACAACAAGTCATTCTGAGTGAAATGCTCGACCAGGAACGTATAACGCGTGCGGAGTATGATTCTGCTATGGCAGAAGAACTTGTTTTCAATAAAAATTATTCATACCAAACTAGAAACATTCAAAACTATTTTGTTGAATATGTGATAATAACTGTACGTGCTGAATTAATGCAAAAGTTTGGTTACACAAGGGGAGAGGCAAATAACATAATATATGGAGGCGGTGCTAAAATTTATACTACTATGAATCCAGTAGTACAAGATGCACTCAATTCTGTATATTCTGATATAAACAACTTCCCATACAACAGAGATAATCCTGATTTAGATAGAGAATTTTGGGTACAATCCTCTATGGTTGTACTTGATCCTCAGAATGGTTACATATGCGGTCTATATGGTGCATCAGGTGAGAAAAATATCAGTTTCGGGCTTAATAGAGCAACCCAAATAAACCGTCAGCCAGGATCTACAATTAAGCCTATACTCGTTTATGGTCCTCTTTTAGATAACGGAACCATTACTCTTTCTTCGGTTAGAAGTGATGACCCTATGTACCTTGATTCAAACAATCCAAATCGTATATATCCTACAAATTATGATTCAAGCGTGTTTAAAGGACCGATGACTGTAACAACTGCTATAGCTGAATCAAACAATGTTATGCCTGTTCTTTTATTTAGAGATAATATGAAATACTGCCTCTCATCACTTGCAAAAGTAGGTATTGACAGAACATCAGAGGAAATGCTCTCAACAGCATTAGGAGGCTTCAATAAGGGTGTAAATCCTCTTGAACTTGCTGCTGCATATGTACCTTATGCAAACACAGGTTTTTACTGCCAACCTTCTTGTTATTTAATGGTTATGGATAACAGAGGTACAATATTGCTTGGAAGCGATTCCCAAACAGGAAATCAAAATTCCCAGCTTGTCTGCCAAAATGAAAACACACCGTTTTTGCTGACCTCCGCTATGAAATCAGTGGTTACAGCATCAAATGGAACAGCTTATGGAAAGATAAAAATCAAAGATAACAAAGGCGGAACTGTTGAAGTTGCTGGAAAAACTGGTACAACAAATGATTACCGTGACTCTTGGTTTGTAGGATATACTCCAAGCTTTGTCGGTGCCACATGGTATGGTTTTGATGATAATGAAATACTTCCAACAGCAGATAGAAATCAGTCAACTGTTATATGGAATAAAGTAATGCAGGAAATTCACAAACAATTAGCACCCGTTTCTTTCCATTCTGCGAACACACAAAAAATATCTGAACTTAAAATATGTAAATATTCAGGATTACTGGCAACAGAAGCCTGTGCACATGATGTAAGAGGAACTGCTACTATAAACAATACTGTAACAGAATATTTTTCAAAAACGTCCGCAAACATTCCAACTAAAACATGTGATTGCCACATAGCCGTAAAACTATGTACGGAGAGTAATGGACTTGCAAACACTGGATGTCCAACAACACACACGAAGTCGATTTTAACAAATCGGCCATTCTCTTTTCTAAAAGTGAATCCGACTACTCCTGACCCAGCAGACATTGCGTATGTTACAGCAATGCCTTCTGCTTGTACTGTACATCAGGCAACCAATCCAAACCCAGGTGAAACTACTCCGCCTGGACCTTCTCAAGGACAAGAGAGCCCTCCGGCATCTCATACCGATGATACTGACCCATCTCCATCTCCATCGGAACCGGATGATGACGACCCAACAGAAGATTAATTTGATTTCTTTCTGAAAATGAAAAGTTTTTGAATAAAATAACTTACAGTGAATTGAATAACATTTGCAATAGGCTGGGAAAGGTATTCACTTACACCCCAGCCTATTAATATACTATTAATAGGACGTGCGATTATAAACAAATTAAATAGGACAAGTGCAAAATAGCCCACACCTTTAAACAAATGATTTTTCACAGAATTATCTTTATTTTCAAACACATAGCTTTTATTTACAAAGTAATTATATACTGAGCTTATTATTCTTGCCGGAATCTGTGCATTTGCCGCACTCATAAGCCCAAACAACAGTATTACAGAATAAATTATATAATCCAATATAAAGGAGCTTATGGCTGATAAAACATACTTTATAGGCTGTGATTTTTTAATAATCAATTTATAAATTCTTGCGGAATCAGTAAATGTATTAAAATGAGAACCACTATTGTCATCTATATAAACAGTTTCAATGGGTATTTCCATAGCTTCCATTCCAAGTTCTTTAAGTGCAAGCAACATATTCATTTCGTACTCATAGCGCTCACCTTCAAGTGCAATAATTTCTTCAATATAGTTTTGAGGAATTCCCCTCAATCCTGTCTGTGTATCTGAAATTTTCATACCACTAGCCATTCGATAAACCGCAATTGTGATATTATTTCCCATTTTACTTCTCAGTGGCACATCATTTTTAAAGCATCTCACACCCAATACAAGCTTGTTTCCACATGTTTCCAATGCTTCACCAAGCAAGACAATATCCTTAAGCAAATGCTGTCCATCAGCATCAGCTGTAACAACTCCGCTGAAATGCTCAGCCGTAAAGTACTCACTGCAAAATTTCAATCCCTTTTTAAGAGCATGTCCTTTTCCTCTATTCTGAGGATATGAAATGACAGCCACTCTATTTATGCATTCAGCTTCTTGAAAAATATGTTTAAACTCTTCTCCGCTCCCATCATCAACTACAACAATCTCATATGCAGTCTCACACTCTATCTGTTTGAGCAAAGTCAAAAGCTCCATTCCTGGTTTATATGCAGGAATCAACACACATACATTTCTATCCATAACTTACCTCTTACCTGTTTTAAAAATTTTTTCAAAAACCAAAACTACAATTAGCGGAACAAATGCTAGTATGAATGCAAAACTTTTAATATTTGAAACAATATAATTTAAAATAAAATCAAAAACGCTGTTTCCTTGATACTCTCCAAGCAATATCAGAACTATAAAATACAACAGTAATCCTAAAATCAATCCCAAAACCAAAGATATGTGCGAATGAAGTTTACCTTTTCCATATGAAAAATATATTGTCATACCTACAGTAACGAAAAGTACTGCTGGAACAAACAATCCCAAACTCACCTCTGGATTTAAAATAAATTTAGTAACAACAGGAATCAATATAGCCGCAGGAATAATGAATTGCCATCTCACAAGGTATGCAAGCAATATCACTGCAATCAATCCTGTCATAAGCCAGAACCTCCAAGGTGCAAATATATCCCCCAATATTCCAAGCAAAATAAGCAAAACTGTTAGAAATACCTCTACTGTCAATGTCTTCTTCATATTAACCCCTTCAAATTTTCATCTTTAGTTTATTTTTTTCTGTTTTTATATTTTATCAATTCAACATATCTTCCATAAACATCATCAACAATATTTTCCCATGATAAAGATAATGTTTTCTCTGCATTTTCTCCAATTTTTGTTAAATCTATATTTTCTCCATATATTTCAATAATCTTCTCACCTATTTTATCACAATTATCCTCTATCAAAAACCCATTTTCACTATCTTTTATCCCTTCAGATGCATTGGAACCATCTATGATGAGAGACGGTGTTCTCAATCCTGCAGCTTCTTTTACCACAAGTGGTGCATTGTCATAAATTGATGGAAATACAAACAAATCGGAAAGAAGATACAAGCCTGAAAGTTCTTCCCTATCCATAACAGGACCTGTGAATATAAAGTTATCCTCCATACCCTCTTCCTTTACCATCTTCTTTATATCATCTTCTGCATAACCTTTACCTGTCATTATCATTTTAAATGCAAAACCTGACTTCTTTAAATATGCCATTGATAAAATCAGGGTTTTTATATTCTTTTGCCATATATGCTGACCTACAAAGAGAAACACAGGCATACCTGCTGGGATTTTATATTTTTCTCTGGTTTTATCCCTTATGGTTTGTGCATCCTCCGGATATTTTGTATCTGAGCCATTTAAAATGACCTCTATGTTCCCTTTATATCCATATTCTCTTAAAGTTTCAGCCGTTGATTTACTACAGGTCCACACCTGGTCCATACGTTTATAATACTCAACTATAAGATTAACTCCAATTTGAGCCAAAGAATCTAGCTTTACAACCTGCTTAAAATCATCATAATATTTTGAATGAAATGTTGATATTATGGGAATATTTCTTCTTTTAGCTATCTTCATACCATACTGGCTAAGCCCAAATGGACTGTGAGTATGTATCAAATCAAGTTTTATCGCTCTTATACTATCTATTGATGTTTTATGAAGTTCAGGCACTGCGAATCTATAAGGATAGCGCTGAGGTATAGGGAGCGAATTCACCCTTACTACTTCAAAAGGCTCTGTATCTTCATAATGTGGGACCTTAGGTGCTACAACACAGCATTTACCGTATTTTTGATTGAGTACTTCAGTATAATTCTTCACAACCATGACCACTCCGTCAACTATAGGAAGATATGCATCGCAAAATTGTCCGAAAGAGTACAAACTGTTACCTCACAACATATTATTTATAGTATAATATCACTATATACCGTCTAAATCAAACTTAGGTATGTAGCTTTCACTTGCAGAAGAGCGTTTTTGAATATAAACATTTTCAAAATTTTTGTGTTCTGCATAATTACAAACCTTTTTATATTCATAAGTTGTCAATTTCCGATTTATTTCATGGAAATTTGACGCTTTTCCTGTCGGTATATATTGACTCATCAAACTCATATAAACCTTATTTGAAAAATATTTTTCCACACAGTCGATTATTTTTATAGAATCGTCAGTATTTCCTGGCAGAATCAGGTGTCTTATCAACACACCTTCTAAAGCAATTCCGCTTTCATCAAGTTTTAAATGACCTTTTTGTCTTATCATTTCATATATTGCTTTCAACGCAATATCATAATAATCGAAAACTCCGGAATATTTTTCAGATAACTCACTACTATAATATTTAAAATCAGGCAGATACACATCAATTATATCTTCCAGAAGCTTTAATGTTTCAATACTTTCATATCCGCTTGAATTATAGACAAAGGGAATCCTTTTCTCATATCCGCTTTCAAACAACTTATAAATGGATTTTGAATAATGACTGCAATTGACCAAATTTATATTGTGGGCACCCATTTCATAAAGCTTATCAAATATTTCGCCAAGCCTTTTTATGGAAATTTCTCTGCCATGTCCTTCATAACTTATTTCAAAATTCTGACAGTACACACAATTTAGCGTACATCCTGAAAAAAATACTGTTCCGGAACCTCTTTCCCCACTTATGCACGGCTCCTCCCACATATGGATTTGCGCTTTTGCCACCTTTGGTAATGCACCCGATTTGCAAAAACCCATTTCCTCTCCATTTTCCCTGTCTGCACCACATTTTCTCGGACAAGAGTTACATTTCATCGGATTTTCTGCCTATTGTTTCTTCTATCAAGTTCCACACCTTGTCAATGCCATCTTTTTTCTCTGAGGATATTGGTATAACTGGTATATTTTCTGGCGCTTGAAGAGTCTTTCTTATCATTGCAAGCTGTTTATTAAGCTGGCTTCTTTTCACCTTATCCGATTTAGTTACTATAACTGCATGAGGTATTTCACTATATCTCAGCCAATTATACATTACACAATCGTCCTTGCTCGGCTCATGCCTTACATCCACCAAAAGCATTATCAGACTCAATTGTTCTCTCTCTTCAAGGTAAGTGTTTATTATGTTTGCCCAAATGTCTCTTTCACCCTTTGCTGATGCCGCATACCCATACCCTGGCAAATCCACTAAGTGAATCTCATCATTTATATTAAAAAAGTTAACCAAGGCTGTAACTCCGGGCGTTTTCCCCCATTTTGCAAGATGCCTTCTGTTTACTAATGCATTGAGAAGCGAAGATTTACCCACATTGGATCTTCCTACAAATGCAATATCCGGCTTTTCTCCTTCTGGATACTGTTCTGTCTTAACCGCTGAAATGACAAATTCCGCTTTTCTTATCTTCATAAAATCCTCCGCTTTCAGTAACTCAAATTGAGTATCAACTTGTTTTATTATACACCATGACGCAATCCATTGAATAGACTGTAATAAATTATCAATTCGGAGGATTTTGTTTTGAAAAAATTTTTACTCATTCTTATATCTTTTTGTCAGATTTTTTTGTTTTTAACTCTTTCATCTTGTAAAGAAAACAATCCAGACGGGAAAACAGTTGTCAGATTAAATGAAGTTACACACTCGGTTTTCTATGCCCCTCAATATGTCGCCATGAATCTCGGATATTTTGATGAAGAAAATATCAAAATTGAGCTTTTCAATGGCGGCGGTGCCGATAAATCCATGACGGCACTCCTCTCTGGTCAAGCTGACATAGGTCTTATGGGTTCAGAGGCTGCTATATATGTTTATAAAGAGGGCAAAGAAGATTATCCAAAAATCATTGGTCAACTCACTCAGCGTGACGGCTCTTTTATTGTCGGACGTAATCCTGACAGCAATTTTACTTGGGATTCTTTAAGGGGTAAAACTGTTATTGGAGGGCGAGAAGGTGG
>JGI994J12354_10005591_pt1 | contig 10784 bp, 6 predicted proteins | sample IntmicLarv3ML3BL_FD_12354 | JGI IMG/M metagenome (IMG submission 12354)
GACAACGCGTTGCCCCGCCTATGCGACGATCTGGCCATGCTGCTCACGCGGTTTCAGCCAAGCAATTCCCTGCTGATGGAGGCTGCCGCTTCCAACGACGATTCTCTGGAGCGGCTGCTCTCCTGCGTCATGCGCCTGCGCCCCCCCGAAGAAGGCAGCGGTGCGCTCGTTCTGGAGAATCTTCACGCCCTATTGGACGAAAACTGCCGCGACATGCTGACGCTATTTTTGCAAAGGCTTTCAGGCAACCTCCCTGTCTATCTACTCTCGGACGCATCCCCCTTCCCTCAGCTATCCACTCTGGCCATCCAAGGTGAAATGGCTACGCTCTCCATGGATGATATGCGCTTGGAAACGGCGGATGTCCGCGCTCTCTGGCAGCAAAGAGGCATCGCTCTTGCTCCCAAGGAAGACGAGGAGCTCGTCCGCTCAGCGTTTGGCTGGCCGCTCGCCATTCACGCGATGCTGGACGCCGCGAATGGCGGCAATCCTCTGGATATGGACGGCTATCTCGACGAGCATATCTGGCCATCGTGGGAGCAAGCCGAGCAAACCCTGCTCCTGCGCACCTGCTTCTTGCAGACGCTACCCACCGGGCTTTGCGACCAACTGACCCGCCGGGATGACAGCGCGGTTTTGCTTGCAAGGATGGTGGAGAGCAGCGCGTTCATAAGGCGCGCCGGGCAGGATGTGTGGCAGGTAAGCGATCTGCTGCGCCGGTATCTGAGCAAAAAGAGCCAGCATCTCCTAAAGCCCTCTCTCTTGCAATCTCTCTATCACACCGCCGCGGTATGGCACTATGAGCATGGCGATTATATCGCGGCGATGGACGACTATATCCTCAAGCGAGATCATGCAGGAATCGTCGCTTCCATCGACACGATGAGCCATCCGGAGCTCGAAAATTCGGTGGAACGATTGTACCATAACGCAAACAACCATTCCGCAAAGCTCCCGGAAGGATTTATAGACGACAAATCCGACCTCTTGGCATACCACGCGTGGTATTCCTATCTGGAAGGAAATGCCGACAAGTTTTGCGCTACTCTGGACAAGATGCAAGCTGCCCCGGACAAAAAAGGCGGATCGCGGGGCGCGATGCTGGATGTCATTTTCTTCGTTCCCGCGCTGGATTTCAGGTACACGCTTTCCGAAATGACCGCGCTGCAGGCACAGTCCCTGCGGGCGGACAACGCACCGCCCTTCACGGCGCGCGCGGGCAGGCGGCCTTCCATCAATTCTGTCACCCAAAACTTCCCCTACGCGCACCGCTCCATGCGCGACTTCTCCGAAATCTCGGAATCGCTAGACGAATCGTGCCAACAGCTACGCGCAGCATTTGGCAGCCTCCTCGGCGACGAATACGACGTACTGGAAGCTTGTATCAAGGGAGGCATCCTCTATGAAAAAAGCATGCTCTCCACAGCGTATCTGCATGCGCTTTCAGCATATGAAGCGTTAAGCGCGCAGCATGGGGTAGAATTCCGCTTTTGCGCCCTGATGTTGCTTGAGAAAATACTACGCGCCATGGGCCGTCCAGGCGATGCCGCCGATATCATCCGAGAGGTCGAACGCCTCACCGCCAAGAAAAACGGCTCGCATTTACGCGCAAATCTCGAAGCCTGCAAACTATATGATCTGAACATGCCCCGGGAAACCGGAAAAGCGTGGCTGGAAAAGTGCTCCGCCTCCGGCGACGAGGAGCTATACTTCTTCCGCATCCCGCAATATTTCGCGACCTTGCGCGCATTGATCGCCACCGGGCAAAACCAACAAGCCATCTTGCACGGAAGCCGCTTGCGCAAGTTGGTATCAGATTACCGCCGTCCGCTTGACATCACCGAAACATCCCTGCTCCTGTCCATCGCCCACTGGCGTTCCGGCAGCAAAAAAATAGCGGCGAGCATGTTCATCGAAGCCTGCAAGCTTGCGCAAATGCACCGCTATACCCAGCTTTTCGTTGAGCACCGCCACCACCTCAAGCCCTTGCACAGCCACATCGACGCCACCGAGGGCTTCGCGGCGCTCCATCCCCTGTTTTATTCCGAAGTCATCGGCATCATCCTGCAAAACAGCGAAGACTTGCGCGACTATCTTTTTGTATAGCAGCTTTGCTCAACCTACTGCAACGAAAAAGGCCAGGAAACATCCATTCATTATACGTGCACAGGACTTTAGGAATGCTGATAACCCAGAGAAACCATCAAGATCAGGAGTGTTGAAATGGAAAAGCAATTATCGGAAATCGAAAGCTTCTATGGCAGGTACAACGAAGATGACCGGATGGCTCGTAACTCCATTGAGTTTATTCGGTGCAAGGAGATCATCTCGCGATATTTGACGCGTGAAAAGATGGAAATAGCCGACATAGGCGGAGCGACCGGGGTTTTCTCCTATTGGCTACAAAAACAAGGGCACACAGTGCATCTGCTTGACTATACCCAGCGCCACATAGAGCAAGCAAAAGAGAACGGGAAAAAGATGGGCGCTACGCTGGCCTCCTATACCTGCGGCGACGCGCGCCAGACGCCCTATATGGACGAGCAATTCGACCTTATTCTTGAAATGGGGCCGCTTTATCACTTGCAGGATAGCGAAGATAGGCTCAAGTGCCTAAGAGAAGCAAAGCGCTTGCTGAAAAACGGTGGGGTTGTGCTGTGCGAGGCAATTTCACGGTATGCGAATCTTTTCGACGGCTTCCAAAAAGGTTTTGTAAGGGATGCCCGATTTGTCGAAATCCTCAACGAAAATTTGCGTACCGGCAAGCATATTCCGGGGGACACGCCGTATTTTACAACAGCTTTCTTTCATACCCCCGACTTGATGGCCGACGAATTGGCGCAGGCAGGATTCGCTGAAATTTCCTTAGTCGCTGTGGAGGGATTCGCAAACGCAGTCCATGCCGACGCTTTTCTTGGCGACGAGAATCGCACAAGCCTCCTACTCCAATACATCCGGTCCACCGAAAGCATTCGCGACCTATTGGGCGTATCCGACCACTTTATGGCCATTGGCACGAAAGGCAACGCATAGCAGGCCTTCCGTTCCTTCCCGACGCAGTATGCACAAAAAGGGGACCGCGCACCGCGCGATCCCCTTCAAAAACCCTGGAAGCTATGTCTTAGCCCTTCGCGTCCACGCCCGCGGCATAAGCGATCAGGTCGACGACCTTGCAGGAATAACCCCACTCGTTGTCATACCACGCGACCAGCTTGACAAACGTATCGCTCAACTGGATGCCGGCACCCGCGTCGAAGATGGAGGTGCGGCTGTCGTGGATGAAATCGCTGGAGACGACGGAATCCTCGGTGTAGCCGATGATGCCCTTCCAACGGTCGGACTCGGAGGCTTCCTTCATCGTGGCCTTGATGTCCTCATAGGTGGTTCCCTTGGCCAGACGGCAGGTGAGATCCACGACGGAGACATCAGCGGTCGGAACTCTGAAGGACATGCCGGTCAGCTTGCCGTTCAGCTCGGGGATGACCACGCCGACGGCCTTGGCCGCGCCGGTGGAGGAGGGGATGATGTTGAACGCCGCGCCACGGCCGCCGCGCCAGTCCTTCTTGGAAGGGCCGTCGACGGTCTTCTGGGTGGCGGTGGTTGCGTGTACTGTGGTCATCAGGCCCTCAAGGATGCCATACTTCTCGTTGATGACGGCAGCCAGAGGAGCCAGACAGTTCGTCGTGCAGGAGGCGTTGGAGATGACCTTCATGTCGGAGGTGTACTCAGTGTGGTTGACGCCCATGACGAACATCGGGGACTTATCCTTAGCGGGAGCGGTGATGACGACCTTCTTCGCGCCGCCGACGAAGTGCTTGGAAGCGCCCTTCTCGTCAGTGAACACGCCGGTTGCTTCCGCGATGTATTCCGCGCCACAGTCGGACCACGGAATCTCGTCGGGATTCATGCAAGCATAAACAGAAACCTCTTTGCCGTTGACGACCAGCTTGTCGCCCTTTGTCTCGATCGTGCCCTTGAACTGGCCGTGCACGGTGTCGTAGCGCAGCATGTACACCATGTAATCCAGATCGATGAACGGATCGTTGACGCCGACGATCTCGACGTTGGGGTTGTCAACCGCCGCGCGGAAAACCAAACGGCCAATACGGCCAAAGCCATTGATGCCAACTTTAACAGCCATCAAAAGTGCCTCCCTAACAACAAATTTCATTTTGGTACAACCATATTGTACCCGAACAAACAACAAGAAACAAGCGAATGGCAGTCAAATTGCCCTTTTCTTAACAGGATTTCCACGCTCGCTCTCCGTTGCTTCCCCTTTATTTCAGATTTTCGGGATTAAGCGGCTGCAAATCCTCCGGTACGAATAGGCCGTCCTTGCGAATCAGCTCGTCGTCGAACCACATCTCGCCACCGCCATATTCCGGGGTCTGGATCATCACCATATCCCAGTGCAGCGCCGACTTGTTGCCGTTGGGGGCCTCGTCGTAGCACGCGCCCGGGGTGAAGTGGAAGGATCCCGCGATCTTCTCGTCGAACAGGATGTCCTTCATCGGGAAGGTGATGTAGGGATTGACGCCGATGGCGAATTCTCCGACGTAGCGCGCGCCCTCATCGCGATCCAGAATCGCGTTGAGCTTGTCCGTCAGATTCGCAGTTGCGCCGACCACCTTGCCATCCTTGAAGGTCAGCGATACGTTTTCATAGGTTGCCCCTTCCATCAGCGACGGGGTGTTGAACGTTACGACGCCCTGCACCGAATCTCTGACCGGGGCAGTGAATACCTCGCCATCGGGGATGTTCATTTCCCCGGCGCATTTGATGGCGGGGATGCCCTTGATCGAGAACGTAAAATCAGTGCCCTTGCCGGTGATGTGCACCTTGTCCGTCCTCTCCATGCGCGCCTTGAGGGCGTCCATCGCCCTATCCATCTTGCTATAATCAAGGCAGCATACATTAAAGTAATACTCCTCAAACGCTTCGGTGGACATGCCCGCCGCCTGCGCCATGGAGGGCGTCGGATAACGCAACACCACCCAGCGCGTTCTGGGCACGCGAATCTTGGAATGGACTTCCTCGCTGTATACGGTGGAATAAAGATTCAGCTTTTCGGAAGGAATGTCGCTCAGCTCGGTGGAATTGTCGCCCGCGCGGACGCCGATGTAGCACTGCATACCCTCCATAAACGCCGCATCGCGCTCGGCCCAATATGCCGCCTGCTCCTGCGTCAGTCCCTTGAGCATCTCTCGCTGCACAGCGCTGTCGCGGATCCACACAAAGGGCTGCGCACCCGCTTCGTAGGTTTCGCTGACCAATGCGGCAAGGAATTCCTTTTGCATGCCCGTGTTTTCGATCATCACCTTGTCGCCCGGCTTCGCCCGGACGGAGTTGTTCACGAGGTTGTGCGCCAGTTGGGTCAGTCTTGGGTCTTTCATGGTTCAGCATCCTCCTTGTCGTCGAATCCTAATTTTTCGGAGAGGAAATAAAGCGGCCTCCCCTTAACATTGTCAAAAATACGGCCGATGTAGCCCCCGACTGTGGCGATTCCACACAGAATCAGCCCGCCAACGAGCAGTACCACAGCGACCACCACCTGCGTTCCAAGCGCCCCCGCGCCCAGCAGGGCGGCAAGCAACAATCCCAACAGATAGCAAAGCCCGCCTCCCGTAAGCAGTGCGCCCAACGCGCCGAAGAAGGCGACCGGCCTTGAGGAAAACGAAAAAATACCGTCCGCCGCAAGCCGCAGCATCTTTTTGAGAGTATACTTTGTCTCTCCCGCGAAGCGTTCTTCCCGTATAAACTCTACCGGCGTCTGCTTGTAGCCGATCCATGCGATCATCCCGCGCAAATACCGGTTGCGCTCGGGCATTTGCTTCAGCGCNTCGATCACCTTTCTGTCGATCACGCGAAAATCGCTGGTTTCCTCGGGAATCGGGAACCCGGAAATCGCCGTAACGACGCGGTAATACATNGAAGCCGTGGCCTTTTTAAGGAACGTCTCCCCTTTTCGCGCCGTGCGGCGCCCATACACCACCTCATAACCCTCGCGCCACTTTTCCAGCATCGCGGGCAAAAGCTCAGGCGGATCCTGCAAATCAGCGTCGATGATGAACGCGCAATCTCCGCGCGCATGGTCAAGCCCCGCCGTCAGCGCGATCATCTGTCCGCCATTGCGCGCGACGGACAAGAGGCGTACATGGCCATCCTTCTCCAAGATTTCTCTGGCAATGCGCATCGTGCCATCCTTGCTGCAATCATCCACAAAAAGGATCTCATAGTCCATATCCACACTCTGGCACACGGCCGTCAGCCGCCTGTACGTTTCGGGCAATACCTCTTGCTCGTTGTACATCGGAACCACAATCGAAAGAAGCACCTGCCTTCTCCTTTCTCCTCCGTTCAATTCCTCTGTGATCATTCTGAATACTAGCATACGCACATCTCCGCGCAATGTAAAGCCTTCTCTGAAAACTTAGGTTTTCAGTAAATCCACACTGGTATACATCCAAATCCTATGCTATACTCGATGTGTGGTATTGTCGTTTCGCTTGCCACACCACAGGTTGTCTTTTTATCATCATCAAGATAGGCGGGGCGTGTGCATGACATCACAACAGTTTAAGAGCCTCTTTGGCAACTTGCAGGTTTCGGTTATCGTCTGCGAAGACACAGAAGCCATGACGGTTACGTATGCAAACGCCAGCGCATTTATCATGTTCAACCCCTCCATGATTGCCAGTCATTCCGATGAGCAGGTTACCAATTTCCCGCTTTCTACGCTGATTTCCTTTCACTCAGAGGGCATTCGGGCCAATGTATACCAAACGCTCAACACGGCGGGCATTCTGATCAAATACCGAACCTTTTTTATGGCTCCTGACGGAGTGGTCGCCAATGTTCAAATCGACGCAAACGCGATCGATTGGGATGGTACGCGCCACTTTGTTCTCTATTGTCAGGTCATTCACGAAGACGAAGATCCGCACGACAAGGAGAGAAGCGACATCCTCTTCTCCATTCTCAATACAACCTTCCACACCGCAGACATCAACGAGGCGATCCAGTCGACTATGTTCATCGTCGGCCATTATCTCGATGTAAGCCGCATCTATATCTTCGAAGATCAAATGAACAATTATTTGCGCAATACCTATGAATGGTGCGCCCAAAGTATAGAGCCTGTTATGCAAAACTATCAAAACCGCAGCAAGGACGATTACAATTATTATACCATCCTCAATCCTTCCGGTCTTTATGTCACAAACGATGTGCGTATGCTGCCCGATTACGACCGTGAGATCATGCAAGCGCAGGGCATCAAATCCACCGTCGTATTGCCCCTGTATCATATGGATGTTCCGCTGGGCTATATCGGCTATGACGACTGCGAAAACTACAGAATATGGACGTTGCGTGAACTGCAATTCTTGCAGAGCATCACAAGCATTGTTTCCTCGCTGCTTAATCGCCGCAACGCCGAAAATCAGGCGCGACGCAGCCACGAGATCCTTCAAACCATCTCCGACAATACCAGTTCGGTTATTTATGTAAGCGATCTGGATACTTATGAGTTGAAATTCGTAAACCGTATGCTGTCAGATAGCATGGGTGTCGCCCCTGAACAGCTCATCGGTCAAATCTGTTGGAAGGTTCTACAAAATGACATGGAAGAGCCATGCCCCTTCTGTCCCCTGCTCGAACTGAAAGATGATGAGGGCAGACCTTCTCCGGATGTCTATGAATGGGAGCACCAAAACACCAAGACAGGCATGTGGATGTGGGCGACCAATGCCATCATCCCATGGATCGACGGAACGCTCGTGCATATCGAAACGGCGACAGACATCACATACCGAAAGAATTACGAAGACCAGCTCCAGCACTTCGCCTCCATCGATTCCCTTACCGGAATTTTCAACCGAGAATGGGGCTACAACCTTTTTAAAGAGATTCACACAAGCGTCCGCATCTCCGGCAATATCTATTCTCTTTGTTTCATCGATCTTGACGGCTTGAAGATCATGAACGACACCTATGGCCACAAGGCCGGAGACGGTATGATTTTGGAGGTTTTGAGCGTCATCAAGGAAAGCACGCGCAAAGATGACATTCTATGCCGCTGGGGCGGAGATGAATTCCTGCTGCTCCTCAAATGCTCAAACGAAAAGGCACACAGTATCATCGGCACCATTCAGGAAAAGCTTTGCATCACGAGCGAGAAGCGCGGTTACAATCCTCCTCTCGCCTTCAGCTATGGCGTCGTCGATTTCAATGCGGCGGATTCGGTGGACACGCTCGTAACCAATGCAGATCAACTCATGTATGAAGACAAAACGCGCAAGCGAAAGGCGAAGGGATAGCCGGTCGTCAGAACCGCCGTCTGCCAGAAATAACGAAACACAGAAAAGCCGGATTTCCCCACTGTGCGGGAATTCCGGCTTTCGTTCACCGTGCGTAGCGTAGGCTCCAAGAAGGCTATTCCGCCTCCAGCGACAGCGTCTGCTGCATCTGTTCGTCGAGCTGAGTATACCAGCTATCAAAATTCGCGTCGGTGTTGAAGGACTCCACGGCTTCGGCGTGCGTCTTTCCGGAAGCGATCCTATCGACGACGGCTTGCCGGTCGGCAACCGCTTTATCTTGCAACAACCTTTCCAAGACGGAACGTGCCTGCGTGCCGCCGGGAAACGCCTTGCTTGTATACATCTCGCTCTTTGCCACAGCCTCGAACGCCACTTCGAGCGTCTTGCGGGAAATTTCATCCTGCGATATGCCGTTTTCCGAAACGACCTGCATGAATTTCTCGTAGTTGTTCGCCTCTATCTTGACGGGCATATAACCGGAAAGAGCGGAAAATTTGATGTTGGACTCGGTATCGGTGAACCATTTCAAGAACACCGCGCTCGCATATTCTTCTTGCGGTGTGCTCTTGGTTACGGTCATTCCCGCGCCCTGCTGCACCATGACGCGCTTTCCGCCTTCAAAGACAGGGGCGGGAAGAAGCATCGCCTCAACAGGATAGGTTTCGCCATTCATGGTCACTTCCGAAGGGAAGTACATCGCGGAGGATGTGGAGCCGACATAGGAAATCAACTCGCCCACCTTCGCGTCGTCGCTCCGGTAGCGGCCATCCGACAGGAAGTATCCACTGATGTACGGCAGATAATACGTATCCCATATCCTGCGCATAGAGGCCTTGTCGACACGAATAGTCGCGACGCCCTTATCCACAGAAATAATCTCCGCGTCAAGCTGCTTTGCGCCGATGATGAGCATGTTCGCCATGGCGTCGCGGCCATAGAATGCCTTCCCGTCGTACGCGACATCGGGAGTCTTGGCATCTGTCCACTCATAAAACGCCTGCGCTACAAGGCACAATCCTTCCTGCGTGGCGAGATCCTCATATCCACACCCTGTATCCGCAGAAAACGCTGCCCAATCCGTCTCGTTGAGCATCATGATCTCCGTCGACTTCGCGATGGGGAAAATTTTCAACTCATTATCGGCTCCAATTCTTCCCTCGTCGATGTACGCGGCGATGTACTCATCCAGCTCTTCCTGCGTAAAATACTGCCCCAAATCGGCAAGGATGCCCTTTTTCTCGGCGGTATAGGCCGTGTCGGCATAGGAGGCAAAGATGTTGGGCACGCTTTGGCTGCCAACCTCCTTGTTTGCGGAAGCTAAAACAGCCGTCTGTAGTTCCGATACAGTCCCCATGCTGCTGCCCTGCACGATGATGCCGCTTTCCAGCCCAACCGTCTCGTTGAATTCCTTCACAAGCTGGTCAAAGGCATTCATAACAGCGCCATTGTAATAGTGCCAGACGGATATGGTAACGGGGCTTTTAGGATCCAGCTTAACGCCCTTGGAGCCCTCCGCACACCCCGATAGTGAACAAAGCAGCAGAATGGACACAAACAGTACAACCAAAGCTTTCTTCATGGTTTTCATAGTGACCCTCCTAAATGAATTGTTTGTCATGTGCTTGGGATGAAAGACGCCGCAGAGAATGATCATTCTCCCTTAGCGAAGCGAAAAGCACCGGTTTCTTCCGGCGTAAAAAGAGCCTCCAAGGTAGCGTAGAGGTATTCGACATCAATCGGTTTTGCGACGTGGGCATTCATGCCGGCCTCGATGGACTTTCTGGTGTCTTCGCTGAACGCGTTCGCCGTCATGGCGATGATGGGAACCGTCCGCGAATCCGCCCGTTCCGCATTCCTTCGAATCTCCCTCGTAGCGGACAATCCATCCATGACAGGCATGCTGATGTCCATAAAGATGATGTCGTAATATCCCGGCTCGGAGGCGAAAAACTTTTCTACAGCCTCCTTGCCATTGGTGGCGGTTTCGCTGAGAAATCCAATTTCCTCGATGATAAACATCGCGACTTCCAGATTGATCTCGTTGTCGTCTACGATCAACACCCGCTTGCCTTCAAACAGATCGACGGGGACTGCTCTGGGTTCTATCTTGGATTCTTGTTCCTCCTCCTCGCCCTCGCTGATCTCTCCATCGCATCCCAACGAAAGCGTGAAGAAAAATTCCGAGCCCTTTCCCCGCTCCGACACAAGGCTGATCCTGCCGCCCATTTCCGATACATAGCTATTGCTGATGGCCAGCCCAAGCCCCGTCCCACGCGACTGACCGGCTTGAGCATTGCCCGACGCGGATTGCTCAAAGGCGTTGAAGATGGCAAATCGGTCTTCCTTCGCGATGCCAATGCCCGTATCCAATACGGAGAACAGGCAGGTGCAGCTTCCTCCGTCGTCCGCGACCTGCTGCGAAACGCGCAATGTGACCTCCCCGCCGGTGTGCGTGAATTTGCA
>JGI994J12354_10005592_pt1 | contig 10780 bp, 7 predicted proteins | sample IntmicLarv3ML3BL_FD_12354 | JGI IMG/M metagenome (IMG submission 12354)
TCTCTCCCCCTGCCTTTGCAGGTCAAGTTTGCCGCCACGCCCAGGCCGTATAGCTGGCAATATTCAGCCACTCACGGAACCGGGAAAAGGTTTCCGTCCACTCCCTGTCCAGGGGGGGCCGTTCCTCTCCCCTTCCCAAAAGCCGATTGCGAAGGTTCCCGGCTGTTTCCTCCTGCCCCATCTTTTCAAGGGTACGGCAAATTTTTTCGATGCTCTCCTGGGGAAAGGGCGTCATCTGGCAGGCACGGGCAACCACGGCGTACAGTTTCTGATCCGTTGAATTCGAGCAATGCTCAAGCAAATTCTTGGCCGCCCGTCCATAGTTTCCGGCTGTCAAAAGCGCGGCGGCCTCCTGCAAGACAATATCTTTCGTTTTCATGTCCGGTGGCAGCATGGAACGTATGGTTTCCTCCTGCTCCACAAGCCCGCGTCGCCTGCATGAATCCGCTGCCCGCAGAAGGTAGGCGTTTGTTCCTTCCCGGTCGCCCCTCTGATGGGCCAGCCGGGCAAGATTCAGGCTGGCTTCGACCAGATCGGGCTGCACTTTCAGGGACTCCAGAAACAATACCTCGGCTTTTCCTTTCTGCCCAGAGGCGAGAACCTGTAACCCCTCCTGCAAAAGTGTTCTGGCTTCGCGCGCCCCGGACTTTTCCCGGGAGGTCTTTTTGTCCGCTTCCAGGCGTCTGCACACGGTCTCAAGCCGCGAAGAGGAAAGGGGTCTTCGCATGGGAGACAGGGCTTTTGCAATGGCATCGGAAAGGTCTTTCTGCGTGTAGGGGCGGGACAGGGCCGTGACCCCGCACAGCTTGAGCCTCTCCGCAGCCTGATTCGAGCGGGTGAGAACCAGCACAGGAATGCGGCCATAATGGGGGTGCGTTGACAGCTTCCGCAGGAAAAAGGGAAGGGCGCGGCCCGCGAATTGCTCTTCGCAGACGAGCATGTCTATGGTGTACCCGGCAGAGCCGCGAGCCTCGTCCGTTGCAGGAAAGCCGCTCTCGGCCAGGGCTTTCAGGGCCTCTTTTTCGGCGGTATGGTGCATGAGGGCGGTAACCCCCAGAGAATGCAGGGTGGCAACATCAGTGCGCACAGAGCTGTCCTGCCCGGAAAGAAGCAGTACCCGTGAGGGGAGCGGGGTGGAGAGGAGCGGGGTGTACATGGCAAAACTCGCGTCAGAATACAGGGTCCAGGGTTTCTGACCCTTGCCCGGAACACGCCTTGGCAAAAGACCTGGCCCTGTGGTTCAAGGGCCGCACCCGGGCCAACCTTCCCGTACAAGGCGGCAAGGGGGGTGTTCCGGCAAAGGAGGCAACGGCACGGTAACGACCGTGTTGGTCGCTCTGGCGCGAGCGGCGAAATGGGGAAAAACAGTGCGCGTTATCGGAAAAGGTGCGGCAGCACGGGTTTTTCACATTCCAGGGGTGTCCGTTGCGTTTTAGTGGCGCTGAAAGGGAATGACCTTTCCGCGCACGGGTGCTTTTGCCGGTGCAGGGCCACGGGGGCCCTCATGCACAGACTGTCCTTCCGCGCCCATGGCAGCCTCGCGGTATGCAGGCCGGGCTGCGTAGGGGGTGCGGCAGAAGGGGCACTGCCTGTCATCCGGTTCTCCGGCCAGGCGCATGAGAACACCATCGCGGTTGTAGCATTCCGGGCAGAAGGGGCCCTGTTTTATGCTTCCGGTGACAAGCCAGTAAAACTCTCCGTCAAAAAAGAGATTGCGGGCAAGGTAGAGGATGTCCTCAAATTCCTGAATCTGCGTTTTGCAGGAGAGGTTTTCATCGCAAAGGGCCACATAGCGTCGTTGCAGTTCGGCCAGTTGCAGCCGGGCAGCTTCTTGTTGGCCCTTTTCGTACAATTCCGATATTTGTTTGAAACGATAGTACTCAAGCATAAACTCGCTCCATGAGTTCCTGTCTGCCTTCCTTGGCAGCCGTTATTATGCTTTTCGGCACATGCGGCGAACTCTTTAGACCCTGAAGGACTCCTTGGCGAAAATGAGCGGTGGGCCGGAACGGACGGGCCAGGGGGCTTGAAAAGATTCGCGGCATAAAAAATGGACAAAGCCGCGTTTTTGGAATAGTATTTTTGGTCGTGTAGCCTGTTTTTTTGCGTTGATACAACGTGTTTTGCCAGAGAAAACGCAAAGGCCACCCATGTACCACGGATACCCACGAAAGGACGGATCTGTTCCGCAGGCGTTGGACGACGCCCGAACTGTTCAAGCAATCTCTGCCGAAAGGCACACCACCCCTTCAGAAGCCGCTTTTCCACACAGCCGGTGTTGTGAAGAGAGGCCAGAAAAACCACGGGTCCCCTTTCCATTAGTAGGGAACTCCCGCAGAGTAACAAGGATTCCCATGCGCGTAGCCAATACAATTCTTGCCGTATGTCTTTCCCTTTTCGCCCTTGCCGGGTGCGAACAGCCCCAGCAGCAACGCCAGACTCCGGCTGTGGTTTTTGATATTGTGAAGACCGGCCCGGTGCGGATAACCTCGGAATTGCACGGCCGTATCTCTGCCTTTCTGGTGTCTGACGTGCGGCCGCAGGTCACCGGCATCATTCAGGAACGGCTGTTCACAGAAGGCACGGACGTTGTGGAAGGCGATGTGCTCTACCAGATAGACCCGGCCCTGTACGAAGCCGCCCTTGAAAACGCGAAAGCCACATTGCTGAAAGCCGAGGCTGTTACCCAGGCCTCGCAGGCCCTTGCCGAACGCTACCGCGTGCTTGTCCGGGCCAAGGCCATCAGCCAGCAGGAATACGACAATGCCCAGGCCGACTACAACAGCAACAGGGCCAGCGTCATTGCCGCCAAGGCCGCGCTGGATACGGCCCGCATCAACCTGGAATACACCAGGGTAAAGGCCCCTGTTTCCGGCAGGATAGGCGCATCTTCCGTCACGCCGGGTGCCCTTGTCACGGCCAGTCAGCCCGCCCCCCTTGCCACCATTCAGCAGCTTGACAAGATGTATGTGGACGTGACCCAGTCAAGCGTTGAGGTCATGCGTATGCGCGAGCGTTTTGGCCTGAATGCCGACCAGCCCGTGCAACTGAAGTTTCAGGATGGCTCATTTTACAGACATAACGGCACCATCAAGTTTTTTGATGTGACTGTTGACCCCCGCACAGACATGGTGACCGTGCGCGCCACCTTCCCCAACGATGAAGGTCTGCTTCTGCCCGGCATGTTTGCCCGCACGGTGCTTCTGGAAGGTGTGGACGAGGCGGGCGTGCTGATACCCCAGGACACGGTTTCCTACGACCCGCGCGGGCTGCCTTTCGTGCTGGTGCTTGAAACCGTGCCCAATGCCCCGGCCCCCAATATTTTCAAGCTTGCCGCCCGCTCCGTTACCCTTGGCGGCAATGTGGGCAACCAGTGGTATATCACCCGCGGCCTTGCCGCCGGAGAAAAGTTGATGGTCAGCGGCAAGCAGAAGGCCGGGCCAGAGGCCATGGTCATGGGTATTCCTGCGGCGGCCGGAGCCCCCGACCAGCAGGGCCAGCAAGGGCAACCAGGCCAACCGCCCCAGGGTGAAGCCAGCGGGGCGAGGTAGCGCAAATGGCCCATTTCTTTATTGACCGCCCCATTTTCGCCTGGGTTATTGCCATCATTATCATGTTGGCAGGCGCTCTGGCCTATGTATCCCTGCCTGTGGCGCAGTTTCCGAACATTGCGCCGCCGCAGGTGAGCATTCGTTCCATTTACCCCGGCGCCTCGGCCAAAACCCTGGAAGACACGGTCACCCAGATCATTGAACAGCAGATGAAGGGGCTTGATCACCTCCAGTACATGAGTTCCACAAGCGACTCTTCCGGGCAGGCGGAAACCATTCTCACCTTCACCAACGCGGCCAACCCGGACATTGCCCAGGTGCAGGTGCAGAACAAGCTCCAGCTTGCCATGCCCATGCTGCCGCAGGAAGTGCAGCGCCAGGGCGTGAACGTTTCCAAATCCACGAAAAACTTTTTGCTGGTTATCAGCTTTTTCTCGCCCAACGGGCAACTGGCGAGCGAAGACCTTGCCAACTATGTGGCGGCAAACATTCAAGACCCGGTCAGCCGCCTTACGGGCGTGGGTGATATTACGGTTTTTGGCTCGCAATACGCCATGCGCATCTGGTGCAACCCGGAAAAAATGCGTCAGTACAGGCTTATTCCCTCGGATATAGCCACTGCCGTGCAGGCGCAGAACGCCCAGGTTTCCGGCGGGCAGATAGGCGACGCACCCCTTGTGGAAGGCCAGCTCATCAACATGACGGTTATTGCCTCCACGCGCTTCACCAAGGCAGAGCAGTTTGCCAACATTCTTCTGCGCACCAACCCTGACGGCTCTGTCCTGCACTTGAGCGATGTGGCAAAGGTGGAACTCGGGGCGCAAAGCTACAGCGCCTTTTCCCGCTATAACGGCATGTCGGCCACCGGCCTTGCCGTCAAGCTGGCAACCGGGGCAAACGCCCTGGCCACGGCCGCGGCTGTAAAGGCCGAGGTTGAAAGGCTTTCCGCCTTCTTCCCCTCTGGCATGGACTATGCCGTTGCCTTTGACACCACCCCCTTTGTGGCCATTTCCATGCAGGAGGTGTTCAAAACCCTTGTGGAAGCCGTGGCCCTGGTCTTTCTTGTCATGTTCCTGTTTTTGCAGGATTTTCGTACAACGCTCATTCCGACCATTGTTGTGCCCGTGGTGCTTCTGGGAACCCTGGCCGTGCTCTATGCCGCCGGCTTTTCCCTGAACACCCTCACCATGTTCGCCATGGTTCTGGCTATTGGTCTGCTTGTTGACGACGCCATTGTCGTGGTTGAAAACGTCGAGCGAATAATGCACGAAGAGCACCTTTCCCCCAGGGATGCGGCGCGAAAATCCATGAACCAGATTTCCGGGGCGCTGCTCGGCATGACCACGGTGCTGACCGCGGTGTTCATTCCCATGGCCTTTTTCCCCGGTTCCACGGGTGTTATCTACCGCCAGTTTTCCATAACCATCGTCACGGCCATGGCCTTTTCCCTGCTCATGGCCTTTATTCTTACCCCGGCTCTGTGCGCCACCATGCTGCGGCCCAGCAAGCAGACGGCCCAGCAGGGCTTTTTCGGCAGATTCAACCGCTGGTTCAACAGTGTTTCCAGAGGCTACCAGAAGGGTGTTCAACAGGTGATTCACAAGATTGCCCGGCTCATGATTCTGTATCTGGCTCTGGCCGGGGTGCTTGGCTACATGTTTGTGCGTATGCCCACCTCCTTTCTGCCCGAAGAAGATCAGGGCATACTGTACGTTTCGGTTTCTCTGCCGCCCGGTTCCACCTTTGAAAGCACGCTGAAGGTGCTGAAAAGGGTTGAGCAGCACTTCCTTGTAACAGAAAAAGACGCGGTACAGAGCGTCATGGCGGTTGCCGGGTTCAGTTTTTCCGGGAACGGGCAGAACAACGGCATGTGCTTTGTGCGCCTGAGAGACTGGAGTGTGCGCCAGTCTGAAAACCTCAAGGCCCCGGCCCTTGTCCAGCGCGGTCTGCGCGCCCTGTACCCTCTGCCCTATGCCAATATTTTCACCTTTGCCCCGCCCGCCATCATGGAACTTGGCACCTCCGCAGGCTTTGACTTCATCTTGCAGGATCAGGTGGGCCACGGGCACGAGGCCCTCATGCAGGCGCGCAACCAGTTGCTTGGCGCGGCCGCGCAGCACCCCCTGCTCCGCAACGTGCGGCCCAACGGTCTGGATGACGTGGACCAGTATGTGCTGGATGTGGACATTGCCAAGGCCGGGGTCATCGGCGTGCCCATCCCAACCATCAACCCGACCATTTCCTCCTACTGGGGGAGCATGTATATCAACGACTTCCTTGACAACGGGCGAACCAAAAAGGTCTACCTTCAGGCGGACAAAAATTTCCGTATGCAGGATGCCGACTTTGGCCGCTATTTCATACGGAGTGAAACCGGCGATATGGTGCCCTTCGGTTCCTTCCTTTCCGGGCATATCAGAAAAGGTTCGCCCCGCCTTGAACGCTATAACGGGGTAAGCTCGTCTGAAATTCTGGGCGAGGCCATTCCCGGCAAAAGCTCCGGCGAGGCCATGCTGGCCATGGAAAAACTGGCAGGAGAACTGCCCGCAGGCTTCGGCTTTTCATGGACCGGCCTCTCGTATCAGGAACGTATGTCCGGGGCGCTGGCGCCAGCCCTGTACGCCCTTTCCCTGCTCATCGTGTTTTTGTGCCTGGCGGCCCTGTATGAAAGCTGGTCCATCCCCTTCTCGGTCATGCTGGTGGTGCCCATTGGCGTGCTTGGGGCCCTTGCGGCGGCAAACCTGCGCAGCATGAGCAACGACGTGTATTTCCAGGTGGGGCTATTGACCACCATCGGGCTTTCGGCCAAAAACGCCATTCTCATTGTCGAATTCGCCAGGGAAAACCAGGCCGAGGGCATGGGCCTGCTTGAAGCCACCTTCCACGCGGCCCGTATGCGTCTGCGGCCCATTATCATGACTTCCATGGCCTTCATGCTCGGGGTTCTGCCCCTCGCCATCAGCAGCGGGGCAGGTTCCGGCGGGCAAAATGCCATCGGCACGGGCGTTATCGGCGGCATGGTAGCGGCCACAACCCTCGGGCTGTATTATATTCCCGTGTTTTTCGTGGTGGTGAGCCGCATTTTCAAGACAGGCAACCCCGAACGGGGCACCCCCCCGGAGAGAGCGAACTCGGAAACGCCCGCCCCTGAACATACTGTATAGGAGAACCTGATGCACGCCAAACGCGAACAATCGACATACAGCGCCAAGGGGTGGTTTTTCAAAGGGGGGCGGCTCTCCCTTTTCATGGCGGCGGTCTTGCCCCTGCTCCTTCTGGGAGCCTGTACCCTGGCCCCGACCTATGTTCGCCCCGATGCCCCCATTCCCAATGTGTTTCCGGCTGCGGACGACACAGACGCGCCCAAAACTCTGGCCTGGGAAGAGTTTGTCAAGGATGCGAACATGAAGCGCGTTGTGGGCCTTGCCCTGCAAAACAACCGCGACCTGCGCATTGCCATGCTCAATGTGGAGAAAACACGGGCCATGTACAGGGTGCAGGCTGCGGACCTTCTGCCCACCATTGCCGCTGTCGGAGACTCCAGCGCCGGACGGCGGCCCCTGGATTCCGGGGGTATGGGCAGCGCGGCTGTTATGCGCCAGTATTCCGCAAGCCTTGGCTTCAGCGCCTTTGAGCTTGACCTTTTCGGTCGCATTCGCAGCCTTACCGTGGCGGCGATCGAGCAGTTCCATTCGGTGGAAAACGATGCCCACCGCGCCCGGCTCACCCTTGTGGCCGAAACTTCGGCCATGTATCTTCAGCTTGTGGCGGACCGCGAACTGCGCGATATTTCGGCAGACACGTACAGCAACCGCAAAAATCATTACGACATGGTGCGCCAGCGGCATGAAAAGGGCGTGGCCTCCCTGCTGGAACTGAACCAGGCCAAAACCTCCATGGAAGATGCCCGGGCCACCAGGGCGGCCAACGAAACACGGGTGGCCCAGGCTGAAAACGCCCTGGCCCTGCTCATGGGCACGTCCATACCGGCCGATCTTCCCGATGTGCGCCGTCTTTCCAAGGTGGAAAAGTTTCCTGATGTTCCGGCGGGCGTGCCCTCGGCTCTTCTGGAGCGCAGACCCGATATTCTGGCTGCCGAGCATCGCCTGAAAGCCTTTAACGCCAACATTGGCGCGGCCAGAGCCAACTTTTTCCCGCGCATTTCCCTTACGGGCGCGTTGGGAACCGTTTCCGCAGATTTTGACAAGCTCTTTCACGGCGCGCAGGGCATGTGGAGCTTCGGGCCGCAGGCCTCCCTGCCTCTTTTTGACACGGGCCGAAACATTGCCCTTTTGGGGGCGGCCAGAGCCGACAGGGATATTGCGGTGGCCACCTATGAAAAGACCGTACAGACCGCCTTTCGCGAGGTGGCGGACGCCCTTGTGCAGCGGGCCAATATCGGCGAGCAGATGGACGCCCAGAATTCACTGCTTCAGGCTGCCAAGGCCACCTATGCCCTGGCCGACACCCGCTACAAGGTGGGAGTGGATAACCAGTTGACCCTGCTTGATGCGCAACGAACCCTCTTTGCCGCCGAACAGGGGCATATTGCCACCACTCTTTTGCGCGAGGTGAATGCCCTTTCCCTCTACAAAGCCCTGGGCGGAGGATGGTATTGACAGCAAAGGGTTGAGGCATACATGGAAGGCAGAGGGTCGTTTTTCTGTTCAACCTAACCATCGACTCCGGCGGGGGGTGCAATGAAACTCAGCGACCTTCTGGCACACGACGCCATAGCCATTCAGTGCCACAACATACCTGACGCCGACGCTCTGGCTGCTGGCTTCGGGCTATACAGCTATTTTGAGGCTGCCGGGAAAAAGCCCCTGTTTTTTTATGGGGGGCCGCCCGCAACCAAGCCCAATTTGACAGGAATGATTGCCGCGCTGGGAATTCCCGTGCAGCACGAGCCTGGCCGCAAAGAGTGGAGCGGGCTGCTCATAACCGTAGACTGCCAGTATGGCGCGGGCAATGTTTCCCCCGTGACCGCCCCGTATGTGGCGGTAATTGACCACCACATTCAGGAAAAGGAGCTGCCGCCCCTCTGCGATCTGCGGCCCTGGCTGGGCAGTTGCGCCACCCTGGTATGGGACCTTCTCCGGCAGGAATCCTATGTTCCTGACGCCAACCTTGCAACGGCCCTGCATTACGGACTTTTTTCCGATACCAACGGCTTTTCCGAAATGCGCCACCCCCTTGACCGCGACATGTGGGACGCGCTCGGGGCCAACCATGCCATTCTGAAGCGCCTTAAACTCTCCAACCTGTCCCTGGCCGAGCTTACGCAGGTTTCCACGGCCCTGAACGACCTCTCCTTTGATCATGAGTTGCGCTTCGCGCTTATTTTTGCGCCGCCCTGCGACCCGAACATTCTGGGTTTCATCAACGATCTTTCCATGCAGGTGGATAGCGTGGACATTGCCGTGGCTTACTGCCGCCTGCCCAGCGGGGATATAAAATTCTCCGTGCGCACCTCTTCCAGGGAAACAAAGGCCTCGGAACTGGCCGCCTGGCTGGCCGAGGGCCTTGGCTCCGGTGGCGGGCACCGGGAAAAGGCCGGCGGCTACATTGCCCTCAGCAAGTACCAGGATCGTTTCAATGACAAGCCCGTTCACCAGTATTGCGAAGAGAAAATTCGCGAATACTGCCGCGCTTTCAGAATTCTTGATTGCGCCAACCCGGCTGCCATGGGCGGCTGGCCGGACATGGCGGCCATGAAAACCTACAGGAAGCTGCCGAGCCGCCAGGGCTTTGTGCCCTGTTCCGCCCTGTTTGAAAGCCGCTGCGAATTGCAATTGCGTATGCTGGAAGGCGACATGGACATTCTGGCCGATGCGGAAAAAACCATTCTGATGATCGGCATCATGGGCGAGGTGTACCACATGGAGCGCAGCGTTTTCGAGCGCAGCTACCGGGTTCTTGACGAGCCGTACACCCCGGAACTTCCCTATGCGCCAACGGTGCTCAACAAGAGGACAGGCAAGCGCGTTTGCCTGTTGCACTATGCGCAAACATGCGAAAGCATTGGCACGAACACCATAAAGGCCCTGTGCCTTGCCGAGCATGTCAAGGTGTTTACCCGCTGGGACGAGGACAACTGCCTTTCTGGCAACCCCGGCGACTGGCTTGTGGGCCGTGCGGCAGACGACATGTACATTGTGACGGCCCCGGTCTTCGGGCAGATATATACCCGCGACTTCACCGGGGAAGACATCTCCGCGCATCCGTGTGTAGTGCAGGCGGGCAAGCGCGATATTCCGGTGCAGGTTGCCTTTGCCGACAGCCCCGGAACAGTGAAAACCCGCGAAGGAATGGTGGCCCATGAAAGGGGCGATGCCATTCTGACCGGGGTGAGCGGCGAAGTCTGGCCTGTTGTGCGCAGTTTTTTCGATGCGAAATACACGGCTGACGCAGGCACCGTACCCGGACAGAACGGAGCCTACTGGCCTGCGGCCAGCGCTGTATGGGCCTTGCAGGTTCACGAACCCTTCACCTTGGCCCTGCCGGAAGAAAGGGGCCTCTTGCGCGGCAAGAAGGGAGACTGGCTCGTACAATACGGCCCCGGAGAATGCGGCATAGTGGAAGAAGCCATTTTCGCCCAAAGCTACAGGCTTGTTGAGGCCGGTTGAGGCCGGGTTCCGCCAGGGTTTTCAGAAGGTATTGTTGATGACTCGACAGCATGGTCCCAGGTCAAGGGAGAACCCATAGCGGCTCCCTCTCAACCTAAGGCAGATTAACTTTGAAACGCTGCACTCGGAGTTGGCGGCGAAATTCATTTTCGCCGCCAACTCCGAGTGCAGCGTTTCAAAGTTACATTGCCTTAGTGCAGGCGCGAAAAATCTTTTCCCTCTGCCCCTGGTACTTGGCTCCAGATGAGGCACGGCAAGGAATATCTCAGAAACCCATTACCATACGGAGGACACCCATGCAGTACGGCGTACGCAATGCCCTGAAGGGCAAGGTGACAAAGATCAAGACCGGGCAGGTCATGGCTCAGGTGGAATGCGCGCTCACCGAGGCCAAAACCCTGACGTCCATTCTTTCCGCCGATTCGGTGGAGAGCCTGAACCTGAAAGAAGGCGATGAAATTCTTCTGCTCGTAAAAGCTATCCACGTTATTCCGGCCAAAGCCTAGAGCATTTTCACTTTGAAAATGCTCTGACGGACGATGGCGCAAGCCTCGTCCGCGCAAACGAGGAGTAGGCGAAATTCATTTTCGCCGCCAACTC
>JGI994J12354_10005593_pt1 | contig 10779 bp, 11 predicted proteins | sample IntmicLarv3ML3BL_FD_12354 | JGI IMG/M metagenome (IMG submission 12354)
GCGAATGCGATTGCTTATGCTCAAGAAATTCCTATTATTGGCGCGAACGGCGATGATTGGCTGGCGGATGGCTTGGAAAAATTATCAAACGAAGAAGATGACAAAATCGTCTTGCCCAAATACGGCGCGTCCCCGCGAATTACTACGCCGAAAAAGTAACTCACACGAAATCTTACTTTATGCTATAATATTCTCAGTCAGTAATGACTTTTGATTAAATGATTAACGGTCCGCACGCCGCGGACAATTCCCGAGCCAGTATGAGCGAGGGCAAAAATGTTCAGAGCGAGCGGTGGAAAGGAAACTATGCTAGAAGTAATATTAACAGTGGTCGGCTTGATGGTCGGCGGTGGCGGTGTGTTTGCTGTGACGAAGGTTCAGAACGCACAAAAGGGCGCGAAGGCTGATAAAATTTTGACAAATGCTCAAAATAAAGCCAGCGAAATTATCCTCAAAGCCACCGAATCTGCCAAAAAAGAAACCGACGAAATGCGTCGCGAAGTCAAAAAGAACGAAAATCGCGTGGCGGAACGCGAAGCTTCGATTGTGAAAAAACTTGAAGAACTGGACAAGCGTTCGGAAAAGATTAGAACTTCGGAAGGCGAACTCGACAAATTGAAAGACGAAGTTCGCGATATTCGCAACAAGCAACAGGAAAAATTGGAGAAAGTCGCTAAACTTTCTAAAAAAGAAGCTGCCGAGAAACTAATGGCGATGACCGAGCGCGATTTGAAAACTGACCTTACTGGTCTGGTTGCGAAACTGCAAAGAGAAGCCGAAGACACAGCCGAAGAAAAAGCTCAAATGGTAATTTTAACAGCGATGGAACGTATGGCGTCGGACGTTACCAGCGAACGTACGATTACTGCGATTGAACTGCCCGACGAAGATATGAAAGGTCGCATTATAGGCAAAGAGGGTCGCAATATTCAGGCTTTACAGCGCGCCACAGGTGTCGATATTTTGGTCGATGATACGCCTGGTATGATTATCTTGTCGAGTTTTGATCCGATTCGTCGCCAAACTGCGCGATTGGCGTTGGAAATGTTGATGAAAGACGGTCGCATTCATCCGGCGCGCATCGAAGAAGTTGTTGAAAAGGCCCAAAAACAAATTGACAAAGACGTTGTTCGTGCTGGCGAGGACGCCGCTCGCGAAGTTGGTGCGGTTGGAATTCCGCCAGAAATGTTGCGACTTTTGGGCGAACTCAAATATCGCACGAGTTATGGTCAAAATGTCTTGAAACATTCGACCGAAATGGCGCAGTTGTCGGGCGTGATTGCCGAAGAGCTTGGCGTTGACGTGCGTACAACAAAAATAGCGGTACTTTTGCACGATGTTGGCAAAGCTGTTACGCATCGTATCGAGGGTAAGCATCATCATATTGGTGCAGATTTGGCGCGCAAATACGGTATGAGCGAAGGAATTGTGCACGCTATCGAGGCTCACCACGATGATATCGAGGCGACCACGCCAGAAGCAATTATCGTGCGCGTTTGCGATGCTTTGTCGGCGGCTCGACCTGGTGCACGCAATATTTCAGCAGAGAACTTTGTTGAGCGTATGCGCGATCTCGAAAATGTGGCAACTTCCTTTGACGGCATTGATAAGGCTTACGCAATCAGCGCCGGTCGTGAAGTTCGTGTAATCGTGAAACCCGAAAAGATTGATGATTTGTCAGCGATTAAATTATCGCGTGATATTGCGAACAAAATCGAAAGCACGATGCAATACCCTGGCACAATCAAGGTCAATGTGATCCGCGAAACGCGTGCAACTGAATACGCGAAGTAGTATTCTGCACTAATTAAAATTGCTCACTCAACTTGACTCGGGGGGGGGTAGAGTTATAGTATTCGTATGGACGAAGAAATCACCGTCAGCCCATTATCGAATATTTTTGAAAATAGATCCTATTCACGACAGAAATTCTATGATGAACAATTTGGTGGCGATAAAAAAGACTTGGCAGTACACGTAGTTTGCGTACTACTATTTGGGGTGGACGGCGAAATTATTTTGCAAAAACGCTCCAGCGACAAACGTCATAATCCGGGGACGATTGATAAAACTTTAGGTGGTCACGTCAAATATGGCGATTCGGACAGCTATACAATTATTATGGAAACAATTCAGGAATTATTGACACCTTCGTTATTGCTGGATAATGAAGAGGAATTCGATAAAACTTTAACAGTTTTGCAAGATTATCTAAGTACAGTTGCGGTGATGTTCAAAAAAACGACACGACCGTGGACGCTGAAGAAAGTCGCAGATGGTAAAGCTTATGAAGTTGACAATATCGTTCATTTGGCGTTCGGCGTGTATGGTGGGCGAATGCGACCTGCTGACAAAGAAGCTTCGGGCGTGCTGTATTATAATTCACTTGAACAGTTGGAAACTGAGATGAATTTGAACCCAGATTTGTTTACTGCTGACTTGAAGCAACTAATTAAAGAATATCGCGACGACATTTTGCAATTCCAAGAAAAAATTAAGACAGTTCTAAAATAATAAAAAGAAAAAACTCCGAGCAAAACTCAGAGTTTTTTCTTGGTGGCGGGGGTTGGATTTGAACCAACGACCTCTTGGTTATGAGCCAAGCGAGCTGACCAGACTGCTCCACCCCGCGATATCGATGTATGAAAATCATAGCAGACTATTACTTAAAATGCAAATATTTCTGAAAGAATTGCTATCTTGCTAAACCAATCTTTCTGTAAACATGCTAGAATAACGATATAAAATATTCACCGAGGAGGTTTTATGGACACAATTTATAAACGTCGCAGTTATCACGCAGGATTTGACAGCACGCGCAAAATTAGCGATAACGATATCAAGGAGATTTTAAAAGCTGGCATGAATGCGCCGTCTGGCAGAGATACTCAGCCGTGGGAATTTGTTGTGATTGACGACAAGAAGTTACTGGTGGATTTGGGCAACATTAAAGAATCTGGCGGTGCCAAAGCTTGCGCTACTGCGAGCCATGCAATTTTAATTTGTTCGCTAACGGAAGACTTTGCGCAAATAAATATTGGTCTGTCAGCTCAGAATATCGTTTTAACTGCTACTGAATTAAATATAGGCAGTCTTATTATGGGCATTTATCCTGATGAAATCGTTCAAGCCAGACTTCACAAATTATTGAACATCCCAGACGATTATAATGCTTATATTATGATTGCGCTGGGTTACTCAACCGAAATTTTACCGCCGAACGATCGCTTCGTTGAATCCAAAATCCACCGCAATAAATGGTAAATCCGAAAAACATTTGCATTTTTTTAAAAAACGTGATATACTGATAATAGTAAGAAAATCCTTGCTGGATGAATATCTGTTACATAAATTAAATACTTAACTTATCATTCATCAAATCTCTAATGAATGAAAGGTATTAGAAATGCAAAAAAGTAATTTTAATCGCGGCCGTAAAAACGGTCGCAATAGTAGCCGTGCGGCTGGTCGTCCGTCGTATTCACGGCGTGGTCGCGGTGGCGGTAATAAGACAGGTAAACGCGGTGGTCAATATATAGATCCAAGTAAATTTGTCAATCGCGCGGTTGCTCCAGAGCAAGAAACTCCATACGAGGCTAACAACGCCTTTGGCGATTTCGGGCTGAATCAGCATATTACGCGCAATCTGGAGAAGATGGGCTTTGAACGCCCGAGCGCAATTCAAGATCAATCAATTCACTTTATTATGGAAGGGAGCGATTTACTGGGTCTCGCTAACACTGGCACGGGTAAGACAGCGGCATTTTTGTTGCCAATTATCAATAAATTGATAGAAAATCCAATGCAAGGTTCAGTGCTGATCATTGCCCCGACGCGAGAATTAGCAATGCAAATCGACGAAGAATTTCGTAAATTTGCTAATGGTATGAAACTTTTTTCGACGGTAGTTGTTGGCGGTGCAAATATTGGTCGCCAAATCGGTCGGCTCAAACGAAATCCGCACGTTATTGTGGGAACACCAGGTCGTTTGGGTGATTTAATTAAACGCCGTTTGATTAAGCTCGACACGGTGAACACTTTTGTTTTAGACGAAGTTGATCGAATGCTTGATATGGGTTTTGTTGATGAAATCAAACGCTTAGCGGCGATGCTTCCGACAGAGCGCCAAACTTTGGCGTTTTCAGCAACCATGACACCAGCTGTTAAAACAATCTTAGACGAATTGTTGAAACCGACTTATGAAACGATTAGTGTGGCGACAAATCAGACGAACGAACATATCGATCAAGACATTATAAAGGCGCTCGATAAAAAAGAAAAGATTACTTTGCTGAAAGAATTATTACGCGATCCAGAAGTCGAAAAAGTTCTGATTTTCGGCGAAACCAAGCACGGCGTGCAGCGACTGGCGGATCATCTGAATGATGCGAGTTTCTTGGCAACGGCGATTCACGGTGATAAATCACAAGGTCAGCGTCAGCGTGCACTTAAATCTTTCAAAGATGATCAAGTAAATATTATGGTCGCAACTGATGTGGCGGCACGTGGACTGGATATTCCAAATGTCAGCCACGTGATAAATTTTGATATACCACAAACATACGGTGATTACGTGCATCGCATTGGCCGAACTGGTCGTGCTGGCAAAACTGGCAAAGCGTTAACTTTTGTGCAGAAATAAAATCTTGGTAGCACCGACTGGTTACGATCCAGTGACCTCGAGCTTATGAGTCTCGCGCTCTAACCAACTGAGCTACGGTGCCGTGCGAAACATTATATCACACACAAATAGCCTCTCCAAGAGAGGCTATTTTGTTTGACTTTTCGTCTTAATCTTCTAATTTCACGCATTCTAGCGCTGCGAGTTTGCCGCTGACAAAATCGCCCAATTCTTTTTCTGAGCGCATTCTTTGCCACGAAAATAGTGATGACGAAATTTCTTTTTCCATTTTTCTTCCTTTTTGTATTTTATTTAACTTACTCTAACATTCTATCACACTTAAGTTAAAAAGTCAATAGGTAGAATACTATTCTTACATATGCCAGTAATGATTAGGCGATAGGCAATAGTACGGTATTAAAACAATACCAAGTCCAAGATAGCCTGCTGTAAGTATTGCGATTAAAATACTATGACCTTTCTGTTGTCGAGTGTATACTGCTTTATCTTGACCTTTGAGCACACTATCGTTAGTTTGCTGCTCGCTCATATTAAGACCTCCTTGTCTTTTAATTTATTATTGCTTTGTCCTAATAAAAAGGACAACCATCGCTGGTTGTCTAGACCCACAAAAGGTTTATCCCTATTGCTTTAGCAAATGGCTGCCCGTTTTCGGGATAAAACCATTTTTAATTGTGGGTTCTAGACAAAATGTATTATAACACGTAAGTAAAACTGTATGCTACTTATTCAGATGAGCAAATGCCAAGAAAGCTTGCTAACATTTCTCGCTTGTGCTAAAATTAGCATCAAGAAGGAAAAGCGAACAATGGAAATGTCAAACGAAATTATGCAAATCTGGCTCCCGCTGGTCGTTGCCGCGTTGGTTCAAGCTAGTTTTGGACTTGGTGTGTCGATGTTGACGTTACTCAGTGGGCATCTGTTGTCTGCACCGAAATCAGCGCGACGCTTGCATCATCTGTCGGCAGCGTATATTTTTGGGTCGCTGCTTGCGGTGGTGTCAGGTCTGATAGTGGTAGTCTATTTGTTTTCGCAGTGGCCATTCGCGCATCATCAGAAATTCTGGGCGATTTTGACGGGCGCGAGCGTCGGTGTTGGATTGGCGGTAATGTTGTTTTACTATCGTTGGGATAAGTCAGGTACTCGTCTGTGGTTGCCGCGTCGGGCGGCCGAATATATTCATCATCGAACCAAAGCCACTCGTCGCAGTTTTGAAGCATTCATTTTGGGTGTAGGCTCAATTGTTGCGGAGCTGATATTTATTGCGGCGCCGATGTTAATTGCGGGTAATCTGATTGCAGAATTGAAAGGCTATCATCAGATTTTGGCTGTCGGGATTTATCTCTTGATAGCGATTTTGCCGCTATTGGTTCTGTTTGCTAGTAATGCCAGTGGGCGCAAGATATCGACTTTTCAGAAATGGCGCGAAAACAACAAAAAATTCTTACAAGTTATGGCTGGCGCAGCTCTGATTGTTCTGGGCTTTTACTTATTAACATATAAAGTTTTAGGGAGGTGACAATGGCGAGCGTTATAGGAAAAACTACGGAAAATTACAATGGCGAGCGATTAGCAAAGGCGGTCCAGCGTGTAGTTACGACTAATCGTACGCCAGTTGGCGATGCTGAACATTTCGCGCACCACGTGGTGCAACGGGTTGAGCAATGGCTAGCGAATAAAACTGAAATTACTGGGCGCGAGCTCCGTTTGCAAACAGCAGCGGTTTTGGCTGATTATGATTCTGCTGCGGCAGATTATTACCTAAGCGAGAAAATGTTATTTTGAAAGGAGTAGAAAATGCCCAAGCATAATTTTGATTACGATTTGATTGTTGTTGGCAGTGGCGCGGCGGGTTCAGTGGCGGCGGAAATTGCAGCGCGCGCTGGTCGAAAAGTTGCTATTGTTGAAGAAAATACCCTTGGCGGGTCGGCGCCGACACTGAGCGATGTGCCAGTTGGTGCGCTCATGGCCGCGGCTCATACTTTTGACGAAGCACGACGCGGCTCAGCGTTTGGATTGCGAACTGCGACAATTGGCTATAATTATCCGTCGGTTAAGAAATGGAAAGATTTGGCAATACATCGCTCTGGCGCGACAGCGACAGGCGAATATTTACGCAATCGCGGAGTTAGTGTATTCAAAGGACGAGCGCACTTTTTGTCACCGAATGAGGTTTCAATTGGTCGACGACACTTGACGGCTAATAAATTTTTGATTGCAACTGGCTCGAGTATTTCTACGCCAGATATAGTTGGTGTTGGCTCAGTTGAATGCTTAACGCCAGAAACAGCGATTGATTTGCTTCGCCTGCCGAAGAGTATGTTGATTATTGGTGCTGGCACGATAGGTGTACAATTTGCTGAATTATTTGCAATATTTGGTACAAAAGTTTATTTGGCGGATATCAAAAAACGCATTTTACCAGACGAAGATGACGAAGTTTCAGAAGTTATGACGGACGTACTTACGCGTCTGCGTGGTGTAGAAATTCTTACTTCAGCGCGAGTTATTGCAGTAAACAGTGAAAGCCCACTAGTGCGAGTGACTTACTTAAACGGTGCCGTCGAACACTCAATTAAGGTTGAAAAAGTTTTAATTGCAACTGGTCGAACGCCGAATGTTGATCTTGGTTTAGAAAATGCAGGCGTCGATTACGATAAGACTGGCATAAAGACTGACGAATTTTTGAATACTTCGGCGCGCAATATTTATGCAGCTGGCGATGTTCTTGGTCGATTCAGTAAAACTCACAGCGCATTGTACGAAAGTCGTATCGCTGCTAATAATTTATTAGGTAAGAACAAAATTGCGCCAAATTACGCGGCTATTCCGCGCGTGATTTGGACCAGTCCTGAAATTGCATCAGTTGGCATGACAGAAAAAGATTTAACGCGCGAAGATGTCAAGTTTCATCGTTCGACAGTTCAGAATTCAATTATTCCGCGTTCGAACATTGCAAACTTTGCGGCTGGCTTTTCCAAGGTTTTAACTGGTCCTAAAGGTGAGTTACTTGGCGCAACTGTTGTGGCACCGCACGCTGCCGAAACGATTAACGAAATTAGTTTGGCTATAAATAACGGTTTGACCGCGCAAGATGTGGCAAATATCGTTCACCCATTCGGCTCCTGGAGCGAAGTTTTGCGACTAGCCTGCGCAAAAGCTCGTACGAAATAAATTCTATGAAAAACGAACTCAGTTTATTTGCGAAATGTGTCGCTGGCGACTAGTAGCTTTTGGTATGCGCTAAATTTTGATACAATATATTGAATGAAATTTATTCAAAAATTACGCAATTTCTTTGACAAATATCCACGGGTGACAATGTTTGGCGCATTATCTTTGTCGATAACTTTTTTCCTAATTATTTGCCTAAGTAAAATCGATGCTTGGTCAGTTTGGTTTGACGAAAGCTTTTCGGTCTTTATGGTCAAGCAAGATTTTGGTGACATTTGGCATTTTACGGCGCTCGATGTTAATGCGCCCTTTTATTATTTCTTGTTGAAAGGTTGGTCGTTCATTGTTGGGTACGGCGATGTAGCGTTAAGGTTACTCAGCGTAATATTTGGTATTGGCTCGATTATTGGTGGGTTCTTCTTGACGCGACGTATGTTCGGTCGAAGAATCGGCTATTTTGCGTTATTGTTTTTAACTTTGTCGCCGATGCTGCTACGCTATGCTACGGAAATACGTTGCTATACTTTGCTAATTTTTCTCCTCATTATGGCGACATATGTTTTCGTGCTAGCAAGCGAAAAATCTTCGCGTAAGTTATGGATACTATATGGTGTTCTAATTGCATTGGCGATGTGGACGCATTATTACGCGGCGTTACCGATTATGGCGCATTTATTGTGGCGCGCGATGACTATAAAAAAGAAGTTTTTCTCGCGTGATTTTGTTACATCATTAGCTGTGGCGGCTGCGTTGTTTCTTCCGTGGTTGCCAGTGGTAGTAAAGCAATTCACGACAGTTCAAAGTAACGGCTTTTGGATTCCGCCATTCGGATTTGATACGGTGGGAAATTTTTTGGGCGAAACGATGGCGTATAATATGCACGACAAAATTCAGAATTTTGTAGCACTAGGTCTAGTTATGGCTATAATCTTGCTGGTGATTTTATTCGCTAAAAGTCACCGCACATTGGCGAAAAAAGTAAAGCAAAATACGTTGCTAATGTTGCTTCTTGCGTTTCTTCCGCCAGCAATTTTGGCTATTCTTTCTATGCCGCCGCTGAGGCCGATGTTCATCAATCGTTACGTGATATTTTCGATGGTAATGTTTAGTGTTTTAGCGGCGTTGGCGGTTGGCACAAAGTTAAAAACACGCTTGCTGAAGAATTTGCAGGTTGCGTTGTTTGCTATAATGTTGACGTTGAGCGGTTGGGCAACGTGGAATGTGTTGCATTACGGTAATTATAATTTTGATACAAATTCGGTTTCTATGGCAAAAAGTTTGATGAAAAAGATTGCTGATAAGTCTTCTGAAAAAACCGTCATCATCGCAGAAAGCCCGTGGATTTTCTATGATGCGAATGTCTATGAAACCGAGCAAAATCCAGTTTACTTCCTCGACAGTAGCACGGAATATCAATATGGTTCGCTGGCGATGTTACAGGCTGATAATGTTCACAAAATTACTGACTTAGAAAGTTTTGTTCGTTTTGGTCAAAGAGTTTGGTATATTGGCACGACCGATGACGATGCGCTTTCTCTGCCGATTGAGAATTGGCGTTTGTTGCAGACGATTTCGATTAGCGATCCGATTGACGGTCGCAACAATCACAAAGCCGCGGAATATATCGTCGAATAATGTGTTAAAATCTAATTAAGATGAGAACTGTTTTAGCGATTAGCGGTGGCGTGGATTCGGCGGTATTGCTTGATATGGTTGCAAAGAAAACGCTGCCGTCAATTTCCAATTTGCAAGACCTGGTCTTATTGAGGAACGACATTATTGTGGCGCATTTTGATCACGGAATTCGCGAAAACACGAATGACGTGAATTTTATAAAGGATTTGGCTGATAAATATAAGATGAAATATATTGTCGGCTATGGTCATCTCGGGAAAGAAGCTAGCGAGCAATTGGCGCGTCAAAAGCGGTATGAATTTTTACGTGAAGTAGCCGATGGCGGGCAAATTATTACGGCGCACCACCAAGATGATCTGCTCGAAACGATTGTAATGAATTTAATTCGCGGAACGGGTTGGCGCGGATTATCGCCGTTTTGGTCGAATGACATTTCGCGTCCACTACTTAATATGTCAAAGGTCGAAATTGTGAATTATGCCATCGAGAATGATTTGGATTGGGTGGAAGACGAAACTAACTACTCACCTCAGTATTTTCGTAATCGAATTCGCGATTCTATCGTGAAAATTCCAATCAAGCAAAAGCAACAATTGCTTGGATTGAGCCAAAAGCAAGCAAATTCGCGTGCCAAAATCGAAAAAATATTGCAAGATCTGGTCTTGCAGGAAAACTCGTATAAAATCGAAAATATTACAAAATTAGCAGATGATTTGGCGATTGAAATTCTTCGTAAAATCACCGATGGTAAATTGACGATTCCACAAATGAAACGACTTTTAGAAAATCTGAAAACTTCAAAATCAGGCGATATTTTTCAGCCTGGCGGAAAAATGCAAATCGCGGTCTATCGCGGGAACTTCACAATTTCGAAATTATCTTGAAATTCGCCAATGCGCTTGTCCTGTGATAAAATAGAACGCGTATGAATCCAAATAACAAGAGACCAGTTGGCAAGCAGCCAGCGCCTGGTCAACGCAAAAAGAACTCCAAGCAGTCGCGTTGGCTCAAGAACACCGTTTTTTACGCGATAATACTTTTTGTCGCATTAGTAATCTTTACCGCCTTAAAACCAGCGAATAAATTAGAAGATATCGCTTTTTCCGATCTAGTCGGTAAAGTTAGCGATGATAAAATTGCTAAGATTGTCGAGAATGGTGCCGATCTGACGATAACAGCAAAAGGCGATGACGGCAAAGCCGAAGAAAAACCAAGTCTAAAATCGCGTATTCCTACTGGCGCTAGCGCCAGTGAACAGGGTTTGGACATTAAAAAGGTTGAATATGTTGTTGAACCGCCAGACACCACCAGCGATATGATGTGGAATG
>JGI994J12354_10005594_pt1 | contig 10778 bp, 13 predicted proteins | sample IntmicLarv3ML3BL_FD_12354 | JGI IMG/M metagenome (IMG submission 12354)
TATTTGGCCCGGTAGTTCAGTTGGTTAGAACGCCAGCCTGTCACGCTGGAGGTCGACGGTTCGAGCCCGTTCCGGGTCGCCACTTCGCCGCGGATTTGACCATTCGCGGCGGATATTTCTCGAAAATCATGCACCTTTCCCTAGAAATTTGCCTCTGTAGCTCAGTTGGTAGAGCAGCGGACTGAAAATCCGCGTGTCGTTGGTTCGACTCCGACCGGAGGCACCACCACCTGCGGTGGAGCACCCTCGCGAACTTCACCGTATGGTTTTTAGAAATCCCCCCGTATCTTTTTCAGCATGCTGATTGGAATTCTGCGCCTGTTCTATTGCGGAATTGAGCCGCATAGTATGAATGCAGGATGCCAAATTGCGGATGTAGCTCATCTGGTAGAGCGCCACCTTGCCAAGGTGGAGGTAGAGAGTTCGAGCCTCTTCATCCGCTCCACGTCTGCGGCGAACACATCGCGCGCAGACATTTTTTATCCCGGCGCCATAGCCAAGTGGTAAGGCAGAGGTCTGCAAAACCTCCACCCCCAGTTCAAGTCTGGGTGGCGCCTCCAGCGGGCAATTGCCCGCAAACAGATCGCGCATTCACGTTTGTGGGTGCGTTTTCTTTTTCGCATCACAGTAGGAAATCTGTCGCAACCCCCTGTAATCTTCCGCAATTTCATCTTGCACATACGATAAAAATATGCTATAATGAAGAAAATGTTAAATTTCTAAGAAATCAGGTGCTTGTTATTATGATCAGCATCGCATCAATCGGGCTTGGCAGCCGCGGCAGTGTCTATTTGCACGGACTGACCCGGCACAAAGATGTATCGGTCGCAGCGCTGTGCGATATTCGTCCCGCAACGCTGAAAAGCGCCGGCGCGCGGTTCCAGAAGGCCATGCAGTTTGAGGACGAAACCTCGTTTTTTGCGGCGGGGAAGCTGGCGGACTGGCTCGTGATCGCTACGCCGGATTTGTGCCACTACCGCCACGCAAACGCGGCGCTCGACCTGGGCTACAACCTGATTTTGGAAAAACCGGTCACGCCCGTACCCGCCGAACTGGATGCCCTGTGCGAAAAAGCAAAGGCCGCCGGCGCAAAGGTGCTGGTGTGCCATGTGCTGCGGTATTCGCCGTTTTACCGCGCCGTAAAAGGGATCATCGACAGCGGTGTGCTCGGCGAAATCGTCAACATCGCGCACGAGGAATGTGTGGGATATTGGCACTACGCGCACTCCTATGTGCGGGGCAACTGGCGCAGTACGGGGAGCGCGGCGCCCTTTTTGATGGCGAAGTTCTGCCACGATTTTGATTTGCTGTATTGGCTTGTGGGCAAACCCTGCGAGCACGTGAGCGCCTACGGCGGACAGCGTTATTTCACACCCGCGAACATGCCGGAGGGCGCAACCTCGCATTGTCTGCAGGGCTGCCCGCATGTGAAGCGCTGTCCCTACAGCGCGGAAAAGCTTTACATCAAAACGGCAACGCCGCTTGTTTGGGCAAAGGGCATTGCGGCGGGGCTGCCCAAAGCGCCATCCAAAAAAGAACTGCGCCGCATCCTGACGGACGGGGACTACGGGCGCTGCGTCTATCAATGCGATAATGACGTGTGCGACCACCATTCCATCGCCATGCGCTTTGCGGGGGACACGACCGCTGCGCTGAGCGTGAGCGCCTTCAGCTTTGGTTTTACGCGCCGCACGCGCATTCAGGGCACAAAGGGTGAGCTATATGGCCGAGACCACGCGATGCGGCTGCATGTGCACGCGTTCGGCAAGCTGCCGAGGATTGTGAAAGTCAAGCGCGGCAACCTCTTCAGCGGTCACGGCGGCGCGGACCAGGCGTTCTGCGACGCCGCCCACGCGGTGATGGCGGGCGCGCCCATCGACCCGGAAAACATGACCACCATTGAGCAAACGCGCATCACGCATGAGATTGTTTATGCGGCGCTGGAATCGTTAAATTCGAACAAACAAAAGGAGACTTGACCCATGAAAAAATTCGCCAGCATTTTTCTCTGCTTCGCGCTCCTGTTATGCCTTCCGGTGGCCGCCGCCGCAGACGATGCCCCGGACGGGAACTATTCCTGGCCAAAGGGGCAGGCACTGCCCTCGTTCGGCACGCCGGCCGATACGCTCGACGCCATGGAAATTGAACTGAAGAGGGAGACCTTTGCGGAACGGCTTGCCGCCGCCTGTGTGCAGGGGATCGTCAACCGCACGGAGCCGCGCCTGTTCATGATCGTTGAGGAGGACCCCTGGGCCGACGATTTGGGGCTGAACGTGTCGGTGTTCCCGGCGTGGACGGACGCCATCATCAAGTACCGCGCGGAGCTCAGCGGTCTCGTGGTATATGACCCCGAAATCCCGGATACCGCGAATGTGGCAACGACCATCGCGGGCATCAAAAACTGCGTTGCCGCCTCGCCGGAGCTGGCGGATATTTTGACCGCCGCGCCCTTTGATCTTGACATTCTCGTTGATTTGCGCGATGTGGACGCCATCACGGATAAGATCAGCGCGTACCAATATCTGTACGACAACTATTGGAATCAGTGCACGCGCAGAACCATCACCGGCCTGTATCCGAGCGACCACACGCAGTTCCGTGATTTTGCCGTGGCGGTGAAAGCGGCGGTTGTCTGGCTCAATCCCGCCGTGCCGGAGGAGAGCGACATGATGGAGCTGTTTTTCAAAGACAGCACCCCCATCGACACCTACTACACCGGCTGGTGGGGGGACGAAGGGGCCGGCGTGGGCCTTGCCAGCACCTATGGCGTGGCGACCATCGCCTCTGATTTCTATATCAACTACACGGTGTTTTCCGGCATGTCCCGGGAGCTCACGATCCCTGCCGTGCCCGCGAAACCGAAGCTGGAAAACGGCAAAATCTATGTTGCGCTCATGCTGAGCGACGGCGACAACACGCAGTATGTGCAGCATTTCATGCGCGGTGACCGCATATGGGGCGACCGCCGCCGCGGCGAGATTCCCATCGGATACACCAACACGCCCGCGATGCTGGACGCGGGGCCGCAGCTGCTCAATTACTACTACAAAACCGCAACGGAAAACGACGTGCTCGTCTGCGGGCCCTCCGGCTTGGGCTATACAACGACCGCGCATTGGCGCGACAAAGCGTTCGCGCAGCAATACGCGGCAATCACCAACAACTATTTTGAGCGCACGGCCTTCAATTTCATCACCTTTTGGCGGGGCGCCACCGCAAAGAAGCTCGACTGGTTTGCGGACAAATGCCCCTCGCTGCTCGGCTCAACCGTGCAGAACTGGTGGGGCCCGAGGATTCGCTTCACAAAATCCAACGTGCCGAATGTGTTTTTTGGCTCGCATGATTATCTGGACCGGGACTACATGAGCTATGACCAGGGCACCAAAAACTTCAAAGAGCAGCTGACCAAGGTGGCAAACAACGAGAAGAAGACCAACGTTCCGCAGTTCCAGGCTGCGCAGGCCTGTGCCTGGGACACCACCGTTTCCGATTTGGCGCAGCTCGCGGAAGAGCTGCAGGCGGAGTTCCCGGGCCGGTTTGTGTTCGTACGGCCCGACCATTTGATGATGCTGGTGAACGAATATTACGGCAAGCCGTTCATGGCGTCGCTGCAAAAAAAAGCGGTGTCGGCAGATTCGGCACGAGGCTATGATTCCACATTCGCCGTTGATGGCACGATTTCCACCGGCTGGCAGGCGGCAGCGCCCGGCAAAGCGGAGCTGACCATCGACCTTGGCGAGAATTTTTCCCTGCGCCGTTATGTGCTCAAAAACGCTGGGACGAATTATCTGGACAGCAGCCTCAACACAAAGGCGTGGCAGCTGTTCGTCAGCAAGGATGGCACAATTTGGAGGAGCGCCGACAAGGTCGGGGGCAACGGCGAATCCATTGTTTACCGCAATCTGAAGAACCAAAACGCGCGCTATGTGCGGCTGGTGGTGGAGGATCCTGGCAGCGACGGCATCGCGAGAATCCAAGAGCTGGAGCTGTTCGGCTCCAAGGGAAAAAGCTTCGCCGCGTGTTTCTACACCATCTTTGAGCGGATCAGCGGGTTCATCATGAACTATGTCAATGTCATCGCGGAGCGGTATTTCCGGGATGAGGGAAGACGGGGCCTCATTTAGGGGTTTAAAAGATAAATTCCCAAATAGGCAATAAATTTTTCTTGCGTTTTTATGCAACCTGTGCTATACTGTTTTGCGGTGTAGCGCTTGGGTCCCTTAGCTCAGTTGGTCAGAGCCCCCGACTCATAATCGGGTAGTCCTGGGTTCGAGTCCCAGAGGGACCACCACGCGAAACAGCCTTGAAATCCTTGATATACAAGTGGTTTAAGGCTGTTTTTCTTTTTGCAAAGCGCTGCAAAAACAACAAACAATACCATGGAAATACATAAAAACACAGGTCGATGGGGGCAGTATGGGGGCAGTAAAACAACAAAATATTGCCGCCAATGGATAAGGCGACACCTTATTTGGAACGACTGGCGTTATCGAGATAATCATCCAACTTCGTCATTTGCTGGCGCTTATGCTTTGAGTCAAGATGGGTATAGATGCCCAGCGTAGTTCTGGCATCGGCGTGTCCCATTTGTTTTTGCGCAGAGAGGACATCCACACCAGCATGGTAGAGGAGCGTGCAGAAGGTATGCCGCAGCATGTGCGGAGTGATCGGTTCAATGGAGACACCCGCAAACCGTGGGTCATATCTGCTCTTGCGCTCCGGCAGTGCATCGGAATCCCCGGTGCCCCGCTTCTTTTTTGGCTTCAAGTTGTTCCGGGCGGGACCTGCATGCAGCATGTCAAGCTCAATCATATAACTGTCCCAGGCGGACTTCCATGAGTCAACGGTGTACATTTCACCAGACAGACCAGGGCAAACAAGCTCAGTTGATTGATCAAGACCTCGCAGATAATCAGCGAGCACTAGCGGGATATCGACGACGCGCACGCCTGCCTTCGTTTTTGCCCCGTCCTTCAGAATTGGCTTGCCGCGGGAGAGGTCAACGCTTTTACTCACAGAGATTGTGCGAGCCTCCAAATCAATATCCCGCCACAGGAGCGGAATCAATTCGCCGCGGCGCAGGCCGGAATACATCATAATCATGGCCGCCGCCTGCATGCGGTGCGGCGTGCTGACAATCCATTGCTGCTCCACATCGGTAAGTGCCCGGCGCTCGCTCTTGGGGGCGTTTCGGGGGATGCGCACGGCCAGCGCGGGATTATAATCAATCACACGATTATCAACCGCCAGCTGCAGCACCTGTTTGGCGGCGTTTTTTATATCGCTCAGTGTCTTCTTGGCGGTCGGCTTTCCCGTGCGGGGATTTTTCTCTGCCAAGTCAATGATGATTTCCTGAATATCATATGCTGTGATTCTGGAAATTGGGATTTCGTTCAGCGGCGAAAGGCGCTTCAAGCAGCTCTGATAGCTCACATATGCAGAATGACCGACATCAGCTCGTTTGAGGCGCAGCCAGCGATCAGCCCAAATACTGAAGGGCTCACGCTCGGCGGAGACATCAAGCCCCTTCCGCATCCGCGCCCGGGCATCATCGGCTTTGAGTTCGGCTTCTTTTTCCGTCGCGCCATAGACATATTTATACTTGGGCTTGCCTTCGACCTTGCCCAGGTATATTTTTACGCGGAACAGACCGTCCGCGCGGGGGGTTCGTTTGGTAGGCATGGCTAAAGCTCCTTTTTCTCGACTTCGCACCGCGGACAAACAAGAAGCTCGCCGCACTGCGGGCAGGTGGCCGCGCCATCTGCCTTGCGGCTGTCCATCTGCTCTACAAACCCGGCTGAAATAATACCGGTGGGCACAGCAACCAGGCCAATGCCGAGCAGGGCGATGATGCCGCTGATCACGCGGCCGGTCGCTGTTATGGGGTAGATATCGCCGTAGCCAACGGTGGTGAGCGTTGCCACAGCCCACCACAGACCGGAAAAGGCGTTGCGGAATACGTTCGGCTGCACGGGGTTCTCGACGGTATACATCAGCACGGAGGACATCACCATGAGCAGCAACACAACAAACATACTGGAAAGCAGCTGCGCGGCCTTGCGCCGGAACACATTGGCAATGGAAGATAGCGCCGTGGTGTAGCGGTTCATCTTCAGCAGCCGCAATAAACGCAGCAGCCGGATCATACGCAGCACCCGCAGATCAATCGGGAAGATAAAGGGCAGATAAAACGGCAGGATGGCGAGCAAGTCCACGATCTCCATAAAAGAAAATGCGTGCTTTACGGTCGCCCGGAGCGGGCGCATATCCTGGTGCCTTAGCGGCGCCGTCCACAGGCGCAAAAGATACTCGGCGGTGAACACAATAACCGATACCGTTTCGGTATGCCGAAACAACGCATATGCCCAATCGGGGAACCCGCTGAAGGTATCAAGAATCACCAGGGCGACATTGACCAAAATCAGCGTTATGATGGTGCCGTCAAAAATACTGGCGGCAAGGCTATTTTCATCATCGTCGCGAATGAGGTTATACGCGGCTGCTCTTATTTTTTTCATCAAGTCACCGCCCAGCTATTTACTTTCTCGGGATAAAGTTGTAAAATGAGGTCAACGGGTGCGCACCCCAAAATAGACAGGGGGAAAAGCGAATGGATGACACAACCATCAGCCAAGCCGCAAACATAATTATGCGCCTGACACCGGAAATGGTCGAGCGAGCTATTGGGTATCTTGCGACGCTGCCAGATACTCAAGATAACGCTGAGCCTCCGGTTGAACAGCCTCCGGCAAATTAGCAAACAATTGCAATAAGTCGCGCTGACGGTCAGTAAAACTGCCCTCTGTGCCTTCGGGTACAGGGGGTTCTTTTTGCATGTCGGAAAATTCATCAACAGAACAGCCGAAATAAGCGGCCAAAGCCTTCAGTGTACTCAACTTAGGGTCCGTGGTTGTTCCAGCGGTTATTTTGTCAATGGTAGATTTGGGGACGCCGGTGGCCTCCGAGAGCTGTTCATTATTTACTCCCAAAAATTTTTTGTATCTTGCTATTACATCGTTCAAAGCCAATCAAATCACCTCCAACAAGGATACTATAGCACAACAAAACGGGCAAAGCAAGAAAAAAATTACCGTCAATGGAAATATTTTTCAAAAAAAGCTTGACAATCGCCGTTAACGGTGTATAATGGAGATACAAATCGCAATCAACGGTTATTTTTGGGGAGGGAGCTGGCAAACAATGATTTTGGGATTAGAAGTGGAAATGGTGCGAAAGGGTATCAGTAAAAAGCAAATTAGCAACCACACGGGGATACCGGAGCGCACACTTCGGAATAAAATGCAGGGAAAAACAGATTGGAAACTGATGGAGTGTGAAAAGGTGAGGGAGATATTTCCGGGAATGTCGCTTGAGTACCTGTTTTCCAGCGCCGAACATGGGTAACGCTACCGCACCCCCGCCAAACGGATAATTTGGCAAGGGGAGCGGGCGCGGAGAAGAACGAAATAGAAAAGGAGAACCAACATCATGACCAAAAGCCTAAAAACAACGAGGGGCAAAGACACAGCCCGGATGATCGAACGAATCACAAGCAGTGACCCAGTGATTGAGATGATCAAGGAAGAGATGATCTGCACCGTTGAACTTTACGACCACGCTTTGGCCGGGTGGGAGCATCCGGAAACCCAGGTTGGAAAATACAGCAACGAAGAAATCAGCGCGGGAAAGCATGCCTGCATGGGCGCTCTCGATGCCGTGGTCGGAACCGCCAACCGCATCAGAATCAAGTGCGAGAAGATGACCGCCGGGGCCTAGCGCCTCGGCACTGCCGAAAGGAGCCAATCACATGAAATATTTCCGAATCAGCTACCACAGTAATTCAGCAACCATCGGCCACAAGGTCTACAGAGCCGCAAGCGAAGAAAAAGCCATTCAGAAGTTCCGGCGTCACAATGGCTGCACCGCTATTCTTCGGGTCGAAGAACTCGACGAGACGAACGAGTGAAGGGAATCAATCATGAAAAACATGTCAAAAGCCGCGCGGAAGCGCTTGATGAAAAGCGAGTTCTGGCACAGGGTCAAGGACATCGTCACGGCCTGGGATTACTACCTGGCCACTGGCGATCACAAGAGCGCGGACGAGTGTATGCGCGAGTGGAATATGGCGAAGCTGGCGCTGGAACACATCACTGGAGAGTTGTACGGCTTCACGCGCAACGGCGAAACCTACGGCATCGTGAATGAGCGCGATTACGAGGACAGGCCGATCTTTGAAAAATCCACCCCCGCCTGACGATGGCTGCGTGGCTCGCAGCCGAAACCGCCAAACCATCCCTTCCCGGCAAGCGTCGGGGCGGCGCGAGGGGCGGCGGTCGCGGGAAGCCACCGTAAAAATGAAACAGAGAGAAACGAGGGAGCAGATATGGTTAACAAGCGGGAAGAACGCGACGCGCTGGAAGAGATACACGAGAGCATCAAGGCTCTGGGAGAGGACAGCCGAATCGGAGCAGCCCTCAAGCGTTGGCTTGCATCCGCAGAGAAAACCCTTAAAAGTGACGAGACGCTCAGGCTGGAGGCCATGCTCGAATTTGCGAAAATGGGACTTTCGATTGCGGTCGAGGAATTGTGCGCAGCCATGCAGGATTATAACACCGAAATTGCAGCGCACCGGGAAACTGAGCGGCGGCTCGTGGGAGCCGAAGCGCGTGAGCGGGCGTTATCGGTGAAACTGTCCATCGCGCAAAATCAAAGCTCCGAAACTTTGCAGACGCTGAGCAGGGCGATGACTGTGATTGGAGCGCAGGAACTGGAGATCGCCAGCCTGAAGGCGACGGGGTACGATGCGATGACCGCCGGGAGAGAGGAGAAAAGAAAGGCTCCTGCAGCCGGGGGAAAGCATAGCGAAGATTGCAGAGCAAGTCACCCAGAATGTCTCTGCAACAGTTGCGCCAAAGATTCTCCTGCCTGTTGCGCTGCCCACGAGAGGAATTCTTGCCCCGGAAGTGAACCCTGCCCGGACTATGAACCGGAAATCAAACCCGCCTGACGATGGCTGCTTGGCTCGCAGCCGAAACCGCCAAACCATCCCTTCCCGGCAAGCGTCGGGGCGGCGCAAGGGGCGGCGGTCGCGGGAAGCCACCGCAAAAAACGAAACAAAGGGGAAATCACCATGGCAATCAACCGCAACAGCGATGGCATCATCGTGGAAGGCCGCATCGGGACGTGGTACGTGATCGAAGAACAGGAGACCGAACTGCATGGCCGGCTATTCCTGCTGGAGCATGAGATGCTCGGCGACGAAACCGCGTCGCTGATTGTCAACGAAGAGGGCAAGTTAATCCTCGACGATGCATGGAACGGCTTCGAGGATTACGAAGCCTGGCTCATTTGCGAAGAAATCACAGGCGAGGAGGGAAATTAAATGAGAGAAACAATGCGCCGCCGGCGCGAGGGAATGGGCGCCAGCCAAGAGCGCATCGCTGCGCTGATTGGTATCACGACATCAGCCTACTCCCGGATCGAGCGCGGCGTAAACAACCCGGCGATGAAAACGCTGCTAGACCTGGAAGCGGTATTCGGCGCCCCGGCAAAAGAACTGATGGAAAATACACCCACGGAAATTGTACCAGCAGGACAATAAAAAGTCAAGGTTTTTCCACGGATTATCCGAAAAATGGGAATCAATGCGAAAGGAGAACAGCGCGATGGCATTCAAACCGCCGCAGCGATATATAAACTGGGGCAAGGTTCCCCTTATCATGGATGTTGATTGGCTGGCGTTTCTCCTTGATCTGGATCCGCACGCAGCAAGGAAACTTCTGCGCGAGGAACAAATCCCCGGTGCGAAGAAAATCGGCGGACAATGGCGCATTGAGCGAGACACGCTGCAAAGACATTTTGAGGGCGAGCTTACGCCGCCGCGCATATCGGACGCCGACGCGCGGCGGATTGCAGAGTACATGGCACTGGAGTTAATTCGGGTTGGCAAAATCTAAACATTCAAACACAAAAAGGAAGGGGGCGCAACCATGGGAAAGACATTCGGCAGAATTCTTAATTGGTTGCGCACCTCTTTTTCGCCACAAAAGCGTCAAAAATCTGGGTTGGAAACATACGAAGCGAACGAAACCACGCCCAAAGTCATAGAAGCGATGGAGCAAATGATCTCGGGGCTGATGGATAAAATGCATGGTGCGGATGCAGAAGAAACCGCCCCGCAGACAGCGCAAGGCACAGGCCAAGGCGCCAGGAATATACGCATCCACGTGCGCGACGATGACGGCGTGGAACGCCTGCTGGGAGAATTCACTCAATGGGAAGATGTCGCCGCAAGGGAATTGCAATTCTCCATCAGCTCTGATCAAGCGGCGGAAGAAATGCCTGCGGAGCTGTACGGCGTCAATTTGAAAGCTCCACAGACGGTAGAATGCTCCGGTACAGTAGTGACGACACCGCAGATGCTGGAAGACCTATTCGCTATGCTTGGCATACCCTGCGTGGGAGCCTCATACGCCTGCTACGACACCAAATGGGACTTGCCGCCCGATTCCGAATCAATGGCTGAACGGCCAGACTACACATGCCATCCGCTGCTGGCGGTGACGCATAAAAAAATCACAACCCACAAGGTGGATTATGGCTAGCTTTTGCCGTCGGAGAAAAGACGGCAGCCCCGGATACCCTGCTGCGCCGTTCGCGACTGAATGGACACCCCTCAAAATTGCCCGTGACATATGCAGGCGGTGAAAGTCAGCCTCATCCGCTTACCGAGGGGAACGGGATTGGCGGCGGTGCGGCAGGCGGGGCACAGGGACAAC
>JGI994J12354_10005595_pt1 | contig 10777 bp, 18 predicted proteins | sample IntmicLarv3ML3BL_FD_12354 | JGI IMG/M metagenome (IMG submission 12354)
CGGGGGGTGCTAAAACAGCACCCCCCCCACCCCCCCCGTAAATACTACCGTATACCTTTTTACATGGAGATACAAAAAATGACAAAATCAGAAAAAGCGTACGAAATACTTGGCAAAATCAAATCGACTCGCAGTGACATCAAAGCGATAATCAACGTCGCTAACAGCCTCAAGCTAACTGGCGACGAATTTGGCCTCTTGGCATCAGCAAAATGGGCAGCGGCCAAAACAATCATCTGCAAGCTGGTCGATTGCCCCAAGCTGCGATACGAAGACTTTCCGGATTACGATGACGCCACCGACGAGAGCAAGATGTTTAACCAGCTTAATGACATCGCTTGCAGCTAAGCAAGAAACAAAAGGAGCGGCCCCCAATCCTGCAAGATTCAGCCGCTCCTAATGTTGGCCCGAAAACCAAGCTGCTCTTATTATAATATCCTCCCCCGGATGTCAAGCGGCTTGGAAAATCTACCCATTGACGTCTGGGGGTGGAGAATATTATGTCTATGCAATTGCAAAAGATGTTTACATCCCATTTCGCCGGGATGAATGTCGATGTTGTCAAATCGGAAAACTCCGAACCCTGCATTACCCGAGAACAATTGGGATTGATGCTGGGGTACTCACTCCCTTCTGATTCTATTGCGAGGATACACAATCGAAACAAACAAAGAATCGACCCGCTTTCAGGGGTGGTCAAATTGACCACACCCGGTGGAGGAACCCAAGAAACAACGGTTTATCCGTTCAAAGCGGTTCTCGAAATTTGCCGGTATTCCAACCAGCCGAACGCGAACGCAGTAATCGACTGGGCTTGGGACACGCTCGATAAACTCCGCAACGGCGGAATCATTTGTGGCACCATGACCGCAGAGCAAAGACTTCTTGAACAGGAAAACAACCGACTCACAATCGAGAACGAGGAACTTTACTTCGAAAACAAGAAACTCAAAAAGCGTGAAGAGCTGCATCAAAAGTTAGGTGGAGCAATCTACCTGCATGATGTTGCGATTCAATTGTTCCATCTTGGCATCGGGGACGGCAACGAGAACGCTCTTGTCAAAAAGCTGGTTGCCAACGGCATCTTGCAAAAAGATCAATCGGCCAAACGACGATACTTGATACGTCCGTACTTGAGGCACGTTAGGCACGGGTATTTCGTTCACCGGCTCGATTCGTCCGACCAGCCGGTTCCGATCATCCAGAGCAAAATCCTTGTGACTCCAAAAGGATTCGATTGGATTGTTGGTGAGTTCGAGAAGATCGATAACCGAGACTACGGTCAAAATCATCCGTTACTCGGTTACATCCGCGAATGTATGCGGATTCCGGCGGAGGCCGGTGGTCCAATTGAGATCACCGACGAACGCGGAGTGAATCACAAATACATCTAGTTTTTAGGCACCAAAACCATTAACTGCGCTAGAGGTACGTACCGATGACGCCCCGGCTCCTCGAAATCAGGTTTGAAATCGACACGCATTTACGTGCGATAATGGACCTGCGCGCCGAGGAAGCGTTGCTCATTACGAAACGATTTCGGTTGCCGGGGCCGATTCTTGACTTTGACAAAGACGGTCGAACGATCCGCTGGGATCAGAGTGAGAAGAAATTCGGCAAGAAATCGTTTCTGTTTCTCAAGACGCTTTGGAATGGTGGTGTCAAGCACCGTGCGAAGATCGAGAAAATTGAGCGTGTTGTATTTGGCATTGGTGGACAAAGGCAGATGTTTTTGTCAGCAAATACATTGAAGATGTTTCTCCAAAGACTTGAGAAAGAACTTAAAAAAGTCGCGTTTCCGTACTCAATAAAAAAAATAAAAAACTTTTCTACGCTTGAAATTAAGGGGTTTCAGCTTGTTTGTACAAGCAAGGTACAGAAAAATGTACCGGTCCAATAGCATTGCACCATGTAAAATCCACCCGCCGCCAACGAAAACCGAACAAGAAACCCGGTCTTTGCAAAAACGTTGGCGGCAACCACGAAATAAGCAGAGCCGGGTTTTCCTTTTTTGATACCATGGACCATTATCTAATCACCCTGATATTTATTTTTGCAATCGGCTTTGTGGCGCTCGCAGCAATAGCGACCCGCGACCGATTCACGCCCCCGGATTTCCCGGATGAATCCGACGATCCGGGCTGGACAACAATTGACAAACTTAACCGAGAGGAATGACACCATGAACGAACATCTTATTGACGGACGCAAGGCTAAGGCATGGGAGAGGACGGCGAACAAATTCTCCGAGATGGCAATGAATTTTGATTACGAAATCAATCTGCTGTCAGGAATCAATGACCGGTTAAAACACACCATAGATGGATTGATTTCCATGGTTTCTGAACGTGATGCCAAGATTGCCGAATTTGAGGCAAATTCGAAGACGGAAGAAACAAAAGACGGATATATTTATGCCGAGGAATGTTTTGCAGAAATGGAAAAGACCATTGCTGCACTTAAATCTGAAATCACTGAGCTTCGCAAAGTGGCCCAAGCGGAATGGACCACGGAAACGCCAACAGAAGAGGGGTGGTACTGGATTGCATACAACGACGATAGTTGTCGAGTCGTAAAACTGTACATCAATCACGAAATTTGTTGGGTGGTGCAAGACAGAAAAATAAATTACCACCTTAATGCATTCCTCAACATGTATTCACATCTTCGATGGATCCGCATAACACCACCGGAAACAGAATGACTTGTCAGCCGAAGATCGTCGGCAACGAAAAGCAGTGTGCGGCATCATCGTCCGCGCAACGGCCTAATGTATCCGTGCTGCTTTTATCCTGGCCGTTGCCGCGATCCGCTCGGTTTTTATTTTAATACTTTAACAATTATGACACCATGACAAAAGACGAACTAAAAAAGATTTTGGACGAGCATAAGCTCTGGATTGACACCAACGGCAACGAGGGCGAAAAAGCCGATTTGCGTTCCGCCGATTTGCGTTCCGCCGATTTGAGTTACGCCAATTTGCGTTACGCCGATTTGAGTGGCTCCGATTTGAGTGACGCCGATTTGAGTTACGCCAATTTGAGTTACGCCGATTTGAGTTCCTCCAATTTGCGTTCCGCCGATTTGAGTTACGCCAATTTGCGTTACGCCGATTTGAGTGGCTCCGATTTGAGTGGCTCCGATTTGAGTGACGCCGATTTGCGTTCCGCCGATTTGAGTGGCTCCGATTTGAGTGACGCCGATTTGAGTGACGCCAATTTGAGTTACGCCAATTTGCGTTCCGCCAATTTGAGTTCCGCCAATTTGCGTTACGCCGATTTGAGTTCCTCCAATTTGAGTTCCGCCAATTTGCGTTACGCCGATTTGAGTTCCTCCAATTTGAGTTCCGCCAATTTGAGTGACGCCGATTTGAGTGGCTCCGATTTCGATTTTTCGTGCGGATTTTCGCTGTCCTGCAAAGGATCGAGATTTACGGCATCTGTCAAACTCGCGTATCAGTATCTGGCTCACCTCTGCACGATAAAGCCGACAGAGGGAGAAGAAGAAGAACTACAGGCAATCAAGGACGCGATACTTCCGTTTGCAAAAAAATCGCATCGGGCAAAAGACTTGGGACTACTTGACGATGACACCACGGAGAAGGAATGAACTATCCGGAAATCCCGGATAGTTGAACCAATAAGAAAAACTTAGGAGATGACACCATTAACAAGAAGGGAATCAAATATGTTGGTACTCAAGAGAACAAACAAACAAAACGTAATCAAGATCGGCGAAGACATTATCCTTACCATCGTGGAGATAGGGGCCGGTTTTGTAAAAATTGGGATTGACGCTCCGAAAGACGTTTTGATACTTCGCGGCGAAATCACCGAAAACACCGAGGGTTTACGAAGCGAATGACACCATTCAGCCGCACTACACGCTTGCCGGTTGCTTATCACGGGCTATTCGAAACGGGATTGTGGAACCGGATTTTTACTTTAATTATAGTGACGTCATGCAAAAACTAATGACACTAACCGAGGTTATGGACCTCTTGCAAATATCGGAAAAGACCCTTAAACGCCTTGTTTATTGCGGGGACATCAACTCGATCAGAGTCGGGAGGTCGTACCGGTTTCGAGTTTCGGACGTAAATATTTTTATCAAACGAAACGAAACCGTTGCCAAAAAAAGAGAGAAAATCGTGAGAGACATTAATAACTCTGAAGCACTCGAAACACTCAAAAAATTTGGAGTAATGTAATGACACCAGACGAATTGCTTATTGGATCAACTCTATTTTTTGCATTTTGTTGCGGATTTTTGTACTGGTGTCTCCAATTACAGTACGCAGAAACTTGCGACATGAAACTTGACAATGAAAGACTTAGAAAGGAGGTATTGCAGTACCGAGAAATTTCGGTCGAACGAGAAGAGCATTATCGTGCAATAGGCGACTTCATCAACACCGTTGACGCCGCATCCAGAAAAATAATTGAAACCTATAACAAAAATTATCACCATGAAAACACTTAACGACATCCTTTTAATTGAGCCGGAAGAGTTTTATCACTCGCAATCGAGTAAATACCTTTCGTCGCATCAAATCATGGACTTTATACGGAGTCCGAAATTATACAACCTCAAAAAAACCGGCGTGATACCACCAGCAAAAAGCGGTTCGTTCTCTTTCGGTTCCGCCGCTCATTGTCTGCTTTTAGAGGGAGATGAAGAGTTTAATAAACGCTATGCGGTCGGAGGTCCGATCAATCCAGCGACCGGGAAAAGTTATGGCAGCGACACCAAAAAATTCACGGAATGGCAAGAGACTCAGCGTGCGGAAAAAGGAACGAATCTTACCTTTATTACGGCAGAAGAATACTTTGTTGCAAAGTCAATGAGTTATTCCATCAAGGAGCATCCTATAGCATCGAAGCTACTCAAAGATGGATTCGCCGAACGGGTTGTTCGAACGAAATTTGAAGGTGCTCCAGTACAAATCCGGCTCGATTGGGTCTTTGAGCGAAATGATGCAGTTTGCGTTGTCGATCTTAAAACATGCAACAATCTTGACAGCTTTGCAGATGACGCCAAAAAATACATGTACGACATTCAGGCGGCGTTTTATTCGTCGGTACTGTTCTCTGCATTATTTAAGAATGGAATCAAAACGGACGGGATTCAATCCCGCTTTGTGGCAGTAGAGAAAGTGACACCGTTTAGATGCGGAGTATTTTCGTATGATATTAGAGACCTCCGCAATAAGTACCACCAAATTTGCGACGCCATCTCGGATATTAATCAGTGTACGGAGACAGGATTTTGGCCGGATGGATACGAAAACCTTATCACCTTAACCATTTGACACCATGCTATCAAACATCATTACAACACCTAAACCAATGCCGTTTCGTATGCTTGTTTACGGGCCGGAAGGCATTGGCAAGACAACGTTCGCATCGGAAGCACCTGCACCGATCCTGGTCCAAACGGAAGACGGACTTGGATTGCTTGAGATACCACACTTTCCTCTTTGCGAAACTTACGAAGAAGTGATCGAACACCTTGAGGCACTCGCAGCAGAAGATCACAAATATAAGACGGTCATTATTGACTCAATGGACTGGCTTGAGAAACTTGCAACAATTCCAGCTCTAAAAAAATTCAGAGGCAAAGAAACGCTGAAAGAAGTTGGGTACGGAGTAGGAGAAGCCGCTTTGATACCACTCTTTGAGAAGGTGCTCAACCGACTCAATACACTCCGTAACACCAAAGGAATGAACGTTGTTCTTGTCGCTCATGCCAAGATCGAGAAAATACAAGACTCGCTCGGTGCTGCTTACGACGAATACTCCCCTCGCCTTGAAAAACGGGTGAATGGATTTGTCAAAGAATGGCCTGACATCATCGGATTCGCATCACAAAAGATCGTTCGCACTGAGGGAGCTGATGCCGGATTCAACAAAAAACAAACGGTCGTTAAATCTGTCAAACTTGGCGACACCGACCGTGTTCTGCAACTGACACCCAAGCCGGGTATCGTTGCAAAAAATCGATATGGACTTCCCGACGAAATGCCGTTGGACGGTGATTCGTTTTTTAAAACTCTTTGGGGTATCATCTACCCCAAAAAATCAACAAAAGGAGATAAATAATTATGTCAGATTTTTTAGGATTTAACGTTGAGGCAGCAAAGTCGCAAGAGGTATGGAGCGGATCACTTCCGCCGATTCCGGAAGGTGAGTATCAAATGATGGCGTCAACTTGCGATAAATGCAAGACGAAGGACGGCACAGGAGAATACTGGAAATTCGAATTTGTTATTACAGACGGAGAATATGAGGGCCGCAAGATATATCAAATGTTTAACACCATCAACAAAAACGAAACGGCCCAGAACATCGGTCGATCTCAGTTTAAGCGGTACATGGAGGTGATTGGTAACTTTAACCCTGACACCGAGGCGGACCTTTTGAACATTGCGTTTTTGGCTCAGGTCAAGTGCGTTGACAACGAGTGGACTGACGCCAACGGAGTCCAACGGAAAAATATCAAAAACGAAATCACCAAGATCGACCCGGTCAAATCTGCTGCGCCCGCCCCCAAAAAGGGCGGCAAGAAAAAGACTGCAAAAGCGGAAGAAGAAACCACAGAAACCAAACCTTGGGACTGACACCATGCCGAAAAAAAAGATCAACTCACGAACAAAGGGCAAGGCGGGAGAACTCGCTTTTGCCCACGAGATCGAATCGACCTTAGGAATAACGGCACGAAGGGGTGTCCAGTATCAGGGCGGTCCAGGCTCCCCGGATATTGTCACAAATATACCGGGTGTACATTTTGAGTGTAAACGTACAGAAATGTTTAATCTGTACAAAGCAATGGATCAGGCGGAAAAAGATTCCGGTGACAAAATACCGGTTGTTTTGCATCGCAAGAATCGCCGAAAGACTGTTGTTATTGTTTATCTCGATGATCTAAAAACCTTTGCAAGTTGCATAACAAAAATCAATAATGTCTAAAGTACCCTTTGCATGGTTCGGAGGCAAGTCGAAGAGCATCCCGTGGATATTGCCGGTTTTGCGACAGTATCCGCATAAAAAGTACATCGAGCCGTTTGGCGGAAGTGGTGCCATACTGCTTGCGAAAGAGCCTCGTTTTGATGTTTACAACGACATTAACGAGAACGTTGTCAATTTTTATCGAGTGTTGCAAGATAATAGACAGTACAAGGAGTTGGTTCGTCTTGTTGCACTGACACCATATTCTCGGAAGAATTTTATTGACTCGAACGATAGATTGCAAACGGAAAAGAATCCTGTCAAGCGTGCTGCTTTATGGTATTGCATCGCAAGACAATCGTTTGGCGGCAAAGGAGGATGTGAGCATAACCGTACAAACTGGGGGATTGCAAAGGTCAAGGCACTCAAAACAAGTGACGGTTACTATGTTTCCGGTATTGTGCGACGTTGGCTAAACTCAATTGACCAATTGCCGCAAGTGTATGATCGACTCAAAACCATACAAATCGAGAACCTTGACGCCATTGTTTTAATGCAAAAATATGCTTGTGATGACACCTTGTTTTATCTCGACCCTCCGTATGTTGCAGACACAAGAAAGGGCGGGGAGTATCAGCATGAGTGCGATGATAGGTTTCATCGAAAACTTGTTGACACCATGCTTTCGGTTCCCGGCCATAAGGTATTGTCAGGCTATGAGAGTGATATTTATCAGCCTCTTTTGGATGCAGGATACACACTCAAAAAGCGGGATGTGCAATGTCAAATTGCCGGACGCTCGACAAAGCATTACAACGTACCCAAAGAGCAACTCAAACGCACGGAATGCCTATGGTGTTCGCCGTTGCCTAAAAGCCAATTTTTATTTTGACACCATGAAAATAATCAGAGTATTTCCCCGAAAAACAAGATTGACACCATGCGACGAAAATGCACGCATCAATTGCGGTCCAGACCTATTTGAAGAAGGTGCGGACGAAATTCATATTTCGGTATCATTTACCTACGATATGGAGCGTGCGGAAATCCTTGCGAAACAATGGGAGCGGGTCGCACCTGTCAAGATCGGCGGACCTGCAACCGGTGAAGCGGGTGGTGACTTTGTTCCCGGCATGTACATCAAAAAAGGTGCTGTCATCACTTCGTGAGGGTGCCCTAATCGGTGCTGGTTTTGTTCCGTGTGGCGTCGCGAAGGTATCAACGTGAGAGAATTGCCGATCGCGGATGGGCACAACGTACTTGACGACAATTTGCTCCGATGCTCGCGAGAGCATATTGAAGGCGTGTTTGAGATGCTCAAACGACAAAAGGAACGACCTGAATTTACTGGGGGACTGGAAGCCGCTGCATTGCAAGAGTGGCATATTGACAAGTTGCTTGAGGTTAAACCAAAGCAGATGTTTTTTGCCTACGACACCAAAGACGATTATCATCCGCTTGTGAACGTTGGGTATCATTTGCAAAAAGCTGGGTTTACACGTCACGAAATGAGATGCTATGTTTTGATCGGATACCCTTACGATACGCTTGACGCCGCTGAAAAGCGTTTGCGAGATACTGTAAAGTTAGGATTTTTTCCGCAGGCGATGCTTTTTCGCGATGAAAAAGGCGAGACGCAAAAAGAGTGGCGTCAGTCTCAACGTGAATGGTCAAGACCTGCCATTATTTACTCTAAATTTAAATGACACCATGAGAAAACCAAACGCAAACACAAAAGTTACTGACGCAATAAAGGAGTTTATCCGCGACAATTATCTAACGATGCAATACGTCGACATTGCCAAGATAATTGGATTGAGCATCCCAACGGTGAACAAGTACGTTAAAGCAATGGGGTTGCCTCGGAAACGAGGTGGACGAAATAGAGTGGAACCATCAGAAAAAAGGGAGCAGAAATGGTACACGCCGGCCGAAGACGAATTTATCATTGCCAACCCAAAAATGTCAATCCAAGAGGTTGCGAACGTGCTTGGCCGGTCAAGAAAATCGATTGACCACCGCAGGTCCTACTTGCGTAAACATTATGCTATTTCAAAGCAATCGACGTGCGTGGCATCACCCAAGAGACCGATTTTCGTTGATGTTCCGCTTCCGGAACGCAGAATAATCGAAGCCGGTGGCTGGGTTGTCCGATGGAATTTTGGTGCTTGTAAGATGCAAGTCGTTGGTGCCGTAACCGCTTATTAACATGGATACAAAAAACACACTAAAAAGCCGTGAATGTATTTGCCGAGTTTGTGGTGTCATCTGTTTTATCAGGCCGTCAAGAGTAATAAGGTATGATCGCATTTGCAAGACTTGCGAAAAAAACAAATCGCTCGAACATAGCTACGGGAAAATACTTGTACATTGCCCGTCAAAACTAAGCAAAAAAAGCAAAAAACGAGAAGCAGAAAGGGCGGAGTATTATGGCCAAGAAAAGCAAAGCAAAGCAAAGTAAAGGAGTCTCACCAAGTGGCGTCAACAAACAAAAAGAATGGGATATCGTTACTGCGTTCAAGGCTTATCTTGTTTTTGGGCCAGCAGAAAACAGAAAGGTTTTCGACGAGTTTTATGAGTCGCTGAGAAAAGAATTGAACGCCTCGAAAGCGACGTTGACACCATCGCCTGAAGAGGCGATGGAATTGTTGGTGCATCATGTTTTTATTTTTACAGAGGTGCGGAAATTGTTTTGCGAGGAAGTCATCAAAAACAATCGGCTTACACGACTCATTGACAAGACGGTAGACAGATTAAAGCTCATCAAGAAAGGAGGATAACGCCATGAAAGAACGACCAATAATAATGAGCACTGAAAGCGTTCGGCAGATTCTCGCCGAAAATAAAACGCAAACGCGACGGGTGATAAAACCCCAGCCACTCAAAAACGAATGGGGCGAAGACTTGGGATTTACCGTTGGCGTTTATGAGTTTGCCAAAACCGACCGCAACGGAGAATCGTATCCGGGGCCGAAGCAATACGGAATATCCTCGCTCGATGGAGAGCATGGCATCATTTGCCGTTGCGGAATGCCAGGTGATCGGCTCTGGGTGCGGGAAACATTTTACCGAATACCCGGAATGAGTGAGCCGTATTATCGCACGGATTGGGATGACTACAGAGCGTTGGGAATAAAATGGATGACACCGCTCTACATGCCGCGAAAGTATTCGCGAATCACGCTCGAAGTAACTTCCGTCCGCGCGGAACGCTTGCAAGAAATTTCGGAAATTGACGCCATTCTGGAAGGCTGTGAAAGCCGGGAAGCGTACCGAAAACGCTGGGAAGAAATCAACGGTAAGCGATACCCGTGGAGCAGCAATCCGTTGGTTTGGGTTATTGAGTTTAAGAAACTTTAACAAAGGAGAATGACACCATGCTATATTATCTCGCAACACCGTACTCACACACAAACAAAGATGTTATGAGGTCACGCTACCTTAAGTCGTTGCGTGCCCAGAAGAAACTTATGGACGCAGGAATAGCGGTAATCAATCCGCTCGCCAACTCCGTTCCGCTCGAAGACATCGGGCACAAATTCGGCGATGAAATCTACGATATGGACCTTGCGATTTTGCGCAAGTGTGACACCGTAATCGTGCTTACGCTTGACGGGTGGAAAGAGAGCAAGGGGGTTTTACTTGAGATCGAGGAAGCTCATAAATTGAAACTAAAAACGTATCTTCTTGACTTTGACAAAATTGAGTTGTTCGTAGAAAATTTGCTTAAAAATAAAGAATAAATGCAACTAAGAGACTACCAGCAAGAGGCTATCGATGCTTGTTACAATTATCTAAGGAGTAATAAGGACAATCCGTGTATTGTAGCA
>JGI994J12354_10005596_pt1 | contig 10775 bp, 10 predicted proteins | sample IntmicLarv3ML3BL_FD_12354 | JGI IMG/M metagenome (IMG submission 12354)
GTCCAAAGGCCGAAAATCCAACAGCGTGGTCACTCGCTTTTCACTGAAAAAAGCAGTCAACAGCGGCGGCATTGCCTATTCACAGGCGCAGTTTACTGTCGACCGCACTCTCACGACGGAGGAACACACACTCATCGAGCGTATGACGGAACAGGTCAAGGCGTACAGCCAGCAGGTGGCGTTCGATTATGACAATGCGGCCGATGCTGTTATGGAGGACATCAACGTCGACCCGGAAACCGGAGAGATTATCGAACCGCTGGGAGGACGCTGATGGAATATCAATGTGTAACAACACTCGGGGAGCTTCGGGCATATTTGTCCGAAGCCACCCTCGTGGCTTTTGATTTTGAGACGGCTCCGGACGAGGCATATCGTGACGAGGAGCGGGCGGCGCTCGATGCTCACAAATCCCATATCACCGGAATCAGCTTCTCTGTATCCGAGGGTACCGCTGTTTATGTGCCGCTTGCGCATAAAATCGGACAGAATGTGGCCGAGCCGGAATCGCTGTGGGATTGGTTGAAGGAAGCGTTCTTTCAGAATACGGAAATCATCAAAGTGGCGCACAACCTGAACTTTGAGTCCATGTTTTTATATACCCAAAACATCGTCCTGCAAGCACCGGTCTACGATACGATCGCAGCAGCGCAGATGACGCTCAAGAGTAACTCCTCTTTCCGGACGCTCGGTGACAGCGGATTGAAAACGCTGGTGCCGGAACTGCTGGGTGCGGAGCTTCCGAGCTTCGCCGCTGTTACCGAAGGACGCGCCTTTGATGAACTCGATCCGCAGGATACGGAAACCGTGCGCTATGCCTGCGCCGACAGCGATTATACCTTGCGTCTGTACCATCTGTTTAATCAGTGGTTTGACCGCTATCTTCCGAAGCACCGCTTTGTCGTGGAGCAGATTGAGTCACCGACCGCCGTGTATGTCGGTATCATGAAATACAACGGACTTCTGGTCGACCAAGACCTGATGCAAGAAAAACGTGCTGAAGCGGAAAACGCGCTGGCGAAGATTCGTGAGGACATTGCCTTTATAACAGGCGATATCAACATCGGTGCGAATGCCAGCACCGCCGCTTTCAAGAAATATCTGTACGAGGATTTGAAGCTACCGGTGTTCAAGGTGACGGCGAAATATCAGGAAGCTATGGACGACGAGGCGCTGGTGCTGCTCTCCGAGTGGTGCGAGGAAAACCGTCCCGATCTGGTTTCGCTGTTCAAGCTGGTGCAGAACTACCGCCGTACCGGCAAAATCAAGTCCACCTACATCGACGGCTACGCTGACCATATAAACAATGCTACCGGTCGGATTCATCCGGATATGTTCCCGCTCGGAACAGAGACGGGGCGCTTTGCTGCGCGTAAACCCAATCTGCAGAATATGCCGAGAGCAGGTACTGACGACACGGGCGTCCGCAATTTCTTTATTGCGCCGAAAGGTATGGCGCTGCTGTCTCTGGATTTCTCACAGATAGAACTCCGTGTCGGCGCATACTACTGCCGTGATGAAAAGATGCTGGAAACATACCGCACCGGCGGCGACATCCATGCGCAGACCACCTCGGTCATTTATCACATCCCCTTTGAACAGGCGGCCGACAAAGATGCGTCGGAGTACAAAGAACGCCGCACCATCGCCAAGAACTGCAACTTTGGCACGTTCTTCGGACTGTTTCCCAAAGGACTGCAGCGGACGCTGAAATTCAAGGCGGGGTTGAATACACCGCTCTCGGAATGCGAGTCCATCATCGCCAACCTCAAGGCCGGTTACCCGGCTCTGACCCGCTGGCAGAATGAAACGAAGGAGCGGGCGTCGTTCCGCAGGTACACCGAAACGTGGCACGGCAGACGGCGTTATCTTCCTAACATCGCCTCGCAGGATTGGGGCAAGAAGTCCTTCGCCGAGAGGTGCGCTTTGAATACGCCAATCCAAGGCACGGCCGCCGATATTCTGAAGCTGGCGCTCGGCCGCATTACCGACGGACTTCCTGACCGGCTGTGGCTGAAGCCGCTCCTGCAGATACACGATGAGCTTGTATTTGAACTGCCGGAAGAATGTGTGCTGGAGGCATTAACTTTCATCAAGTCGTGCATGGAGCAGCAACCGTTCACGGAATTTGATGTGCCGATTGTAGCGGAGGCGGCTGTTGGTGGCAGCTTTGGAAATATGAAAGAAATGGAGGACATGCGATGAACAAATACAACTCCGAGGGTTATTATGATCCGACCGCATATGCAGCATTAATGGCGGTCGAAAAAGAAGCGAAGAAGAAACCCTACCGGCCGCTGGTGTTCATCTGCTCCCCGCTTGCGGGAAATATTGAGCGAAATCAGGAGAACGCACGTCGGTATTCAAAGTTTGCGGTGGAGCAAGGCGCGATCCCTCTCGCGCCCCATCTCCTTTTTCCGCAGTTCATGGACGATAGTGACAAGGCGCAACGTGATTTGGGCATCTTCTTTGGCCTGGTACTTATGGGTAAATGCGATGAGATGTGGGTGTTCGGTGGTAGTGCTTCAGCGGGTATGAAGCTGGAATTGATAAAAGCCCGCAAGCGCAGTATGCACATCCGCTTCTTCAATACCCACTGTCAGGAGGTGCCGCCCTATGCTTAAGGCTCTGAACATTCCGCTGGAGGAATTCATGAGGCCGTTCTTCGACGCAAGTGAAACCGTTTGTTTGCGTGTATTTGATGACCGAAAGACGGGTTCTTTCAAGGGCGCAAAACTGGAGTGCGTGGCTGGGAAAATAGGCTCTATGGTGGAAACGCTGAAAAAACACAACAGCCAGAATCGCGGCATCTATTTTGTTATCAATTACGGCGGCCATGAAGATACCGACATTACCCGTATCAATGCCCAGTTCGTGGAATGCGATGAATTATCCATTGAGGAGCAGCTTGCGAAGATTGATGCGTTTCCGCTGCCGCCGTCATTGATTATAAAAACACGGAAATCCCTGCACACATATTGGTTGATAAAGGATGCCAAGATTGAAAACTTCCGTCGCGTTCAAAAACGGCTCATCGCACAATTCAACGGTGACTCCGCTTGTGTCAATGAGAGCCGTGTATTTCGCCTGCCCGGATTCAATCACTGTAAAGCGGAGCCAGTCGCAGTCGAGTGTATCAAGTTCAATCCTGAATTGCGGTACACACAGGCGGAGCTTGAAGCCGTGCTTCCGGAGGTGCCGGATGAGCCTGTCGTAAAAGCGCCGACGCCTAAAGGCGCCCGCAAAGGTCTGACTCTGGTTGGCAAACGATGCCTCTTCATTCAGCATTGCAAGGAAAACGCCAAAACACTGCCTGAAAACCTGTGGTACGCGATGATTACAAACCTTGCCGTTTTTGAGGATGGAGACCGTGTCATTCACGCGTTGTCCAAAGGGTATCCGAAGTACAGCCATGCCGAAACGCAGAATAAAATCGTCCATTTCCTCGAGTCCGGCACCAAGCCAATGACTTGCGTCAAAATCGCCGAGTCAGGCTTCAAATGCCCCAAACAAGAGGATGGCACTTGTTCGTGCAAGGCTCCTGCCGCACTCTGTTACAAACCGCTGGAGGTCGACGCTCTGCGGGAATTCCTATCCGAAACGGAGGTCAAGCGGTCAGCAGTGGACGATATTCAGACGGCGCAGGAATTTGTGCGGGATTATCTCTATAACGTGGATTCCGTTCTTGCGTCGACATTCATCGAAACCGAACTGCGTGAACACTTCGGACTCAAGACCACAGCCGTGCGGCCGCTTGTATCGCTTCATCGGGAACTATACAAGGCATACCGTGACAGCAGGGATACAAAGCGTGAGGCTCTTGGCGAGGAATTGCCCGATTGGTATGAACCTACCGAACGGGGCGGCTTGCGCTTCGTTTCGGGTTTGCTTGCGAACTATATGGCTGAAAATGTGGACGCTTTCTACGGCGCTGGCACTTATTATTTCTATGAGAACGGCGTGTATGGCATGAACGAGGATTTGGCCGCTTCCGCAAAGGTACGGACATTTATGATTCCGCGCTATGCCAGTATGACCGCAATCACCGACAGCGTCGGGCAATGGCGCATGCTGATACGAAAAGCTGTGCGGGAAATCAACTCGAATCCGTTTATTATCAATGTCCGAAACGGCTTATACAACGTACTGGATGGAAGCTTCAAGCCGCATACACCGGAGTATTACTCAACTGTTCAGGTCGGCGCTTCGTTCGATCCGTCCGCAAAATGTCCGCAATTCACGAAGTTTCTAAAGAGCATCCTGCAGGAAGAGGAAGTGTATCTGCTACAGGAGATATTCGGTTATTTGCTGATTCCTGTAAACAAAGCGCAGAAGTCCTTTGTGTTCGTTGGTGCGCCGAACGCCGGTAAATCGACGCTTTTATCCATAGCCCAAGAGATACTGCTCGGCTCGGACAACGTGAGCAATGTGCCGTGGCAGTCGCTATCCGACCGCTTCAAAACAGCAGAGTTATTTGGAAAGCTGGCCAACATTTTCGCCGACCTGCCGTCGAAGAGCGTGGATGACAACGGTATGTTCAAGGCACTCACGGGTGAGGACTATATCACCGCCGAGCGTAAAAACAAAGACCCGTTCAGTTTCCGTCCGTATGCCCGGCTTCTCTTTTCGTGCAACGAGATCCCCCGCAACTACGGTGACCGCTCAGATGGTTTCTACCGAAGGCTCATTATAATCCGGTTTGACAAATCTGTGCCGGAAAAGAAGCGTGATCCGAACCTGCGGGAAAAGCTGGCGGTGGAACGTGACGGCATATTCATGTGGGCGCTGGAGGGTTTAAAGCGGCTCATCGCCAACAGCTACCTCTTTACCGAAACCACCAAGACAAAGACCGAACTGCAGCGGTACAAGGTCGAAAGCAACAGTGCGCTTTCCTTCGTTGAGGAATGCTGCGCCCTGCAGACCGATGCTGTATGTGTTCGTGAGGAACTGTTTCAGGCATATCGGGAGTATTGCTTCAAGAACGGCCTGAAGCCTATGTCACAGGCCAATTTCAACAAAGACGTGGAAGGACTCGGTGAAAAGGTGTCGAGGGGACTTGAACGGGTCAGCCGCAGAAAAATATGGAGCGGCATCCGTTTGGAGGGCTGAACCATGTACACGATAGGTGCATACCCATTACACGATTATAAAAGTGAACGGGTTTCGAACCGTGTAAAGGCTCAGAAAAGCCTTGTGGCACGGGGCTTGAACGGGTGGAACCGGTTTTCACCATTCCTTTATATATTCCCCAGAGCGTGAAAGGCACGTAAAAAAGAGAAAAGTATATATAGAGGCTGGATTACCCGTTCAACCCGTTCAGATGTGCGTAGATACTGACTTTCTCCGGTTCGCCGGTGGTTCCAGACCCGTTCGCGCAAAGGAGCGCATCATGACAGAAAAAGACATCGTAAACGCGATCATGCGTTATCTAAAGACTGTGCCGCAGTCGTTCTGCTGGAAAGAACACGGCGGGATGTATGGCACAGCCGGTTTGCCGGATATCATCTGCTGCATCGGCGGCAGGTTCATCGCCTTTGAGGTGAAGACTCCGTCCGGCAAGCTGACAAAGCTACAGGAAATAACGATTACGAAAATAAAAGCTGCGAAGGGCGAAGCCTACAAGGTCACCAGTGTCGAGGATGTGAAGTCCATTCTTGAAAACTTGGAGGTAAAACCTTATGACAATAGCTTGGATATATTTAGACAAAAGGACAGCGGCGATTGATGCGCTGAAGGATTATGCCAGTATGGAATACATCATCCAGACCTGCCCTGACGATCTCACGGATGTGCGGGATCGGATGACTGCCGTCTCTTCCTCTGCTCCGACCGGTATGCCGAGACAGAAGAACCCGCACTCGGGTGAAGCACGGTTGGCGGCTTCGATTGATGAGATAGATGTGTTGAAGGAACGCTATCGCCGTGCGCTGGAGTACATGGAATGGTTCAGTCCGGCGTGGGATGCGCTTACCGAAGATGAACGGTTCATCTTGAACGAGTGCTTCTTGCGGGAGGATATCAGCAAGACCGAAGCCATCTTAAATGTCGGTGACCGGCTGCATATAGAGCGTTCATGGGTGTACAGAAAAAAAGAACAAGCACTCGACCGGCTGACGCTTTTGCTTTACGGAAAATAAAGTGTGGATTTTTAGTGGACGCTTTTTGCATTTGGACGCGCTATACTGGTATCATCAAAAATTATCACAAGACAAGAAAGCCTTTGGAGCCGGTCTCCGAGGGCTTTTTGCTTGCTCTGGAGGTGGAATATATGCCAAGAAAACCAAAGCGTCCGTGCAGTCACCCGGGCTGTCCGGCACTGACAGACGGCCGCTTCTGCCCGACACATGACAAACAGGAGGCGCAGCGTTACGAGAAGTACCAGCGCGATCCCACCACACGTAAACGCTACGGCAGGACGTGGAAGCGTATCCGCGACAAATATATCGCGGCACACCCGCTATGTGAGGAGTGCGCCAAGACCGACACGCTGACGCCCGCCGAGGAAGTTCACCACATCGTCCCGCTCTCCAAAGGCGGCACCCATGCGGTGGCAAACCTTATGAGTTTGTGTACATCGTGTCACTCGGAGATCACCGCTCGTGAAGGCGGCCGCTGGAAGAGAAGCTGACTCTTCTCCCGACCGGAGGGGCGGTCTGAATCTCTACAGCCTTCGCTCTGCTGAACGGGTGTGGGGTATCACGCAAAAAGTCGCGGTTTCAAACGGGGTATATCCCCGCTATTTATTTTCACAGGATTGGAGGTGTGTGTATGGCGAAGGACGGTACCAACAGAGGCGGCGCCCGTGCCGGAGCGGGACAGAAGAAAAAACCGCTACACGATAAAATTCTCGAAGGCAACCCGGGCAAGCGTCCGTTGACCGTCATGGAGTTCAAGGACACCGCCGACCTCACAGGTCAGACCATGCCGCCGCCTCGGGAATTCTTGGGAAATGCGCAAAAGAGCGGCAAGCAGACACTTGCCATTGAAATATATGAATCCACATGGAAATGGCTGTACGAGCGCAGATGTGCGCACCTGATTCCGGCACAGCTTCTGGAGCAGTACGCCATGAGTGTGTCCCGCTGGGTTCAGTGCGAGGAGGCAATTTCAGAATTCGGTTTTCTCGCCAAGCACCCGACCACCGGCAACGCCATTCCGTCGCCTTATGTCGGTATGTCGCAGAGCTTCATGAAACAGGCGAACAACCTGTGGTTTCAGATTTATCAGGTGGTCAAGGAAAACAGCGCCGCCGACTACAAGGGTTCCACGCCGCACGACGACGCGATGGAACGCCTGCTCAATGCAAGGAGGGGCGGCTGATGAAATATATCGCAAACGTGAGCTTCGGAAAAGACAGTCTGGCAATGGTGCTGATGCTTATCGAAAAAGGCTATCCGCTCGACGAGGTCATCTTCTACGACACCGGAAAAGAGTTTCAGGCGATATACCGTCTGCGGGATAAGGTCAAGCCGCTTCTTGAAAGCCGAGGTATCCGGTTCACGCAGTTGGAGCCTGACAAATCCTTCGACTACCGGATGTTCGAGCATAAAACCAAGAGCGGCAAAACCGGCTACGGTTGGTGCGGTGGTCTCTGCCGCTGGGGTACGACATATAAAGTCGCTGCGCTTGATAAATACGGCAAAGGCGCTCACGTCTACATTGGGATTGCTGCGGATGAACATAACCGTCTGCAAAAAACCTACGATGGGTCAAAGTCATTCCCTCTTGCCGAATGGAACATGACCGAGCGGGATTGCTTGGCCTACTGCTATTCGCAGGGTTTCGATTGGAACGAAAATGGCGTGGAATTGTACGGCATTCTCGACCGCGTTTCGTGCTGGTGCTGCCGGAATAAGAATCTGCGTGAGCTGAAAGGCATGTACCTGCACCTGCCGGACTACTGGCAAAAGCTAAAAGAAATACAATCGCTCCTGCCCGCTCCCATGAAAGGCGAAGGCAAGAGCGTTTTTGATTTAGAAAGGCGCTTCGCATCAGAATGCGCATCGGAGGAATGAGCCTATGAACATACAGAAAATAAAACCGGAGCAACTCAATCCCGCTGCGTATAATCCGCGCCGCGATTTGAAACCCGGTGATAAGGAATACGAAAAGCTGAAACGCTCCATCGCCGAGTTCGGTTATGTGGAACCGGTCATTTGGAACAAAACCACCGGCAACGTGGTCGGCGGCCACCAGCGGCTCAAGGTGCTGGTGGATTTGGGACAGACAGAAATCGACTGCGTGGTCGTGGAGCTTGACCTGCCAAAAGAAAAAATGCTCAATGTCGCCCTGAACAAGATTCAGGGCGATTGGGATGAAACCAAGCTGGGCGAACTCATGGCCGACTTGGATGCCGGAGCATTCGATGTGTCGCTCACCGGTTTCGATGCCGAGGAGGTCGACGCGCTGCTCAATAAGTTTTACAGCAAAGAAGCCGTGCAGGACGATTTCGATATCGACAAAGAAAAAGCCGATGTCGAGGCAAAAGGCGCGGTCTCAAAACATGGCGATATTTGGCTGCTTGGAAACCATCGCCTGATGTGCGGCGACTCCACCAGTGCCGAGGATTTCCACACGCTCATGGATAACGCTCATGCACAGATGGCAGTGACTTCACCGCCATACGGTGTCGGCAAGGAATACGAAAAAGCGGGAATTGAGCCGTGGATGGAAACCATGAAACCGGCGATTCATAACGTGTGCAAACACGCCGATATCGTTTGCTGGAATCTCGGTGATCTATACGCCACCGGCTCTCAGTTCATAGAGCCAACCAGCGTGTACAGCGTGAACCTATTCGGTGACAGCGGATACCGTCCCATATGGATTCGGATATGGAAAAAGCCCGGCTTCAACAAGGATGTCGGGCCTTATCATCTCGTCACCAACAAACCGGTGCAGCAGTACGAATACGTCACCGCTTTCGCCGGTCAGGAAACCGATGAGTACAACGATCAGGAATATGTGTGGCTGTCGGCGTTTGCCGGTCACAGCTACAAGTTTGTGAAGCGGCTCACCAAAGACGAACGGAAAAAGTGGGGCTACTCCGGTATATGGGACATTACGCCGGTGCGCGCACACAAGGAACATCCCGCTATGTTTCCGGTGGAGCTTCCGTGGCGATGTATCAAGATGCACAGCGATAAAGATGGCATCGTGCTGGAGCCGTTCTCCGGCAGCGGCACGACCATCATTGCCTGTGAGCAGACCGAACGTAAATGTTACGCGATGGAACTCTCTCCCGTTTACTGCGACTTGGCGGTCAAACGGTGGGAGGAATTTACCGGAGAAAAAGCGGTCAGATTGGAGGCGGTATCATGAACAGCAAAATGAATATTCAGACCATTCCCGCCGCCAAGCTGATGGCGGCAAAATACAATCCGAGGAAAGACCTCAAGCCCGGCGATGTTGAATATGAGAAGCTGCGCCGCTCCATCGAGGAGTTCGGCTATGTCGAGCCGGTCATCTGGAACGAACGCACCGGCAATATCGTCGGTGGTCACCAGCGGTTTAAGGTGCTGACCTCTCTCGGGTACACGGATATTGAATGCGTGGTGCTGGATATCGACGAACAGCGGGAAAAGGCGCTCAATGTGGCGCTCAACAAAATCAGCGGTGAGTTCGATATTCCGCTCCTGACCGACCTGCTCCGTGACCTGAACGAAGATGGCTTTGATGTTTCGCTTACCGGTTTCGATGCGACCGAGATGGAGGATTTATTCAAGGGCAAAGCCTCCGGCAAGGTCAAGGAGGATAATTTCGACGCGGATAAAGCTGTGGCTGAAATTGAAACGCCCATCTCCCAGCGCGGCGATATGTGGCTTCTCGGAAAACACCGGCTTATGTGCGGCGACAGCACCTCCGGCGATGATGTTCGCAAACTTATGGACGGCAGCAAGGCGCGGGTGGTCTTCACTGATCCTCCGTGGAATGTCGACTACGGCTCCGATGCCAAGCATCCAAGCTGGAAGTCACGGCAGATACTGAACGACAAGATGAGTACCGAGCAGTTCGGCGCTTTTTTATTGGCGGCGTTCAAGTGCATGGCGGATGTCTCCGAACCCGGCTGTATGACTTATGTGGTTATGTCGGCGCAGGAATGGGGCAACATCATGCCGGCTATGAGTGCCGCCGGATACCACTGGTCAAGCACGATTATATGGGCGAAGGATTCACTGGTGTTATCCCGCAAGGATTATCACACGCAGTACGAGCCGCTTTGGTACGGCTGGTTCGGAACGGAAAAACGGCTCTGTCCGCTAAAGGACAGGAAACAGTCCGACCTCTGGCAGATACCGCGTCCGAAGGTTTCCATCGAACATCCGACCATGAAGCCGGTGGCACTGGTGGCAAAATCGCTACTTAACAGTTCCCGCACCGGAGACACGGCGCTGGACTTGTTCGGCGGCTCCGGCACGACACTCATCGCCGCAGAGCAGACCGAGCGTATCTGCAACATGATGGAACTCGATCCGAAATACTGCGATGTCATTGTGAAACGCTTTATCGCTCAAATGGACAGCGATGAGGACGTTTTCCTGCTGCGTGATGGACATAAGACTCCGTATGCGGAGGTGCAGGATGACTAACATGACAATGGGATCATTATTTGATGGCTCCGGCGGTTTTCCGCTCGGGGCTTTAATTAACGGCATCACGCCGATATGGGCTTCGGAGATTGAGCCGTTCCCCATTCGCGTGACGACCAAACGACTGCCGGATGTGAAACACTACGGCGATATCAGTAAAATGAACGGCGCTGAAATAGAACCGGT
>JGI994J12354_10005597_pt1 | contig 10774 bp, 14 predicted proteins | sample IntmicLarv3ML3BL_FD_12354 | JGI IMG/M metagenome (IMG submission 12354)
GGCTGGGCAGCGCCGCCACGCCGGCGGGCCTGCGCGGGGCCCGCCGCCTGCTGACGCTGTCGCGCCGCCGGGGAGAGGGGCCTGACGCCGCCCTGCGCCTCATGGTGCTCAACGCGGCATCCTTGCAGCTCATTCCTACAACGGTGGCCGCCGTGCGGGCCGGCCTGGGCGCGGCGCGCCCCTACGACATTTTGCCCGCCGTATGGCTCTCAAGTGCCGTGTCGGTGGCCGCCGGCCTGTTGGCCGCAAGCGCCCTCAAGGCGGTGTGGCGGCCATGAGCAGCTATATTCTCCCCCTGGCCATGGGGGCCATTGTCGTCTATGGACTGCGGCGGGGCGTCGATGTCTTCTCGGCCCTGAGGGCCGGGGCCCTCAAGGGCTTGAGCGTATGCCGGGAGATATTCCCCACGGTGCTCGTCATGCTCACCTTGATGGCCATGCTCCGGGCCGCCGGTGTCGTCGATGTGCTGTCTCGCTGGCTGGCACCCGTGATTGCGCCGCTGGGCATCCCGCCCGACTGTCTGCCCCTCATGCTGCTGCGGCCCTTTTCGGGCAGCGGCGCCCTCAGCCTGGGCAGCGAGGTCATGAAGGCGGCCGGGCCCGACAGCCTGAGCGGGCGGATGGCCGCTGTCATGCTGGGGGCCAGCGAGACCAGCGTGTATACTCTGGCGATTTATGGCGGGTACCTGGGCCTCAAGGACACCCGCTATGCCCTGCCGGCGGCGCTCATCTCGGACGCCGCGGCCTTCATCACGGCGGGCATTGCCGTGCGGCTGTTCATGTGAGGCGGAGGAGGTGGTCTGGCCAGTTGGGGGGATGGCTTTTCATAGGGGCGGTGCTTGCTCCGCCCGACGCCCTTAATTCCCCTCCGTGGAGGGGTGGCGCGTAGCGCCGGGGTGGTGCCCTTGACCTTCGTCCTTTATCGACCTACCACTCTGCCGGAATGCTACTGCACTCACGCCTCCGGCGGCCCGATTTTGTCTTGCCAAAATCGGGGAAAAGCGCCCACGACCACTTTGCTTCCGCAAAGCGAGTGTCGCGGATGCCACGGCTTTCGGCGCGGTGCTCCCTAACTTATGGGCCATGCAGGCAGCGCGGAGATTTTCCTTCCGCCGTGTATAAAGGAATCGGGAAGGGCCCATGTGGTGCCGCTTCCGAGGGTATCTGCCTCGGACGAACGCGACCACCTCGCTTCCGCGAGGCGAATGTCGCCGCGCATGTCAGGGGAGGCGCGGCGGAACGCTCCGCAAAAATGCGGTCGCCGCTTTCGCGGCTGCATTTTTTGCTCCGCCGAACCCTTACCGGCCCCTGCCCTTCCGTAGGGGCAGACCTTGTGTCTGCCCGTGAATCTGTGCAATTCTGGGCGGGCGGCCAATGGCCGCCCCTACAAGACCAAGGGCACCCACATCGGTCATTGCGGGCTTGACCCGCAATCCCCCATCACAATGGGATGCGCGCACAACATTGGCCCGACCTAGGGGGTGTCTTCAAACCGACGATGTGACCAAGGGCGAGATAGTTTTTCGTCCGGCAAGGCAAATTTCCTCGGCATAATTTGTTTATGGCGATAAAATTTAACGCAACAGGGCGGAAAAATAGCCGCCATTTCGGCGCTTTGACGGTTTGAAGACATCCCGTGGGGGGCGGTCTCCCGAACACTCCGCGACCCATGCCGCAATCCGGCGGGCCGTCACCCTTTCCGCGACAGCCACGGGCTGCCGCGCACGGTGAAGCGATACTTCCACGCCGCGGCCTCCCCGGCGTAATCGATGCCGATGCGGGGGGATGCATCCATCTCAAAGGCCTCCAGCCCGGGCGTCTCCCCGAGGGTCAGGGCCGAATCCCACAGGCGGATGCCGTAATGCGCCCGCGTGATGCCCATGGCGGCGGTCAGCTTGCCCGGGCCGCTGCACAGGCCCCGCTGCCACGCGGTCGGAAGCGGGCTCTCCCCCGCCCCAAACCGCCGCGCGGCCATGATATCCAGACCCTCGGTGGGCTGCAGCGCCCGGATGAGCACCCCGTGGCCGGGTGGTCCGGCCACTACGTTGAAGCAGCAATACATGCCGTAGATGAGATAGACATAGGCGTGGCCGCCGGGGCCAAACATGGCGGCCACCCGGCCATCGGGCGGCCCGCGATGGGCGTGAGAGGCCGGGTCGTCCGGCCCGCAATAGGCCTCGGCCTCCACAATGATGCCGGCGGTGACGCCGGCCGCACACTCATGCCGGAGGGTCTTTCCCAGCAGCGCCGGGGCCAGAAGTTCGGCACTGAGGCCATAGTTTTTTGCGCAAAGCGGACAAAAAACGTCAGGTTGCGCTGTGCGCAACGTTGCATAGAAATCAGCGTTCAGCGGCTTCATGATTCAAGCTCGGCCAAGGCCTGGCGGTAGAGGGCGTTGCGCGCCGCGCCCAGCTCTTGGGCCACCTGCTTGACGGCGTCGCGGACGCTGCTGCCCCCATGGACAAGCTCCCGCACGGCCTCCATGGGGTCGGGCGCCGCCGCCTCGGCCTCATCCGCCGAGGGGCCTTCGGCCCCGGCCACCACCAGCACAAACTCGCCCCGGGGGGCGGTCTCCTGAAAGTGGGCCAGCGCCCCTGTGAGGGTGGTGCGCAGCACCTCCTCGTGGAGCTTGGTCAGCTCGCGGCACACGGCCGCCTGCCGGTCTCCAAGAGCATCCAGCAAATCCTGCAGGGTGCGCAGCAATTTATGGGGGGCCTCATAAAAAACCAGGGTGCGTTTTTCGCCCTTGAGCGACGCCAGATGCTCGCGCCGTTGGCGCTTGTTCATGGAAAGAAAACCCTCGAAGGCGAAGCGCCCGCAGGCCATGCCGCTGATGGAAAGCGCCGTCACCACGGCGCTGCACCCGGGCACGGCGGCCACCGGGATGCCGCGCTCGCGGCACAGGGCCACCAGGTCGAAGCCGGGGTCCGAGATGGCCGGGGTGCCGGCGTCGGTGATGAGGGCGCAGCGCTCTCCGGCCAACAGCCGGGCGGCGATTTGCTCGCCCTTCTCCCGGCGATTGTGCTCGAAATAGCTGATTTGCGGCGTTTTGATGCCGAATCGGTGGAGCAGCCGGGCACTCACCCGGGTGTCCTCGGCGGCGATGAAATCGACGGCGTTCAGGGTCTCAATGGCCCTGGACGAGAAATCGCCCAGGTTGCCGATGGGCGTCGCCACCACAAAGAGTGTGCCGCTCATCTAGTAGAAATCCTTATAGATACGGCGGTATTCCTCGCTCTCGCCGCCCTTTTCGTCGTTGATGAAGAGGGGCGGCATGACATTGAGCTCGCAGGCGCGGTCGCGCCGGGCCTCGACCAGGGCCAGGCCGGCCCGCTTTTTGGTGTTCAGATGCACCAGCCGCAGGCGCTTGGGGGCCAGAAGATTGTCCCGCAGGGCGATAAACAGCTCGTGCAGGGCCGACGGCTTATAGCACAGATAGAGCCGTCCGCCCGTTTTGAGGGCCCGGGCCGCCGCCCGGCACAGCTCGGAAATATCGCCATTGAGGGCCGTTCGCGCCGTGGCCAGGGACGGCTGGAGGGCAATCTGCCCGTGGCGCGGGCTGTAGTAGGGCGGGTTGGAGATGCACATATCATAGCGCTGAACCATGTCGCCGGGCAGGGCGCGGAAGTCACCCGTCACAATGCGGCCCCGGCCCGACAGGCTGCACCGGGCATAGTTGTCGGTGGCCAGCCGGGCGGCTTCGGCCTCGATCTCGATGCCGTCCACCGAGCCCTTGTCGCGGCCCATGACCATGATGCCCAGGCAGCCGATGCCGGCCCCCAGGTCGAGGCCGCGCTCGTCGCTGCTGATGTAGGCAAAATCGCTGAGCAGGACACTGTCCTGGGTCAGCTTAAAAAAGCGGTCGTCCTGAAGGATTTCATGTCCGCCAGCCAGCTTGACAGTCTGTGTCAGAAGCAATCCCTCCAAAATGAATATTCCATGCAATGTTGCACGCAGTGCAACTTGACGTTTCTTGTTCCCTTGTGCAAGAAACCATGCAATGTTGCACGCAGTGCAACTTGACGTTTCTTGTTCCCTTGTGCAAGAAACCATGCAATGTTGCACGCAGTGCAACTTGACGTTTCTTGTTCGCATAGCGCAAGAAACCAAACTTTCCCTCTCGGGCCCTGTTCCTCGGCCCACACATAATTATAGCACAGGCCGTTAAAAATAGGAATACGGCGGCGGCAGGAAATGTAAAAAACTCGCCGACCAAAAAGACGAGGAAGGTGCACACCTCCATGAAAAACGAAAACAGGCGCCCCTGGGGGCGCAGCGCGGTGATTTTTGCCCTCAATCTGGCCGTGATTTTATGCCTGGCTCACCTGGCCCGCAGCGAGGCGGCCACCTACGGCCAGGGCGCGTCCGGCGAGACAGTCAAGCTCATCCAAACCAAGCTCAAGCGCTGGGGCTACTACACCGGGGCCCTCGACGGCCGGTACGGCCCTAAAACCGTCGAAGCCGTGCGGCATTTTCAAAAGACCAACGGCCTCCCGGTGGATGGCGTGTGCGGGCCCAAAACCCTGGCCGCCCTGGGCATCTCGGAGGGCGGCGGGGCCTCGGGCAGCGGCAGCAGAGCGAGCGAGAGCGACATGAATATGCTGGCCCGCATCATCACCGCCGAGGCCCGGGGCGAGCCCTACACGGGCCAGGTGGCCGTGGGGGCGGTCATCCTCAACCGCATCGCCCACCCGGGCTTCCCCAGCACCATGGCAGGGGTCATCTACCAGCCGGGGGCCTTCAGCCCCATCGCCGACGGACAGTATAACGCCGTCACCATTGTCGATTCGGCCCGCCGCGCCGCTCAAGACGCCATGAACGGCAGCGACCCCACCGGCGGCGCGATTTATTTCTATAACCCCGGAAAATCCACCAGCAAGTGGATTTTTACACGGGAGGTCGTGCTCATTATCGGGCAGCATCACTTTGCGAAGTAGGGGTGATTCACGAATCGCCCGTCCCCTACAGCGGAAAGACGGACGATGTGGGGTGCCCTTGCGTAGGGCGCGACGACCTCGGCGCGCCGTGGGCCATCGCCGGACACCCTTTTGGGCAAAGGCTCGAAGATCCCTCGGCGGAGCAAAAATGCAGCCGCGAACGCGGCGCCCGCATTTTTGCGTAAAGCCTTCCCCCGCGCCTCCCTTGGTATGCGCGGCGACGTTCGCTTTGCGGAAGCAAAGTGGTCGCGTTCGTCCGAGGCAGATACCCTCGGAAGCGGCCTCGCATGGGCCCTTCCCGATTCCTTTATGCGCGCCGGCAGCAAAACCTCTGCGCCACCGGCATGGCCCATAAGTTAAGGAGCAACGCGCCGAAAGCCGTGGCATCCGCGACGTTCGCCTCGCGGGAGCGAGGTGGTCGCGGGCGCTTTTGGTTCCTTTTGGCAAGACAAAAGGAACCCGCCGGAGGCACGAGTGCAGTAACATTCCGGCAGAGCGGCAGGTCGATAAAGGACGAGGGCGCGGCGCGTCTTCGCTGCCTACGGCAGCATCGTAGTTTGCCCCTACGAGGTGCAAACTACAGGAGTTGCTCCGCAACTCCAATGCTCGGATGGCTCTGCCATCCTCGGCCTTGCCAGACACGGCCGCGGTCGTCACGCCCTACGAAGGGCCTGTCACTTTCACAAAAACTTCCGCAGCACCATCCCCGTAGACTTCTGCATCCCAAACCGCCCATAAAACCCCTGCAACTCGGCATCGCAGGTCAAATCAATGTTGGTGATGCCCTCCAATTTGCGCAAAATCTCCTGCACCAGCGCCCTGCCGATGCCCCGGCCCTGATAGGTGGGCAGCACCTCTAAGAGCGGGATAAACGCCGCGCTGACGCCATCGCTGAGGGCGGTGATAAAACCGACCACCTGCCGGGTTTCGTCATCCACCGCCGCCACAAAATGTGTGCTGCCCCGCAGCAGCGCCAGATGCTTTTCCGTCGTCAGCGGCCTGAGCCAGCCGACGAAAAAGCCGGTGAGCTGGCTCTCGGTAATCTTATCAATATCATCGCAATAGATAATCATGTGGTCTCCTCCTCCTCCACCATCTCTCCCCTTCTCCACCGCAGCAGCAGCCCCAGCAGCAAAGCCATCCCCCACCAGACGGCGGCCAAGGTGATGGCGTGATGCCTCATTCGCGCGCCCCCTCCGAGCTCATGGCACCCGAGGCGGCCAGTCGGCGGCGATACTTGTCCAAAGCGGCGTCCAAGGCGGCCTCGCCGTCCACCGACAGGCTCTCGCACAGGCAGAGCAGCGCAAACAGGCAGTCGCCCAGCTCGTCCGCCACGGCGGGCGAGGACGTCACCGCCCGCTTTCCGTAATCGCTGACGCGCAGCAATTCCTTGCCCAGCTCACCCAGCTCGGAGGTCATGTCCAAAAACCGTGCCTGGGGCTCGAGAAAAAGCCCGCTCCCGGTGATGAAATCCCGCACCTTATGCTGCATAGGGCACCTCGTTTGAATGCATAATGTATATCTAATGCGATATTATACGCAAAGTATGTGCATTTTATAGGGTTTTTGGAGCAAAATTCTTCATTTTGGGATGAATTTTCGGCCCGGTGGACCGAAAAAAGAGCATATCACGCTACGCCCCCAGAAACGCCTCAATCACCGGCAGCACATCGAGGATGCTGGTCGAGTCGACGGCCCATTGGGCGGCGGCGCGGGCGGCCTCGGTGCCGTTGAAGGCGATGGCGCCGCCGACGGCGGCGAACATCTTCAAATCCGAGCCGCCATCCCCCACGGCCACGCAGTCGGCGGGGTCGATTTTGTGCTCGCGGCAGGCCATGAGGGCCCGGTCGGCCTTGCCCTGGGTGGTGACCAGGTGGTTGATGCGCCCGGTCATGCGGCCATCCACCAAGCCATACTCGCTGGCGAAGTAGCCGGCGAAGCGGTACTTCTCGGCCAGCTGCTCGGCCACCAGCTGAGGCCCCGCCGAGGCCAAAATGGGCGTAAAGCCCATATCCTTTACAGCCCTGATAAACTCAGGCAAATCCTTGATGATGGGCAGCCAGTGGAGGTTTTCGGTGATGCGCTCGTAGGCCAGGCCCTCCATCATACGGGCGCGAATGTGGTCGCCCTCCTGCCAGTCGATTTCGCCGATAGCCTCCCGGCGGTCGGTCTCCCGCAGGGCCTCATCGGCCCCATTGAGCCGGCACAGCAGCGCCCCCGAGTAGACACCGTGGATGATGGTGCCGTCCATGTCGATGAAGATGAGCCGTTTAATCATGAGAAAAGGCCTCCGAGAAGTGAAGTGTCAATTTGATTATAGCACAGAAAAAGGGCATTTTTAAGGGTTTATTGAAGGTTTTTCGGAGTATGCTGTGCCTTTTGAGGCGGCGCGTCTTCGCTGCCTACGGCAGCTCGCTCGGATGGCTCTGCCATCCTCGGTCTTGCCAGACACGGCCGAGGTCGTCGCGCCCTACAACAAAACCTCCTCAAATAGCCATGCTACGTGCTGAGATTTTGTCCACATTGCCCCTTGTGAGAGCCGCGCCGCTGTGGTATACTTTGCCAAACACCCAAAACCGCCCCACACAAAGGAGAATTGCCTATGAAAACCTACACCGTCGCCATTCTGGGCGCCACCGGCGCCGTGGGGCGTGAAATGATGAAGGTGCTGGCCGAGCGCGCCTTCCCTGTCCATGAGCTGCGCCTGCTGGCCAGCCCCCGCAGCGCCGGCGTCCTGCTGCCCTGGCAGGGCGGCGAGATTGCCGTCCGCGCAGTGGAAAAGGGCTGCTTCGACGGCTGCGACATCGTGCTGGGCGCGGCCAGCAGCACCCTGGCGCGGGAGCTGGCGCCCGAAATCACCGCCGCCGGGGCCGTGCTGGTGGACAATTCGAGCGCCTTCCGCCACGAGGCCGAGGTGCCGCTTGTAGTGCCCGAAATCAACGGCGCGGCGGCGAAATCACACAAGGGCATCATCGCCAACCCCAACTGCTCGACCATCATCACCCTGATGGCCGTCTGGCCCATCGCGCGGCAATTCGGCCTCAAGAGCCTGACGGCGGCCACCTATCAGGCCGTCTCCGGGGCCGGCGTAGGCGGCATCGCTCAGCTGGAGGCCGAAATCCGGGGCGAGGACTGCGACAGCCCGGCCTTCCCCCATGCTATCGCGCGCAATGTCATCCCGGCCATCGGTAGCCTGACCGAGACCGGGGACACCATCGAGGAGGCCAAAATGCGCCACGAGGGCCGGAAAATCATGGGGATTCCGGGGCTGCGGGTGGCGTGCACCTGCGTGCGGGTGCCGGTGATGCGGTGCCACAGCATCGCGGTCAGCCTCGAGACCGAGCGGCCTGTCACCGTGGAGGCCGCCCGGGCGGCCATCGCGGGCGGCGCCGGCGTGGCGCTGATGGATGATTTTTCCGCCGGGATTTATCCCATGCCGGTCAACACCGAGAATCAGGATACGGTTTTTGCCGGGCGCATCCGCCCCGATGAGACGCGGGAGCACGGGCTTACCCTCTGGTGCTGCGGGGATCAGCTGCGCAAGGGCGCGGCGACGAATACGGTGCAGATTGCGGAGTTGTTGGTGTAGGGGCGCATTGCGCGTCCGCGCCCTTCGTAGGGGCAGACCTTGTGTCTGCCCGCCGGCCTTGCGCCTGAAGGCACACCTCCCCCCCCCATTTTTATGGGCGGTAAATCTCCTTCCTATACAATAAAAAGAAACCGGGAATTTACTTCCCGGTTTCTTTAACTCTGTTCAATTTCAAGAAAATGCTTGCATTTTCTTGAGCGTCAGCATTTACGCGTCGTAGACCAGGTTGAGGATGTACATGTAGTCATCCTTGGTCATCGGGCGCGGGTTATCCTCGTTGGAGCCGTTGTTCTCGGAGTTAATGGCCAGGGTCTCGAACTGATCCTTGTTGGGGACCAGGTCGGCGAAGCGGCGGAGCTTAACATCCTTGCACAGCTGCTTGACAGCGTCGACGGCCTTCTGGGCGCCTTCCTTGTCATCGGCATAGGTGAAGCCCATGGCGGTGGCAACGCGGGCATACTTCTCGACGCAGTAGTCCATGTTGTACTCCATGATGTAGGGCAGGAAGATGGCGTTGCACTCGCCGTGGGGCAGGTCGTACATGCCGCCCAGGGACTCGGCGACGCAGTGCACGGCGGCCACGTCGGAGTGGCTGAAGGAGATACCGGCCAGCATGGAGCCGGTCAGCATGGCAGCGCGGGCTTCCAGGTTGGCGCCGTTATTGTAGGCTTCGACCAGGTTGTTGTAGATGAGCTCGATGGCATACAGGGCGCAAGCGTCGCCGAGGGGGCCGGCCGGCTTGGCGGTGAAGCCTTCGATGGCGTGGGTCAGGGCATCAACGCCGGTGGCGGCGGTGACATGGGGGGGCACGGTCAGGGTCAGCTCGGGATCGCAGATGGCCAGGGCCGCAGCGGTGTACTTGCTCTTAACAGTCATCTTGTACATGTTCTTGGTGTCGGTGATGACGGAGGAGAAGGTGATCTCGCTGCCGGTGCCCGAGGTGGTGGGGACGGTGACGAAGTAGGGCAGGGGCTCGGTGGCGGCCAGCTTGCCCTCGTACTTCTTGATGTTGTCGGCGTTGTGGGCCATGAGCACGCCCACGGACTTGGCGGCGTCGATGGGGCTGCCGCCGCCCACGGCGATGAGGGAGTCACAGTTGTGCTCGCGAGCCACAGCGGCAGCGGCCTCAACATTGACATCCTTGGGGTTGGGCTCGATGCCGTCGAAGACGACATACTCGATGCCGGCGGCGTCGAGGAGGTCGGTGACCTTCTTGGTGATGCCGGCCTTGACAACGCCCTTATCGGTGACGATGATGGGCTTTTTCTTGCCGGAGGCCTTAAACTCGGCACCGATGGTGCTGATGACGCCAGGGCCGACGACGATGCGGGTGGGGAGCACGAAGTCCATGAGCTTCATGAGGTTCTCGTTGTTTTTCATGTGCAATCCTCCATAAAATGAGTTTTTGATGAAAAATGGACGGGGTTTTGCACCCCGCCCATTCTCAGTAGAAAAGCGGGAACTGTCTATTATTGTACCACAGGGATGGGGCGTTGCGCTACAATTTCGGGTGAATTTTTTGCTAATTACTTCACAAACTCTTTGACATACTTCTCAATGCGCTCGAGGCCGCGCTTGATGTTCTCCTCGCTGGTGGCGTAGCTCAAACGCACAAAGCCCTCGCCGCCCTGGCCGAAGGCCGAGCCGGGGATGAGGACGACGCGGCCCTTGTTGAGCAGGTCGACAGCGAACTCCTCGGAGGTCATGCCGGTCTTGGTGATGTTGGGGAAGGCGTAGAAGGCGCCGGCGGGGGTGATGCAGCTCAGCTTGTCGATGCTGTTGAAGCCGTCGACGATGAGCTTGCGGCGGCTGTCGAACAGCGCGAGACGCTCCTCGAACTCACCGGCGGGCACATCCAGGGCGGCGATGGCGCCCAGCTGGGCCGAGCTGTTGGGGCAGGAGCTGACGCCCTCGTGGGCGACGGTCATCATCTCGATGATGTGCTTGGGGCCGGCGGTGTAGCCGACACGCCAGCCGGTCATGGCGAAGGTCTTGGAGAAGCTGTCCACCAGCAAAGTGCGCTCCTTCATGCCGGGCAGGGCGGCGATGCTGTAGTGCTTCTGGCCGTCGTAGACGAAGCGCTTGTAGACTTCATCGGTGAGGACATAGACGTCGTTCTCAATGGCAATCTGGGCGATCTCCTTGAGGGCCTCCAGGCCGACGACGCCGCCGGTGGGGTTAGAGGGGCTGTTGACCATGATGAGCTTGGTCTTGGGGGTGATGGCCTTGCGGACATCGGCGGGGGTCAA
>JGI994J12354_10005598_pt1 | contig 10769 bp, 11 predicted proteins | sample IntmicLarv3ML3BL_FD_12354 | JGI IMG/M metagenome (IMG submission 12354)
ACGCCGGATATTGTGAAATTTTATGACATTTTTTGCATATTTATCCCAAATTAAAATTCTTTGGGACGTCAAATTGCCATACAAGACGCAAATCGTCCCACGAAATTTCTCTAAGCGTCTTTCTACGTAATACAAATCTAGTGATTTTTATTCAAGCCCAAGAGGTTTTTCTTATATCTTGCTCGCTTCCCATCAGTATATTGTATAGATTACTCCAATTTTTGGAAAAACGCAAGTGAAAAACAAATTTCTGTAAAACAGATTCCTTTCGCGCTAGTAATTTTGTGCTTTCTATGAAAATGCCGCATGCTGATTATATACGCACTGCTTTTGAAAACTTCTCAGAGAAACCGCCGCCAATATGGGGAGATTTCCCATAGCCAGACAACACATATCCCTTTGCACATAAATGCAAATCAGTGCCATCATATCAGAAAACCTTTATTACAGCGATACAAAAAAGCCCACAAGACTTACTTTGTCTGTGGGCCTTTCTCTTTAAAACTCCATTTTCCCCTTCAAATACACTGCTAAATCGACAATGGGCATCCGCTCTTGTTCCATGCTGTCTCTATCTCGCACAGTTACGCAGCGATCCTCCAAAGAATCAAAATCAAACGTAATACAAAACGGCGTACCGATTTCGTCCTGACGGCGATAGCGCTTGCCGATAGAACCCGATTCATCGTACTCACAATTGAACTCTTTGGAAATCATGTTGTAAACCTCAGCCGCCTGCTCGCTCAACTTCTTAGACAACGGCAATACCGCCGCCTTTACCGGTGCAATCGCAGGATGGAAGCGCAAAACCACCCTCACGTCGCCTTCCGCCACTTCTTCCTCGTCATAGGCATTGCATAAAAACGCCAGTGTCACGCGATCCGCTCCCAAGGAAGGCTCAATACAATATGCCAAATACTTCTCATTTTTTTCCTGATCAAAGTATGTCATATCCTGTCCGCTCACTTCTTGATGGCACTTCAAATCATAATCTGTTCTGTCAGCAATACCCCAAAGCTCTCCCCAGCCAAAAGGAAACAGAAACTCAATGTCCGTTGTTGCATTGCTGTAATGAGATAGTTCTTCCTGCTCATGGTCGCGCATCCGAATGTTTTCTTCTTGAATATTCAAATTCAACAACCAGTTCTTGCAGAAATCCTTCCAGTAATAGAACCACTCCATGTCTTTACCCGGCTCACAAAAAAATTCCAATTCCATCTGTTCAAATTCTCTTGTTCGAAACGTAAAATTACCCGGCGTGATTTCGTTACGGAAAGATTTTCCGATTTGGCCGATGCCGAAAGGTAATTTCTTTCGACTGCTGCGCTGTACGTTTTTGAAGTTTACAAAGATACCCTGCGCCGTCTCCGGACGAAGATACACGATGTTTTTTGCCTCCTCCGTAACACCTTGAAATGTTTTGAACATCAAGTTAAACTGACGAATATCCGTAAAATTATGCGCACCGCAAGAAGGACAGCAAATGCGCTTCTCATCCACGTATGCTTTCATCTCACTGTTGCTCCACGCATCAACCGCAGCCTCACCCAGATTGTTCTCTTTCATATAATCCTCAATGACCTTGTCCGCACGGAAGCGTTCTTTACATGCCCTGCAATCCATCAGCGGATCACTAAATCCTCCCACGTGACCACTGGCAATCCAAGTCTGCGGATTCATCAATATCGCACAGTCAACACCGACATTGTACGGACTCTCCTGAATGAACTTCTTCCACCAGGCCTTCTTCACATTGTTCTTCAACTCGACCCCTATCGGGCCGTAATCCCATGTATTTGCCAAACCACCATAAATCTCAGAACCAGGGTACACAAACCCTCTGTTTTTCGCCAATGCCACTACCTTTTCCATCGTTTTCTCAACCATATTCCATTCCTCCTTTTTCATTTTGCAATAATCTTGTCGAGGAATAAAAAAGACTTCCATCCCTCGCCCGAAAGCGAGGGACGAAAGTCATGCTTCCGCGGTTCCACCCTCATTGATTCATGTAAAAACAGGAATCCACTCGTATCTATCTGCTCCAAAATGCCCTTCCGCATATCGCCTTGTTATCTCCCACCACCTGATAACTCTCTGAAAAGTCTCTATGTGTACTCTTTTTCTTCAACGCAGTTCTATTCAATTTGTCATTCATGGTAGCATGTTATCCACCATCTGTCAATTCATTTCCAAAGTTTTTCTAAACGCTCTGCTCTTGGTATGAATATGTAGATGTATTTTGATGTACTCCCCCAAAATCCAATCCAGCTCCTCCAAAACCGCCGGGGATACCTCAAATCGAAACATATCCCTGCCGTCGTTCTCCAAAACAAATGCAAGCGCCCTTCTGACCGCCGCCGAAATGGGCACACCGCTGCCGTGTGCTTCACAAACAAAGGCTCCCAACGTATTATTATAAAGAACCAGTTCGCTTTCACACATACCACACTGCGCGGATGCCAATACACCCGAAATTTGCAGATATTTCACCTCAAATATACGGGAAATCAATCCGGGGGACAGACCACTCTTCTCCAGAACCGAAAGCGTTGTCAGCAATAATTTCAACGCTTCGTCCACTTCCAGCCCCGGCGGACTCGTTCGCTCCACCAACTCTGCCAAATAAACAGCTTCTGCCAACCTCTCCATGTCACTGCGTAAGCCATAAAAAGATTCAATCATATCCACTTGGGTCAACGAATAAAAACCCCTGCCTTCGAATACCGTAAAATCGCAATAGGCAAACATTTGCGTACCCGCCAGCAACTTGCTCTTCGTATTTCTTGCCCCTCTTGCAGAGATCATCACTTTTCCCAGCCCTTTTGCCAAAACAAAAATCTGTTTACTGCTTTCCCCCGAAGACCTTTGTGCAATTACTATGCCGCGTATTTGTGTCACTCCCATATCCGCTTCCTCATCAATAGAACTTCTTATGCGCAGAACTATCAGAAATACGCCGCCTCGGGTTCACCCGCTCTGTGTCATTTGCCTGTCGATACCGCAAATAATCAGAAACCTGCCCTGTTTTCACAAACTTGCTCCAATCACTGCGTTTATCCAAACCATTCACAAAAACCAACCCCTTTCTTTTACAATCCTATCTTGTGAAAAGAAAGCCTTTATCATACTCGTAAATAACTACCAGCCGCGACATACGTCTTTAAAATCCGGCACACTCAAACATTCCGTTTATCATATCCAAAATTTTTCAATAAGAAATCACTGTCCCGCCAACCTTTTTTCGCCTTCACCCAAAGCTGCAAATGGATCTTCGAACCAAGCAAACGCTCTATGTCATATCTTGCCTGCGAGCCGATTTTTTTGAGCATACTGCCTTGCTTGCCAATAACAATTCCCTTGTGTGCCTCCCGCTCACAGTAAATCGTTGCCTCTACATCGACCAAATCCTGATCCGGCCTTTTTTTCATAGACGTAATTTCAACGGCAATACCATGCGGAATTTCTTCTTGCAATAGCCGCAACGTCTTTTCTCGAATAATCTCCGATGCAATCTGGCGTTCCGGCTGATCTGTCACCATGTCTGCCGGAAAATACTGAGGTCCTTCGGGCAAATATTTTTTAATGACTTCCATCAAATGGTCTGTATTGTTCGCTTGAATTGCCGAAATAGGCACAACTTCCGCAAAAGCATATGCCTGACTGTATGTTTTCATGACTTCAAGCAATTTCGCCTTCTCAACCATATCCATTTTGTTGATTACCAAAACCACCGGCGTTTTCACATTTGCCAGACGTTCTATAACGTAGCCGTCTAAATCACCGATTTTTTCCGTCGGTTCAATCAGCATCAAAACCAAATCCACTTCGTTAAACGTATTCTCTGCCGAACGCACCATAAATTCGCCCAGCTTATGCTTCGGCCGGTGAATCCCCGGCGTATCCAAAAATACGCATTGAAAGTCCTCTTTTGTCAATATGCTTGTCACTTTATTTCTTGTGGTTTGGGGCTTGTGTGAAGTGATGGCAATTTTTTCGCCTATCAAACAATTCATCAACGTCGATTTTCCTACGTTTGGGCGTCCGATTAAAGACACAAATCCCGAATAAAATTTTTTCATACCTGCTCTCCTGTCTGTTCCCGTTCCGCTTTCAAAGCGCTCTCTTGCGCATCCCACTCTTCTTGGAACGCAAGCATCAGCACATAATTCAACCACCTGTCATTTTTCGTATCAATGTCCTCTTGTGTCAGACCTTTTAATAATGTCAGCGCTTGATAATATTTTAAACCATCCTCCACGGTTATGTATTCGCTTTGCATACCCAAAATCACACAAATGCCGTTTGGCAATTGATATCTTCGTATTTCTTCTTCCGCGCCTTCCGTACTCTTACCCAGGCTCTTCATGTACTCCAGTGCATTTTTATAATGAATGTTATAATACGCTTCTTTGATCTTTACCCGCTCCACCAGCCAGTTCTCTTCAATATATGCAACAATTTCATCCATAGATTTTGCATTCGCCTTGAATTCAACCTGTTCGTATTTCTTCAGCAATTCAGCAACTTTTCCCGTATTCATCTACGTTCCTCCTAAATCGATTTTAATTCATCCAGCTTCGCACGAATGGCCTTCATATCCTCCCATGCAGGGCGCTTTTTCGTATCATCCCGCAACAAAGCCGATGGATGATATGTCGCCACCATATGGTATCCTTTCCGCTCCAGCCACTGTCCTCTTTGCCGTGTAATCCGAAAATCCGGATCAATGATACTGATAGCCGCCACTCTGCCCAAACATACAATGATTTTCGGCTTTACCAACATCAGTTGATAACGCAGATAGTTCATGCAAGCCTCCCGTTCATCCTCATGGGGATCACGGTTTCCCGGCGGACGGCATTTGACAATATTGGCAATATATACATCCTGCGGCAACAAACCGACGCTATCGAGCATTTTATCCAGGAGTTGCCCCGCCGGACCGACAAACGGCAGCCCCTGCAAATCCTCCTGCTGCCCCGGCCCTTCGCCGATGAACATAACATCCGCATTTTTGTTTCCTTTTCCAACAACGACATTGGTTCGCAATTCCCAAAGCCTGCACTTTCTGCAAGAATGGCACGCACCCTCCAATGATTCCCAGTTTTTTTCCGCCATACAAATCCCTCATTCACTCGTTCAAAAGCATTGCTTCTGTTTTTGTTATTTTATATCTTCTCCACGAAAACCGAAAGGCAGCAACTCTTTCACGGCAAACACACGGATACCTTCCTTTTTGCTCTCCAAAATAATTTCACCCTCCGGCATAAACTCAAAAATCACCTGACGGCAAATACCGCAAGGAGACGCATAGTCGTCCGAGCTGGCTACAACGGCGATTTTTTCAAACGCCCTCACCCCTTCGGATACCGCTTTTGTCATTGCGGTTCTCTCTGCGCAAATGCTTGCACCATAAGACGCATTTTCCACGTTACATCCAAGAAATACACTGCCGTCTTTCGCCAACAGGGCCGCTCCAACTTGAAATCCGGAATAGGGTGTATAGGCCTTTGTCATGGCCTCTTTTGCCAAACGGACAAGTTCTTGATTATCCATAACTGATCCTCCGCTCTTTTTCAACATTTCATATTCTTATAGTTTCGGAAACCCCGCAATGATCAAAATTTCCTTTTGCCGCCGAAACATCTCCGCTTCCTCTTCTTCATTCATGTGATCGTATCCCAATAAATGAAGCATACTATGCGCAGTCAGAAAAGCCATTTCGCGCTGCAGCAAGTGTCCGTATTGCGCTGCCTGCTCCCTTGCCCGCTCCAGCGATATAACAATATCCCCCAAAAGGACTTCGCCGCACGCATTCTTCTCGCACTTCTCCCCTTCGAAAAATGTCAACAAAGGAAAACTCAACACATCTGTCGGGCGGTCAATCCGCCGAAATTGTTTATTGATTTGATGAATTTCATCATCGCCTACCACACTTATGCTTACCTCGCACGCCTCCGAAAAACCCTCATAGCGCAGACTTTCTCTCACAACCGTTTCAAAAATCGAATCGTATCCATGCTCATCCGCCACTTCAATCCGGTAATCAATCCATACCCTCACGCTCTGTCTCCTCGCTCATATCCGCACTGCCAACCTTTGCCGCCTCAGCAATTTCCTCCTGCTTCGGATAACTCACACGCTCGTGGTACATACCATGAAATACCTTTAAGAAGGCTTTCCGTATGATTTCCAGCTCATGAATTGCCAAGCCGCTCTGGTTCAGCTGACCGTCATCCAACTTGTCCTTAATCAGTCCTTTTGTTGCCTCTCCGGCTTCTTCCAACGTTTTTCCTGCCGAAATCATAGAACGCACCGCCGCCTCAATTGTATCTGCGAGCATAACCACTGCCGACTCACGACTGCTTGGAATCTGGCCTTTATAACGGTAATCATTTTCTTCCACATTTTCTGCGCCATACATCTTTAATGCTTTAAAATAAAAGAATTTAACCACCGATGTCCCATGGTGTTCCTGAATCATGTTCAAAACAACTTTCGGCAAACCATGCTCTAATCCCAGCTCGTAACCCGCCCTCGCATGCTCCGTAATAATCTTGGCACTCGATTTGGGTGTCAGCTCGTCATGCGGATTATACCCATTTTGATTCTCTGCAAAAAATAACGGATATTTCAATTTTCCAATATCATGGTAATATGCACCTGTTCTTGCCAAAGCATGATTCCCGCCAATTTCATACATCGCCGTTTCTGCCAAATTCGCCACCACCAAACTATGGTGATACGTTCCCGGCGCTTCGATCATCAATCGGCGCAAGATTTCGTTGTTCAGGTTCGTCAAATCCATCAATCGCAATGGCGTATTAATTTCAAATACAATTTCCCAGAAGGGCAAACTGCCTACAACAATCACGACACTGATTAACCCCATCAGCGCACCCCAACAACCGGCAATCAACAACTCTTGACTATATCCGTCACGGAAGAATACACCCACCGCCAACATAATCGCAAAGTTTAAAACCGCCATCGCCACAGCAACAGGCATAATCAGAGAACGTGTTTCTGTTTTACGAATCAGCAACGCACCAAAAGAGCCGCTGATGAGTGCATACATCAAAAATTCCACATCACCGTTAAAGATGAAACAGCAGATGATACAGAAAAAACAATTCAAAAGCATGGCCATCTTTCTGCCGATAAGCAAGCTTATCAGCATGGCAAACAACGCAATCGGAATCAACGTAAAATAAGGCATCTCCGACATCACACGAACAAGAATAACCGCCAGCGCATAAATCGCAAATACGATTTTCGCTTCGTCTTTTTTCATTGTGTTTTGACCTTTACCCCATAAGAAAAACATCAGCAGTGCAATGAACAGCAACGTAATAATAAACAGACTGCCAATCATCGGATAGAGGCTGTTTTCATACACCACGCTTCCAACCAAATTCAAACTTACCAACCTGTCATAAATTTCCTGGGTAATGATTTCACCCTCATCAACAATTTTCTGATTTTGTCGAATCAAAACATCAGCGACCTCGCTGCGTTTTTGTTCTCTGGCTGCTTCCATCGCTTCTTCATCCAAAACAAGGTTCGGCTCCAGTGCCGCAGAAACAACAGTAATGGACATTTCCTTTAAGTCCGTACTCCACTCCATTTCCATCAACTGCTCTTTTGCCGCCTCTTTTGCTCTCTCCAACGTATCCGCCATAATGCCTTCGCTGTAAATCTGGTTCATGGTCGCAACACAATCCTCCACAAACAGCAATCGCTCATTGCGGTTTAATCCTTCGTACGCAGTTAATTGGCGGGTACTTAAAACAACCGGCAAATCCAAAGACGCATCCCGAACTTTCATATAGAACATCTCGTCATCCTGCGTATCTGCCAGCAGTCTATTTAGCTCCTGAAATACTTCATTGGCTCGGCGGGTGCTGTTCTCCTCCGCCGTCAGGTCATTTTTGTACATAGGGCCGATGCTGTTTGCAGCAGCGCTTTTCAATTTTTCTGTCGCCGCTTCATCCACTGCGTCATTTAAGGCTACATAACGCCTCTGCGCAACCTCTCCAACCTGTACAGTATCTCCCTCCCGCACATAGGAGCTTGTCCCGACACAAATGGCAGTGACAATAAATGCCACTGCAAAATATATCCAGTTATATCTTTTCTTACTGCCTTTTTCTCTTGTCCTTTTTGACATCTCGCTCACTCCGCTTCTTTTCGAACTTTTCATATGCCAAAATTATCTTTTGTACCAGAGGGTGGCGCACAACGTCTTTATTTGTCAATGCAATCATGCCAATTCCCTCAACTCCCGATAGAATCTTCGTGGATTCCAACAATCCCGAGCGCTTTCCTTCGGCCAAGTCCACCTGTGTAACATCACCCGTAATCACCGCCTTGGAACCGTACCCAATGCGGGTCAAAAACATCTTCATCTGCTCCGGAGTTGTGTTTTGCGCCTCATCCAAAACGATAAACGCATTATCAAGCGTGCGCCCACGCATATACGCCAACGGCGCCACCTCAATCAATCCCTTTTCCATATTCCTCAAGAACGTTTCCGCACCCATAATTTCATGCAGTGCATCATACAACGGACGCAAATAAGGATCAACCTTTTGCTGCAAATCTCCGGGCAAAAAGCCCAATTTCTCCCCCGCCTCAATAGCCGGCCGGGTTAAAATGATCCGATTCACTTCATTATTCTTAAATGCCGTAATTGCCATCGCCATCGCCAAATACGTTTTCCCTGTACCTGCCGGGCCAATACCGAAAACGACCGTATTCTTCTTAATCAAATCTATATATTTTTTCTGACCCACCGTCTTTGGGCGCAGTGCTCTTCCATTTACCGTCAAACAAATCAGGTCATTATAAACCTTCTCAATTTCAGCCAGATCTGCCTCCCCCACAGAGGCGATAAAATAATTTATATTCTGCTCCGTAATTTCCTCGCCGCGACCCGCCAACGCCGTCAAAGAATGCATCACACGCCATGCCTTGTGTACATCCTCTTGCTTTCCAACAATCTTCACATCGTCCCCACGGTTCACAATTGCCACGCCAAATGCCCGCTCAATTATTTTGATATTTTCATCGAATTGACCAAATACCGGCAAAATCATGCGATTGTCCATTTGTAATACTTTCTCCGTTTGTGTCATTGTTTGTGTCCCTTCTATATCTCTTTTCACCGATTTGCTCTATCATGACTGCCTGAGCTTCTGCTGTAACCTTGTCAGCATATTCATAATAGCGAATCGTTATATCTTCTATTGTACCGTATATACTCAGCATTCGCTCAAATTTTTCTCTGATAATTTCTTCCAGTTCCTTCTTTGCCTCTTGCACCGTTCGGCTTCTCTCTTCCATCTCGTACGCAATATACTTTTCTTTTCGCCATGTAATCGGCAATATAAAATCACCCAAAGCCAGCTGTCTCTCAACCAAAACCTCTTTTTCAAATATAGTAGACATGGATGGGTAAATAATGTCCACCTCTTTGCCATTGATGATAATTACTGTGTTTTCGTCCTCTTCCAAATATACCTTTTCCTGGTAAGTTAGGGGCAGTTCTCCGCTCATCTTGAGCCATTGCCTTGCGTGAATTAACCCTTCCGCCGCAACGTATTCGGGATATTGTTCTTCTCCCTCCAGCCCAATGACGATTTCCGACGAAATCAACACATCTCCCCGCTGCACCACGTCCCCCTCTTGCATCACGGGCGTTCCTCTCTCGACAGTAATCTTTACAATCACGCCGTCGCCAACCGCAATGATATCCGTTGGTGTTCCTTTGTCCACAATTTCCGTCTCTTCAATGATTTCTGTCAATTTTATAATCGCCGTCGTGCCATCTATGCCAATACTAATCCATGAAATATCAGGAAAATGTGCCAACAGTTTTTTTGTAGCCTCTTCGGTGTCAATACGCTTTTTCCATGTCCCGGGCTTTAATTCCAAACGCTCACAATACAGCCGAATCTCTTCGTGACCCAACCGCTCTGTGCCTTCTATTTCAATCGTCCAAATAAACGAAGAAAGTACATACAATCCTGCCAAAAACAAAATAACGCCCGCTATCAGCATCTGCCTGCCGTGAAACCGCCGAAGCTTGGACGGCAATCCGCCATAACCCAGCACTTCCATTCGGCAACCCGTTTTTTCCTGGCAAGCTTGCAATACACCGATACTGTTCATGGGCGCGCGCATATAAACCCCTGCGCCCTTTTGTTCCACGTCCCATAAATACACGCCTCTGTACGAAACCATATTCATAAAACGTTCGGCTCCAAAACCACTTGCTTTTATCATAACATATCCACACAAATAATACCAGAATGCCAAAAACAAAATACTCACCCCATCAGGTCAAAAATTCCACACATGAAAGCTCTCCGCCAATGACCAATGCATCTGCGCTTAATTGTTTTAAATACAACTTGCTTCCGCCAACCCTAATTGTTCCCGCCTTTGTGCCAATACGAATCATATCATCGCTATATGCCAGAATCCCCTTATGATTCTCCACCGTTATCTCCTCTTTCCCCGTTATAGAGATCAGCGGCAAATCCAGCAAAACCTCCTTGGGCAAATCCAACGCTTCCGCCACCTGCCTTTTCATACCCACGTTCATCACCACCACTCTAAAGCGTTTGTTTATGGTATGCCAAAACAAAAAAAGAAAGACCATCTTCGCCGAAAAAGGCCTGTTCATGCTCTTGAGCACAATTCATTCCAAACAATCTTTGCAAACACAACAATTAAGATTACACTATGACACCCTCTCAATCATT
>JGI994J12354_10005599_pt1 | contig 10767 bp, 9 predicted proteins | sample IntmicLarv3ML3BL_FD_12354 | JGI IMG/M metagenome (IMG submission 12354)
AGGAGCCATTCACGGCCGCCATGAACGACATTCGCAAAATGGCAAAGCATCTGCAAGCGGCCTACACCCTGCGGCAATCTCTGTGCAAGTCCTTCTCTGCAGACCTCCTGCGGCTGGACGGCGCGGCGCTGTTGACGCAGTGGCAGACAGCTTCGGCAAAGTGGTTTCTGCCTAAGGCGCTTGAGCAGGGCACAGTTATCAAGCAAATGAAGCCGCACGTTTTGCCTTCTGCCTCCAAAGCTGTATACGGCACAATGCTGCCCGTTCTGGCAGACTACCGGCGCGAACAGGCGGCGGGAGAGTGCCCGTTCTGGCAGACTACCGGCGCGAGCAGGCGGCGGGCGATGCGCTTCTGGCGCAATACAGCGACGCGATGGGCCGTCTCGTGCATGATGATTTGACGGATGCAGACTGGTCACACATCGAGCAACTGGCCGCAAACGCCCTTGCCAGCGGCAACGCCCTGCGCGAGCTGACAGACGGCGACGACCTCCGCAAGGCATACGCGGCGCAGCGCGACACCTTCGAGTCTATCGCCGCCATGAACCAAACCTATGCGGAACAGGCGGCGCGGAAAGCCCCGCTGTACGCACTTCTGAACATCGCAGACGCACCCGCCGAGGCCGATTTCATTGCCGAGGAAATAACGCTCTGCAACAACCTGACCGCCCATGCCGCACAATTGAAGGAATGGACGCTCTGGCGGATGGTCGCACAAGAGGCTTGCGGCTGCGGGCTTGCGCCGTTTATCGCGGCCTACGAAAACGGGCTGGCGCATGACGAGGCCACTGACGCCTACGGCAAGGGCTTCTACACCGCGCTGATCGGGCACACCATTGATGGCAACCCTGCGCTAAGCCGTTTCTCGGGCGCGCTGTTCAACGAAACCATCTCACAATTCCGCAAACTGAACACCGAGCTGACGCACCTCGCGCAGACAGAGACGTTCTGCCGCCTCGCCGCGCGTGTGCCGAACTTCGCGCAAGAGGCATCACATGGCTCAGAGGTCGGCATTCTGCAACGCGCCATCCGCTCAAACGGGCGCGGCATCAGCATTCGGCGGCTATTTGAGCAGATTCCGAATCTGCTGCCGCGGCTCTGCCCCTGTATGCTCATGAGCCCGATTTCGGCCGCGCAATACCTTGACCCGAAGCACACGCCGTTCGATATTGTCGTCTTCGACGAGGCCTCGCAAGTGCCGACGCACAAAGCCGTCGGCGCATTGGCACGCGGCACAAGCGCCGTCATCGTCGGCGACCCAAAACAGATGCCGCCCACAAGCTTCTTCAGCGGCAACAGCACCGATGAAGACAATCTCGACAGCGAAGACCTTGAAAGTATCCTCGACGACTGCCTCGCGCTGAACCTGCCGCAGTCGCACCTGATTTGGCACTACAGAAGCCGACACGAAAGCCTGATTGCCTTCAGCAACAGCCGCTTTTACGAGAATCGTTTATGCACCTTCCCGTCCGCAAACAACCGCGAGTCGAAGGTGTCGCTTGTCCGCGCGAACGGCTTCTTCGACCGCGGCGGCACGCGGCAGAACCGCGCTGAAGCGGAGATGATTGTACAGGAATTGATTCGCCGCTGTTATGACCCCGCCTCGTCGGGGCAAAGCGTCGGCGTGGTGACCTTCAACATCCCGCAGCAGAATCTGATTGACGACCTGCTGACCGAGGCTTTCAAAGCCGACCCGCAGCTCGAGGCCTGGGCGGCCGAATCCGCAGAGCCGCTCTTTATCAAGAATTTGGAAAACGTGCAGGGCGACGAGCGCGACGCGATTCTATTCTCCGTGGGCTACGGGCCTGACGCGGACGGTAAGGTCACCATGAACTTCGGCCCGCTGAACCGCGAGGGCGGCTGGCGGCGGCTGAATGTCGCCGTGTCGCGGGCGCGGTGCGAGATGATTGTATTCTCGACCCTCGGCGCGGAGCAAATTGACCTCGCGCGGACATCGGCGGAGGGCGTGGCGGCGTTAAAGGCATTCCTCGAATATGCCGGCGGCGCGAATTTGCCCGAAACCGTTGATGCGCTTCATGCCAAAACAGCCGCCAAGGCCGCCGTTGCGGAGAGCCTTTGCAAGGCGCTGGCCGCACATGGCTACGCGGCAGAACCTATGGTCGGAAGCTCGGCATACCGCGTGGACATTGGCGTAGTAGACCCGCGCAAGCCGGGGCAATACTTGCTTGGCATTCTGCTCGACGGCGCAAGCTACCAAAGCGCAAAGACCACGCACGACCGCGAGCTGTCGCAAATCGGCGTGTTGCAGCGCCTCGGCTGGAATCTGCACCGCATCTGGACAGTGGATTGGTGGGATGACCGCAAAAAAGAGTTATGCAAACTGTTGACTGCGCTGGACGAATGCAAATCCGCGCCGCAGGAAGCGCCCCCTCTGCCCTCCGCGGCAGAAACTGTGCGGCCTGCACCGCTCGCGGCCGCAATGACCGGTCCCATTCCTGCGCCCGTCGTCTGCGAGACTGCTTCCGACACCCCGACATACCGCGCGGCAGACTTGCCGCCCACACCCATGTCGTCTGATGTGTTCGTCTCGCCGCAATCCACGCGGGCGATACAGAGCCTCATCCGGCAAATTCTTGAGGCAGAGGCGCCCATTTGCGAAAGCCTGCTGACGCGGCGGCTGATGCAATGCGCGGGCATCACACGCGCAGGCGCACGACTGCAAGCACGCGTTGTCGCTATGCTCGCCGCCATGCGCATCACCAAAACAGATTCGAACACGCAAGCCGTCTACTGGCACGAATCGCAAGACCCGCAGACCTACAACGGCTTCCGCGCGACAGGCACAGACATGCACAAGCGCGACGCAAAGGACATCCCCTCCGTGGAGATTGCCAATGCCATCGCCGCCGTGCTGGAACAGCAAATCGGCCTACCCCGCGCGGACTTGGTGCGGGAAACGGCCGCTGTCTTGGGCTATGCACGGGCAGGCGCACAAGTCGCGGCGGCCATCTCCGACGGCCTCGCACATGCGGAGGCGCAAGGCCGCGTCGTCGTGGACGAGAATGACTATGTGACTTTGCCCATGTAATCGGGGTTGACAAACTTTGCCCATGTAATCGGGGTTGACAAACGCCCTGTTCGGGCTTACTCTAAGTATAGACTGATTTCTTAAGGCAGGAGGGTTTCTTATGCGATTTGAATTCGACAGCGAAATCAAACAGCTGGAAGGAAAAATCCGTTGGAGCGTATTCTATTTCCCTTATTCGGCGTTTGAGATGTTTGGTTCCAAGGGCAATATCCCTGTCTGCATCACGGTGGACGGGCACGCATTTGACCACACGCTTCTGCCCTCAAAGAACGGGCACTATCTCGTATATAACGAATTCATCCGGCAGGCTGTCGGCAAGGATATGGGCAACATCGTGCATGTCACACTGGAGAAGGACGTAAAGAAGCGGGAATTCGTAACGCCTGCGCATTATCAGGCCGCCTTGCAGAACGCCCATGTGTGGGATGTATTCTGCAGGCAGCCCAATTACTTGCGGCGCGAGCAAATCAATGCCATCGAAATCGCTAAGCAGGACGAGACCAAAACACGCAGATTCAACGCGCTGATACAGAAATTGGCCGAGACAGAACAGCCGCAATCCTAGCGGCAAAGGAGACGCACTTTATGCAGATTTCAGAAAAACGAACCCGCCCCACACGCCTGCGCGAGGCAACGCGCCAACTGGCAGAACGTGCACTGGCGGCGGAATTCGGCAAGGCGATGGACACTTCGCCCGCCGTGAAAATGGATGACATTCCCGATTTCAAATCAAAATCCCCTCGCGAGCAATACAGCCTTTGCGCGCGGCGGATTGCAGAATGCGCGCCGATTCGGCTCATCACGCCTATGCTCGCAGGCAGCGCAACGCTTGCCCGCGCACGGGAGCATTTTCTGCCTGCCACATACGGCGGCGAGACGGTTTTTAGCTCCACCTCGCACCTCACGCCCGGCTTCGACCGCGTGCTGACGTTGGGCTGGATAGGCTTGCGGAAGGAAATCGAGGCGCGTATGCGCAATGCCTCATCCGATGATGCGGCATATCTCCAATCCCTTCTACATGCGCTGGACTCTGCCGAGATATTTCACGCACGAACGCTTTCCTTTATAAAGGAGACGCCCCCCCATACCGCCCTTGCCGAGACGCTGGCACGCGTCCCGATGCACCCTCCGCGCAATTTCCGCGAGGCTGTGCAGTCGGTCTGGTTCCAGTTTGCGCACCTGCGGCTGATGGGCAACTGGCCCGCCATCGGGCGGCTCGACCAAATGCTGTACCCTTATTTCGCGCAGGATGTGCAAAACGGCACTTTGACGCGCGACGAGGCACGTGAGCTTCTGGCGCATTTCTTCATTATGGGGTGTGAGTGGATTACAGGCGATTTCGTCTGGGGCACAGGCGACGCGCAGCATTATCAGAACATCGTCCTCGGCGGCACGGATGCCGAAGGGCATGACGTGTGCAACGACGTGACAATGCTCATTCTGGAGGTCGTTGAGGAGCTGGACATCAGCGATTTCCCCATCGCCGTGCGCGTGACGGCAGACACGCCTGACGCGATTCTCCGCAAGATGGCGGAGGTCACATCCTTCGGCGGCGGCGTGGTCGCGATGTACAATGATGCGGTCTGCGTTGCATCGCTGGTGAAGGCGGGCATCCCCCTCGCGGCGGCGCACGGCTTCGCGAACGACGGATGCTGGGAGATACAGGTGCCGGGCGAGACAAATTTCAGCTATCATCCTATTGACTTGCTTCGGATTCTGAACCGCCATGTCCTCCGTGTTAAGGATGAGGACGGTGAGATTCCGTCCTATTCCTCCGCAATGGAAATTCTGGAGGATTTTGCCGCCGCTTGCCACGCGGAAATCAGCACGGATACGTCTTGGATTACGGCACAGCACACGCAAAGCCTGCCCTCCCCCGAAATTGACTTATACACAAAAGGCTGCGCCGAGCGGGCGCGGGGGTATCACAACAGCGGCCCGGACTACTTGAATCTGTCCTTCCACGCCGGCGGCATGGCAGACGCCGCCAACAGCATTCATGCCATCAACGAGCTGTGCTTCCGACAGAAGAAGCTGACTTTCCACGCACTCATCGAAATCCTGCGGGCAGACTGGGCAGGCAACGAACCCCTGCGGCAATTTGCGCAGAAAAAGCTCGTCTACTTCGGCAATGACAACGACGATGCGGACGCTGTTTTCACGCAGATTTATGACATATTCGTCAACGCCGTTAATCGCCAAACACAAATCGGCCGCGTGCGCATCAGCCCTGGCATCAGCACCTTCGGCCGCGAGATTGAGTGGCGGCATCAGCGCGGGGCAACAGCGTTCGGCGCAAAGGCGGGCGAGATTCTGGCAACCAACACCGCCCCCTCCCCGGGCACGGATTCCGCGGGCGCAACAGCGCTTCTGCGCTCCGCCTGCAAGGTGGACTACACGCGCCTAAGCGGGTCTTCCGCGGCACAGCTTCGCCTGACCCCCGCCATGCTGCAAGGCGAGGCGGGCTTGCAGGCATATGTTTCGCTCATGCGCGGGTTCATCCGCGAGGGCGGCTTCTTCCTGCAAACGGATGTCGCCGACAAGGAAGTCTACCGCCGCGCACAAGAAAATCCCGATGCATACCGCAATCTAAGCGTGCGCATATCGGGCTGGTCGGCGCGGTTCGTGACGCTGGACAAGGAATGGCAGGACATGATTCTGCAAAAAAACTGGCAGGAATGAGGGTCACCATGTACAAAGTCACGGATATACAGCGATCTTGCATACACGACGGCCCCGGCGTGCGGACGACTGTGTTCCTGCACGGATGCCCTCTGCGATGCACATGGTGTCACAACCCCGAGACAGCCAACGGCGCACCGCACTATTTCTTCGACGCGCAGGCGTGCATCAACTGCGGCGCGTGTGCAGAGGCTTGTGCGCACGGCACGCACATTGGGGAACGCGATACTTGCGTGCAGTGCGGCCATTGCGCCGCTGTCTGCCCCACGAATGCAATTGCGGCCACGGCAACGTCGATGTCGGGCGAGGCAATCGTTCAAACGGCCTTGCGCGATGCCGCGTATTACAGCAACGGCGGCGGCGTGACACTTTCAGGCGGCGAACCGCTGATGGATTTTGCGAAAGCGGTGCAGCTGCTTACCTTGTTAAAGGAAGCGAACCTGCACACCTGTGTCGAAACAAGCGGCACGTTTGCCGCATCAGAGGCAGAGCTTCAAGCCTTCGCGGCTGTCTGCGGCCATGTGCTATTCGATGTGAAGGATTCAGATGCCGAACGGCTGTATGCCAACACAGGCGCACGGCTTGACGTGGTTCTCAACAACCTGCGTGCCTTGGATTCACTCGGCGTGTCCACCACCATTCGCGCGGTGCTCCTCGGCTTCAACGCAAACGAGGCGCACGCAAAAGCGCTGGCCAAGCTCCATGCAACCCTGCCAAACTGCACAGGCATAGACCTCATCCCCTACCATCCCTACGGCAATGGCAAGGCGGAACGTCTGGGCTTGCCCCGCGAAGAACATGCCGATTGGCCTGTCACGGCAGAGGCCGTTAACGCATTCACTGCACACCTTACCGCCAACGGATACAACAAACATACGCCATCATAAAGGAGGCTTCACAATGGAAATCATCCACGCAAACAAAGAAACCATGACCGCAAAGGAGCGTGTTCGCCGCACCTTCGCATTCGAGAAGACGGACCGTGTCACCATCGGCTACGAGGCAAACGGCGCGATTCACAACGCCCTCTGCCATGCACTCGGCGTGCCCACGAACGATTGGGAGGCGCTTATGCGCACCCTCGGCGTGGACTATCGCAGCATCGGCGCGCGGTATACCGGCCCCAAGCTGTTCGACGACATCGACGGCCGCAATGTTGACCCGCTGGATGGCTTCGTTATGAAATGGATTGAGCACAGCACGGGCGGGTATTGGGATTTCTGCGATTTCCCGTTGGCGGACGCAGAGGACGAGGCGTTCGAGACATACAAAATGCCGAACCCTGACGACTTCGACTACGACGGCGCGCTGGCCTCTGCCAAGCGCTACAACAACGAATTCGGCCTGTATATCGGACACGCGGGCATGGCCGATGTCATCAACTCCAACGGCCGCCTCATGGGCATGGAGGACACGCTCTGCCACCTGATTACGGAAAATGAGGCGGCGCTGGACTTCATGCAGAGGCGGGCTAAGTGGCAGCTTGGCATGTTCGAGCGGTTGCTGGCAAAGTGCGGCGAGCATCTTGATTTTGTCTGGCTCGGCGAAGATTTGGGCACACAGCACAGCCCCATGATTAGCCTCGACTTGTATCGCAAGGTCCTGAAGCCGCTGCACAAAGGCTTCGTGGACGCAGCGGCGGCATACAATCTGCCCGTGCTTGTACACACTTGCGGGTCATCCAGCTGGGTGTATGAGGACTTCATCGGGATGGGCGTTCGCGGCGTAGACACGTTGCAGCCCGAGGCGGCCAACATGTCGCCCGAATACCTTGTCAAGCAATTCGGCGGGCGGCTGAACTTCCGCGGGGCTATCTCCACAACCGGCGCACTGGCCTATGGCACGCCGCAGGATGTGGACACTGTGTGCCGCGAAACATTAGAAATAATGATGCCGACACACGGCTACCACTTCGCGCCGACACATATGATTCAGGACAATTCGCCTGTCGAAAACGTCGTCGCCATGTACAACGCCGTGCAGAAATACGGCTTCTATTAAATCAACCATATAAGGAAAGCATAGGAGTGATTGCATGATTCGAATTATTGACTACAAGGCGGGCAATGCGCCCAGCGTGCTCTGCGCCGTGACGCATCTTGGCTTCGAGGCGGCCTTCGCGCGGACGCCCGAGGATTTGGCAGACGCGACACACATCATTCTGCCGGGCGTTGGCTCGGCAGGCGCGACAATGCGTTCTCTGGAAGAGCTGGGGATGCTCGACGCGCTGGAGAACGCTGTCTTACGCGAGAAGAAGCTGTTCCTCGGTATTTGCGTTGGGATGCAGGTACTGTTCTCGCACAGCGAGGAAGAGGACGCAGACTGCCTCGGCTGGCTCAGCGGACAGGTCGTCCGCTTTGACGACACAGCCATCAAAGTGCCGCAGATTGGCTGGAACAAGGTGAGCTTCGCGCAGAAGCTGCCTTGGCATACGGCGGAGGACTATTTCTATTTCGTGAATTCCTACCACGTTGTACCGGACGACAAATCCGTCATCTGGGGCGCGGCGGACTATAACGGCGACTTCACCGCCGCCATCCACAAGGACAACATCTTCGCCACGCAATTCCACACGGAAAAAAGCGGCGAAGCAGGGCTTGCGCTTTTGCGCGGCTTTCTGACGCAGAAAGGAGAGGCGTAATATGCTGGCAAAACGATTAATCGCCTGCTTTGACATCGTGAACGGCATGGTGACAAAAGCAAAAGGCTTTCAGGACAATATCGAGGTCGCCCCGGCGGAAGAGCTGGCGCGGATGGTATACAACGCACAGATTGACGAGCTGATTTTCTACGACATCAAGGCCAGCGCGGAGAAGCGCAAGATTGACATCGAGACTGTCCGCAACGTCGCGAAGTGCGTGTTTATCCCCTTCACAGTCGGCGGCGGCATCAAGGACATCGGCGATATGTATGAGGCGCTGAAAGCGGGCGCGGAGAAAATCAGCGTGGACTCTATGGCAGTGCGCAATCCGCAGATTATTGAGGACGGCGCGAAGGCGTTCGGCTCGCAATGCATCGTGCTGTCCACACAGGTCAAGTACATCGGCGTGTCGGCGGCAATCCCGAGCGGCTACGAGGTCTACATTGACGGTGCGCGCCTAGCAACAGGCATGGACGCATTGGAATGGGTCAAACGCGGGCAAGCTCTCGGCGCAGGCGAAATCTGCCTGAACAGCATCGACAACGACGGCGGCCTCAAAGGCTACGACCTCGCCATCACAAAGCTGGCCTCGGAAAACGTCTCCATCCCGCTCGTCGCCTCGGGCGGCGCAGGCGAGCCGCAGCATCTGCGCGACGTATTTACGCAGACAGACGCGCAGGCGGCCATCATCAGCAGTATGCTCTACTCGCCGCGCATCCCGCGGAATTACGCTGTTTCGGAGCTGAAGGAATATCTGGCAGGCTGCGACATACCAATCCGCCCCATGCGCGGCTAATCCATTTGCACGAAACACCGCAATTTCCATCAAGAAATCCGTTCATCTCTCCCCTATACTGTTTACAGGAGGTGAGACAACATGGCACAACCACCACAAGCCGAATCAACGGCAGTCAAAATGCAAGCTTACATCACAGAGCACTTGCAAGACCCCATCACCGCAAGCGACATTGCAAGAGCCGTCGGCTATTCACCGTACCACGCCTCGCGCTTGTTCAAGAAAGCATTCGGGCTTTCGCCCTTCGAATACCTTCGCCGCGAACGGCTTCTGCACGCGGCACAGTCATTGCGGCAACAAAAGTCAAAGGTTTTGACAGTCGCGCTTGATTTTGTATTTGGCAGTCACGAGGGTTTCACGCGTGCGTTCGCAAACGCTTTCGGGATTTCCCCAAAGAAATATGCTGACCACCCACGGCCTGTCGGCTGGACAGTGCCCCTCTGTTATCTCGACCGCCAAAAAACGAAATCGGAGGGATTCACCATGAAAGAAAACACATCTGTTGTTTTTGTACAAATCGTCGAGCGCCCGGCGCGAAAGCTTATCTTGCGGCGGAGCAAGAACGCTGAAGAATATTTCGCTTATTGCGAGGAGGTTGGCTGCGGCACGTCCGACATGTCGGCCCCTTGGGATATTCTTTGCGGAATCAAAGAAGCTCTCCATGAGCCCGTTGGCCTCTGGCTGCCGGACAACATGCGCCCTGCCGGCACGGGCATCTATGCGCACGGCGTGGAAGTTGCCGCAGACTACAGCGGCATCATCCCCGAGGGATTTGATGTCATTGAGCTTCCCTCATGCAAAATGATGGTATTCCAGGGCGCGCCCTACAATGACGATGACTACCAAGAAGCCGTTGGCAGCACCATGGCACACATCGAGACGTTCAAACCCGAAGTGTACGGCTACCAATATGCAGACACGCTTGCGCCCCGCATGCAGTTCGCACCGATGGGCTGGCGCGGATACATTGAAATGTACCCTGTAACGGAAAAATAGAACCCATTGATTCATAAGGAGGACACACACACGGACAACTTCCTGTACCACAGCCCCACAAAGGTGCTCTTCGGCAAAGACGAAGAACAGAACGTCGGCACGGTCATCCGCAGCTACGGCTTCCGCAAGGTNCTTCTGCANTACGGCGGCGGCTCTGTTATCAAGAGCGGCTTGTATGCCGCTGTCACGAAATCCCTCGCGAATGCAGGCATCGCATACGTCGAGCTTGGCGGCGTTGAGCCGAATCCGAAGCTCCCCCTCGTGCAGCAAGGCATTATCCCTCACACCTCACAAAACGGCTTTTGAGTGTAACAAAAAGTCAGTATTTATGCGGGTTTGCAGGCTGTCAAAAAGCGGTAAATGTCTACAAATCGGTGTTACAGTTTCGCGGTTTTCATTGGGTCAACTTCGGGTCAACTTGACCTGGTAAACGAAAAATCATCGTTGACGAATTTACATATTTTTGGTATAATATTTGGGCTTATGTACTATATTGCTTGCGGTTGCAAGGAGGAAATAATCATGCAAAATCTCATGGAATGGCACTTCTCTGTTCAGGACGGAATGTATTTCGACAAACGCAATGAAACCCAATCACATATT
>JGI994J12354_10005600_pt1 | contig 10762 bp, 8 predicted proteins | sample IntmicLarv3ML3BL_FD_12354 | JGI IMG/M metagenome (IMG submission 12354)
CGTTAAATTTTATCNCCATAAATAAATTATGCCGATAAAATTTGCCTTGCCGGACGAAAAACTATCTCGCCCTTGGTCACATCGTCGGTTTGAAGACACCCCCTAGGAAAAAACGCGTTCAATAATCCCCTTACAAATGCCCTTCGCCCCTCGGAAAGGGTACGTCGGGCACGCAATGCGCGCCTCTACGAAGGGCGGCATAGCCGAAGTTGCGTAGCAACTTCATGGGGATACATGCCGTAGGCGTATCCCACTCCCTACCTTGTTTTACTCCTATTCCCCCCGAAAAGCAACCTCTTTTTTACGGTTTGTTCACAATTGCCACAATCCCCGGCCTGTGGCCGGGGATTGCTCCTCATGTTTGTCAATCTTGCACAATCAAAATAGTCGCTTTGCACAACTCCTACTCCGCCTTCCGAGCGGCCCGCACCATGACCATCCGCAGGGCGATAATGCTCAGCGCCAAAGTCGCCATGACAAAAATCAGCGAGCCCTGATAGGAATCGGTGAAGTCATAGAGAAATCCATAAAGCGACACGCTCACCGCGCCGGCCAAGGATGTGCTCAGGGAGACATAGCTGGACGCTACGGTGTAATTCTTCTTGCCGAACACATGGGTGATAAGCAGCGGCGTGGCGATGGAGGGCAGCGCCGTGCTCACGCCCAGCAACGCCGCGCCGGCCATGAGCATGACATAGCTGCCCCGCCCCAGCATGAGCAGCGCCGTGCCGCCGATGCCAACGATGGTCGCCATGCGGATGGCGTTCTCGAGGCCCAACTTGTCGCTCAGGCTGCCGATGACCAGCTTGCCCGCGATGAGGCCAATCATCACCACCGAGGCCGTGAGAGCCCCCGTCGTCGTGTCGAAGCCAAGGTCGGCGGCCACGCCGGGCATGTGGGAGTAGAGGGCGCTCACCAGCGTGATGAGCAGCGAGAACACCAGCACCGTAAAGAAGGCCGGGTTGTGGACAAAATCCCGTGGCCGCTCGCCGCCGATGGGCCTCGGCGCGGCCACCGCCGCCTCGGGGTCGTAGCCATAGGGCTGGAGGCCCTTTTCCTCGGGGGAGACCTTGAGGGCAAAGAGGATGGCCGGCACGGCCACCACAAACCCCACGGCAGCCACCACCAGATAAGCTGTGCGCCAGCCGTGGCCCTCGATGATGGTGCTGGCCACCGGCGACATAATGGCCCCGCCCACCCCGGTAAAGGCCAGGACGACGCCCAGCACGGTGCCGGTCTTTTTGGCAAACCAGTTGTTGATAATCAGCGGCACCGGGATGTTGGTCAGCAGCGGCCCGCACATGCCGGTGATGGCCCCGATGACATAATACTGCCACAGCTGCCCCACAGCGGCGTAGAGGGCCAGGCAGGCGCAGTTGATAATCATAGCCGCCGCCATGGTACGCTTGATGCCGAATCGGGCGAACAGCGTCGGCACAAAGGGCATGATGGACATGGAGGCAAGCGACCGAATGGTCTGCCCCATGGACACCGCGCCAATACCCACGCCAAAGCTGTCGGCAATGGGCCGGAAAAAGACGCCGGCGCTGTTATTAAAGATGCCGATGCCGGTAAAGATGACACAGCAGCAGGCCGCCATGACCACCCAGGCGTAATGGGGCTTTTTCATTGAGCAACAATCCCTTCGGGGTCCCCTGCCTCGCGGGGCAAGCGAAAATTGGTCTGACAAGTGCCAACAAGCAGTATAGCACACAATCGCCCCAATGAAAAGGGGTGCTTTTTATAGGGTGTGATGCCCACATCGCACCACCATCCTCTCCCTACCAAAACAAACCGAAACCGGGAATTCACTTCCCGGTTTCGGTTAACAATATAAACCCCAAATCGTCAAAAATCCGCAGATTTTTGACGAAGCGCAAGCTAGTACCTCCCTATGGGCGGCTTCACCGAATCGGGCAGCGGACACTGATACTTCCCGCTGTTTTTCTTGAGCACGATGGCCTTGGCCTTTTCAACCACCTCGGGACGCTGAGCCGTATAAATCGCGGCCAGCGCCATGGCCTTGGCGGCCTGCAGCATGCCCTTGTGGGCGATTTCACTGCCCGACTGGGCCGTCATCTGCCACGTATGCCCCACATTCCCCAGGCAGCAGGTAGCCATGCCGAAGTTGAAGGTCGGCACGGCGTAGCCCACATCGCCCACATCGGTCGAACCAAAGCTGGCGTCCACCTTGTCGGGGTTGTAGAGGTGCACCTCGGTATCCAGAGGCTGTGCCAGCTTCTCCTCCACCCGGTCCTCGCCGTAAAGCTGGGCGATGCGCTCGCGGATGCTCTTTTGCACCTCGTCCCCAAAGCTCTCCCGGAACCCGAGGGCCAGGGCAAAGTCGCCCTCGTCCCACACCGGCGGGCCGACCTCTTGAAGGGCCTGGCTCGCCACCTCGGCCAGAGGGCCGTTGGTGTAATAGTCGGAGAACGCCATGAGCAGCTCATGCTCCACCGTGGTCTCGGTCATGTGGGCCGCGCCCTCGGACACCTTGATGACCCGCTTCCACAGATCCATCATCTGGTCGACCCGGGGGGCGCGCACCTCGTACTTAACCACGGCGTGATCCTGCACCACGTTGGCGGCCTCGCCGCCGGCGTCCAGATAGGCATAGTGCACCCGGGCACCGTCAATCATGTGCTCGCGCAGATAGTTGACGCCCACGCTCATCAGCTCGGCGGCATCCAGGGCGCTGCGGCCCAGATGGGGCGAGCCGCCGGCGTGAGACGTCAGGCCGGTGAAGGTGAAATAGGCCCCCAGAATAGCGTTGTTGGTGGCGTTGCCCGCCGCGTTGAGGCTGCCGGGATGCCAGGTGTAGACGAAATCGACCCCGTCAAACAGTCCAGCCCGGGCCATGAACTGCTTGGCCCCGGCCCCCTCCTCGGCGGCGCAGCCATAGTAGATGACGGTGCCCGGCGTATTGGTCTCGGTCAGGTACTCCTTCACCGCCAGGGCCGCGCCCAGGGCGCCGACGCCCAGGGCGTTGTGGCCGCAGCCGTGGCCGGGCGCGCCTGTCTTGACAGGCTTTTTCTCAAAGCAGGCGGCCTCCTGGCTCAGGATGTCCAGGGCGTCGTACTCACCCAAAAAGCCCATGACAGCCCCGCCCTCGCCATGGCTCCAGCGGCCCACAAAGGCGGTGGGGATGTCGGCCACGCCGATGTCCAGCGCGAAGCCCTCCTGCTTCAAAATGCCGCACAGAATGTCCGCCGACCGGTGCTCCTCATAGGGCAGCTCGGCCAAAGTCCAGATGTCCATGCTGGCCTTGCGCAGCATGGCCTCCTTGGCGGCGATGGTGCCCGCAATATGCTTCAGCTCATTCACAGATAGCGTCCTCTCTCAGCAGGGGATGACAGTGAGCTCCTTAGAGCTCTGGTTGAGGATTTCGGTCTCGCCCTTGAGGTTGATGCACACGATGTCCTCGATGCGCACGCCGAACTCATCGGTCAGGTAAATGCCCGGCTCAATGGAGAAGGCCATGCCCTTTTCAAGGTTCTGCTCGTTGATTTTCTTGATATCCGGGGCCTCGTGGCCCAGGTATCCGATGCCGTGGCCCAGGCGCGTGGTGAAGTACTTGCCATAGCCGGCCGCGTCGATGACATCCCGCGCCGCCTTGTCGATGTCGGGGATGAAGGCGCCGTCGAAGGCCGCCTTCTCGCCGGCCAGATTGGCCTCGAGCACCAGGGCGTAAACCGCCTTCTGCTTCTCGGTGGGCTCGCCCAGGAAGACGGTGCGGGTCGTGTCGCTCTTCATGTTGTCATAGAAGCAGCCAAAGTCCATGACAATGGCGTCGCCCTTTTGCAGCACGCGGCCGGTGCCCATGTAATGGGGCAGCGCGCCGTTGGGGCCCGAGGCGATGAGCCCGCCGGGGCCTTTGCCACCCAGCGCAATCATGTTGCCTGTCAGGATGGTCTTAAGCTCGGCCTCGGTCATGCCCGGCTTGATGTCGGGCAGCGTCGTGACGAAGGCCTCGTCGGCAATCTGAGCCGCCTTGCGCAGGCCGTTCAGCTCCTCCTCACTCTTGATGATACGAGCCTCGTGAATCAGCGTCATGGCATCGACGAAGGCGACATCCATGTCGGCCGCGATGGCCAGGGTGTTGAAGGCCCGCACGGCACGGCTGACGCCGATTTTGCCGCCGATGAGGCCCTTTTCGGTGAAAACCTTCTTGACGGTGGGCAGGAATCCGTCGCCGTCGAACCAGGGATAGATGCGGTCACGATCCATGCGCTCGGCCATCTCGTCCTCATAGAGCAGGTTGCAGATGTAGAAATAATCCCCCGAGGGCAAAATGAACAGCCCCTGGAACCGCTCGCAGATCATGGGCGCGTGGCCGAGGACGCACACCAAATCCTCCGAGGGCGCGATGAGCAGCGCGCTGAGTCCTTTGTTCTGGGCCGTTTTGGCCAGACGGTCAAGCTGATGCTGTACGATTGCCATGGAATATGCCTCCCTAAAATATATTATACTCATGATACCCCAATTGGCCCGTCCAGTCAATGAAATTACCACCGTCCTGTTACCGAATTGTAGCCATTTGTAACCAAACCTCAGTTGATTCCGCCCCAATCCATGCGATACAATGGAGGAGCGATTCACGAATCGCCCGCACACGCCCACTACACTCTCTCCCCAGGAATAGGAAACCCCCACCCATGAAACCCCTCCTCACCCCACGAGAGCTGGCCACCCTGGCCATCTTCACCGCCCTCACCGCCGTCATGGCCCAAATCGCCTTCCCGCTGCCCTTCACGCCGGTGCCCATCTCCTTTGGGCTGGTGGCCGTCTACACGGCAGGCCTGATGCTCAAGCCAAAGCACGCCGTGCTGACCCAGCTGTGCTATCTGCTGTTGGGTGCCGTGGGTGCGCCCGTGTTCGGCGGCTTCCGCGGCGGCCCGGCGGCCCTCTTCGGCGCCACAGGCGGCTATCTCCTCCTCTACCCCGCCGTCGCCGCCGTCGTCTCCATGGCCCTCAACCGCCGGAAAAGCCTGCAAAGCGAGGCGCGGCAGGGCCGCGGCGCTCTGGTTTTCAAGGCCGGGATTTCCATGTGTATCGCCCTGATTCTGCTCTATCTCGGCGGCACCCTATGGTTGTGCGCCATCACCGGCAACACCTTCAAGGCCGGCCTCGCTCTGGCCGTCTACCCCTACATCCCCCTGGATGTGCTGAAAATCGCATTCTGCACCGCCGTCATGCTCCCCCTCCGCGCCCGCCTCCGGCGGATGCACCTGCTGCTGCCGGACGAGCTGAGCGAAAAAGGAAACCCCTCATGAAAAAACTGATGATTCCCGCCCTTCTCATCCTAACCCTCGCCCTCGGCCTTTTTTCGGGCCGCCTCACCGCGCCGGTGCCGGAACCCGCGCCCATACAAACCACCGTGCCATCCACCACCACGCCGCTTATACAGGCCACCGAGGCGCCGGCAGAGCCGCTCCCCATCGACGCCCACTTCGCCAAGAGCCCCCTCGACGCCCGCACCCTCCGCATCCTGTGGGAGTACGAGCTGCGCGAGGTTTCCGAGCGCTACCGTCGCTTTACCGCGCCCGATGACATCGCCCGCGATCTCGACCGCGACCTGCGTCTGCTGGCCTTTCTCAGCTTCGCCGCCACTCGGGCCGAGGTCGATGTCCGCCACAGCGTGCAGCCCGATCTCGACACCGCCCTGGCCGCCCTCTACCGCACCGAGGCCATAGCCCTCCACGAGGCCCTGGCACAGGCCGGACACCCGGTCAACTATCGCCCCCTCACCCAGCTGCCCGACAGCGACATGCTTGCCAAATGGGCGGTCGATTGGGCCTACTCAGACCGCTACAACAGCCTCATGCTGTTGGATTTCCCCCTGGTCGGCGCATGGCCCAAGCACGAGCTCCGCCTGTGGTATCTGACCGGAACCGAACACAGTGTCTTGGATGTCAACGGCAACCGAATCGTGCTGCCCCTGGACCATCCCGGCCCCCTGTATCCCGACCCCCAGGCTCTCCGGGCCGATTTGAACAACGATGGCATTGAGGAAATCGCCATTGTCTCCTCCCTGGGCCACGGCACCGGCGCCGCCGATGCCGCCCTGCACATCATTGAGTACGACCCCGAAGGCCGGCCCCGCTTTGGCACCCTGCACATCTTCCGCAATGAGGACTTCGCCGCCATGGTGGCCCCCCACCTCGCCATGACAGTGGAGGACGGTGATATCCTGGTCACCGCCTTTGGCGACACGGTGCGCGTGCCCGCCTTCGAGGACGCAGAGCCCTTCACCGAGGCCGAGCCCGAGCTCGAGTGGTGGGTCTCCATAGACATCACCGAGGAAGGCCGAATCGGCCTCCTTCTGGGCATCGGCGCGTCCACCAATCTAAGCTACGCCGAGCCCATTTTCATCGCCAACCTCACTGCCGAGCTCGGCTGGAACGGCGAGACCATCTACCTCATCAACCCCACCCTCACCGAGACACCTTGACCTAAATTGGAGGGGGTTAGGGGGAGGGGGTGCGCCGCAAGGCGCACCCCCTCCCCCATAAATTTAATAATCGTATCCTTTAGCGAAGTTGCGCAGCAACTTCATGGGGTTTCAGGCCGTAGGCGAAACCCACACCCCTTCTTCAAATGCCCTTCGCCCCTGCCCTTGTCATTCTTCGGGCTTCGCCCTCAGAATGACAAGATGAGAGCTCTTCGCACTCCTACTCCGCCACGGCAGCGTCTACAAGAATCTCCACCAGCACATCAGGCCGCGCCATCTCGGCCTGCACGCAGGCCCGCGCGGGGGCGTAGGCCTTGTCGGTCCAGGCGTCCCACACGGCGTTCATCTCGGCAAATTGGGCCATGTCCTTAATGAAAATGGTCGCCCGCAAAATATGCTCCTTGCTCGAGCCATGCTCCTTGAGCCGGCCCTCGATGATGTCCAGCACGTCCTGGGTCTGGGCCGTGATGCCCTCCTTGCCGCTGGTCACGCCGCACAGATACAAAATGCCCCCGTGCTTGACCACCGCGCTCATGCGCGGGTTGCTGCCAAACCGCTCGATACTCATACTCAAATCCTCCTATTTTTGCCGCCTTGGGCGGCTTATTACTCATAATCCCGCGCCAAAATCTCCAGCATCCGCTCGGGAGAAACCCCGTCGGTCATGTCATACCGGCCCAGCTGTAAGAGGCTCTGGGGCAGCCCGCGCACCAGGATATTGCTGTGGGGCGCGATGGTCAGGGTCACGCGCACCCCCATTTCCCGCAGCAGGGCCTCAGAGAGCGGCACGCTCTGCCCATGGGGGTAGGCAAACACATCGGCGGTGTGTCCCGCGGCCCCTTCAATCTGAGCCTTGGAGCGCTCGAAATCCGCCCGGAAGGCGGCGATATAATCGGCCTCGCCCTCGCCCTCCCGAGGGAGCACTCCCCGGCGGTAATCGACCACATCAAGGCTGTCCGACTGATGCATATCAAAGGTGTGGCTGTGCACCGCCATGACGCCCGACGCCGCCATCTCGGCCATTTCCTCAAGGCCAAAGTGGGGGATAATGGGCGTGTCCGCCTCCTTATAAGTCTCCTTGCCCACCGAAACCCCGATGGCGAAAATGGTGCCCTGCAGCCCCAGCTCCCGCAGCATGGGGTAGGCAATCTCATAATTGCTGCTGTACCCATCGTCGAAGGTGATGACCACCGGCTTTTCCGGCAGCGGCGCGCCATCCTCCACAAAGGCAATCAAATCATCGAAGGAAACCGCCGTGTACCCGGCCCCCACCAACGCCTCCATGTGACCACGAAGGGTGCTCTCGGCACAAATGGCCCCGCCGTTGCCCGCCTCGTCGATGTGGTGATAGAGCAAAATGGGCACCCGCCGTTCCTCAGCCGTCGAGGCCGCACCGCTTTGAAGCAACGGGTCATCCCCGCCGCCGAAAATCCGAGCCAGCATGCGATCTCCCAAAGCCGTTCGCGCATGGCGCGCGTCGTAGAAAAACCGCCCGTCTCCCCGCACTGCGACTCCGGAAAAATCCCACACCTCGCCAAGTCCGGCCACATCCCCGGCCAAGGCCGAGGGGATGCCATCCCCCCACAGGGGCGGGATGATGATGGTGAAGCGGATGCCGCGCCAGGCGCACAGCTCGGAAATCTCGGCGGCCACCTCGGCCCAGCCAGCGGCATCATAGGACACCGCCGCCCCAAAGTCGGGAGCCTCACCCACCGGCGCGGCGTCCAGCGCCCGTCGGTCATAACCGCCGGTTTCAGGATTGATGGTCTCTTCGCCCGCCGGCAGGTAGCCGTCCTGGGCCCGCAGCTTGTCAATGCCCCGCAGGGGATTCATGAACAGGCAGGCCAGATAATCCCGTGTGCCACCCAGCAGCGCAGGATACCGTGGCCCCTCTACCGGGACAGAAGGCCCGGCCACCAGCACAATATGGGTTGCATTGTGATACTGCAGCGCATACCGCGCCGCCCATCGGGCGCTCTCGGGGCCGTCCTCGAAGGTCAAATCGTAAAAATCAAGCCCCGTATAGGTCTCAAGGGCTCCCACCTCCAGCCCCGCCGCCGGGGAGCCGATGACAACCCCGCCGCACTCCCAAGTCTGGGCCTCGAGCCAGGACATCTTGGCCATGTGGGGGAAGTGGGTCATGTTGTAGCCATAATCGTCCAGCACCCGGTCGCCAAAGGCCCCGGCGGGGTCAGTTATCACGTTAAACCCCGCCCAAACCAGCAGCACCGCCGCCAGAATGAGGCCGGCCACGCCCAGCCCCCGCCTCATGGCGCCACCTCGGAGAGCATCCCGCTCGCCTCCACGCGGTAGAGCACGCCCATCTCGATGGTCTGCCCCAGCCGGCCCGACAGGGCCTCGGCCAGCCCCTCGCCGCCGCTGTGCAGGAAGAAATACCCCTCGGCGCCCTCGGCCATACGGGCGAGCAACGCATCGGCGTCGGCGGCGTTATCGCCGGTCAAATCCACATGGGCAAACCCCGCCGGCGAGGCGGCGTTGATGACAATGGGGTTCATGGCAATCTTGTGAATCCCCAGCAGCACCCGGCTGTTCCGCTCGTCCAGGGGGATGACCTTCGCAGCCTCAATAAAGCCGGAAAACCGCTCCTCATAGGTACTGCGCCACTGGATGCGTGCATCGTCCAGAGGGTCATTGAGGAACCGCCAGCCCATCTCCACATAGGCGGAGGCGCTAAAAATCACCGCCCCGGCCACCACCGCCGCCACGGCACTTTTTCGGCTGGGGCGCTTAATCGCAGAACCTTCCCCTCGCCCCGAGGCCAGCGCGCACAGCAGCATCAGCAGCCCCACATGGGCCGGTGCGCAGTAGCGGGCCAGCATCATCACAGCGTTGAGGGGCTCAAAATACTGGGTTTCATAGTAGAACATGGTCATCTGCCCCACCAGCACGGTCAGGTAGCCAATGCCGAGGCACAGGCCCATGAAAACCATGAGCCTCCGCCGCTTTTCCTTGGGATAAAAGCCCCACCGCGCCAGCGCCCAGGCCGCCGCGAAGAAGAGGATGACGAATGCCAGGATGGAGAAGTCCACCGCCCAGGTGCTCTGCCCGTGAACCGGTGTCACGGTCAGCCCCTTCCAAAAGGCCGACAACAGCGGCACGGTGTTCTCCCCCGACAGCAGCCCGGCCCCCTGGGCATCGCCCACCCGGTCGCTGAGCCGCCCCGAAAAGCTGTCACTCAGGTAGGTGGTGCGCCCCATGGCCGCGCAGAAAATCCTCCAGCTGCCGTATACCAGCCCCGCGCCCCCGGCGCAGGCCAGGCCGAGAGGCCGCAGGCCCTTCTCCTTATGCCGCCACAGCTCGAGGAAGACGAGCGCCAGCGCCGCCCACAGAATGCCCACCGATTTAATCAGGGTCAGCGCCGCGATGCACAAGCCCAGCTTGACGGCCCACAGCCTCTCCTTGGGCCCGCAGGCGATGAGCACCAGCGCCGCCCCAAAAACCATGGCCAGAATGCTGTCCACGTAAATCGACCGTAACCACGCCACGGTCACCACGCCCGGCAGCATAACGGCCATGAGGCCGGCCATCAGCGCCGTCACCCAGCGCCCGATTTTTCCCGGACTCTCGAAGCGCACGGCCACCGAATAGAGCATCAGGGTGCCCAAAATATAATACCCGAAGTATAGATACTGCTCATTATACGTTCCGGCGATATGGCACACCCACCAGAAAATCAACTGGCAAAAGGGCGGATAGTCCCCAAACCGCGGCGCCGCGTTGCTGCCCACAGGGGCATAGCCGCCACGGAAAAAGAGGCTCTTGGTGTCGGGGCCCCAGAAGTTGTAGGCGTCCCACTCGAGCAGCTTTTCGCCCCGCATCAGCAGGCACATGACAATCAAAATGGCGGCACACACCCACAGGTGGGGGTCGAGCAGCTGGCGCTTGACCTCGGCCAGCAGGGCCTTCCCGCCCTCGCTCCGCGCCCGGAGCGTCAGATACACCGACGCTCCCAGCCCGAGGGCGAGCAGCACAAAATCCACCGCCCCAAGCGCCCCAAAAAAGCCCAAAATGTAAAGCAAAAACCCAAGGCCCAGCACCCCATAGGGCAGCACGCCCACAAGGCGGTCGTCAAAGCGCCAGGCCACCGCGAACAGCGCCAACAAAAAAGCCAAACCAGCAATGATGGCCATAAGGGCCCTCCCTCGTTGTTTTTTGTTTGGAAGCGGAACGTCCACGCGATGCCGGTAGGGGGTGTCTTCAAACCGGAAAGATGACCAATGGCGAGATAGTTTTTTGGCCTGCAAGGCAAATTTTGTCGGCATAATTCATTTATGGCGATAAAATTTAACG
>JGI994J12354_10005601_pt1 | contig 10762 bp, 6 predicted proteins | sample IntmicLarv3ML3BL_FD_12354 | JGI IMG/M metagenome (IMG submission 12354)
CCGATTGTTATCTACATCATTTTCTCCTTGCATTACCTGTGCATTTCCTTGCACTTGTGTTGTTGTAAAAGGCATGATGTTTTCCATACTTTTCCACACATACAAAATGGACATAATGATAGATACTGTACACAATAGTACTGTACCAATTATAAGTATACGTTCTTTTATAGTTGCATCACCTAAGATTTTCTTCATTATACTTTTCATTATTCAGCCCTCTTCTTGACGTGCCAAAAGATTTTCATTCCGAAAGAACAAGTCATTAAAATCAAAAATGCAATTAGAATAAAGAACATATTTCGTGCCACCCAGCCAAGTACACCACCAAGTACTGGTACACTGCTACGTACTCTGCCAAGTACATTCTCTGCTAAAACAATATCTTGATCATTTACAGGGTTTTCTACACCTTTTGTTACAAATGCTCGTTTTCCCAAACCCTCGTAGTTTTCTTGTATTTCTGTAATACGATGTGTAATAGTAATGACTTCACCTGCTTTTTCATAACTAATATCATCGCCCTTTTGAAGTTCTTCTATCGATACCTCTTCCATCAAAAGGAGACTGCCTTTTGGATATACACTTTGCATAGATGGTGTCAACATCTCGAGAAACTTTGGATTGCCCGTTTCTCTTCCACGTATGTTTCCGCTAAAAAAAAGCCCTGTACAAAGTACCATGGCAATAAGTGCAAAATAAAAAATTCCCTCTGAAGCCAAAAGTACATGAGGGGGATATGTATTCCCCCCTCTGCGCTTTATCTTATTTGTTTTTAGTTTTTTCCCTAGTTGTGGTTCTAGCCTTTTTTCTAATTGCGTTTCTAGTCTTTTTCCTAGTTGTGGTTCTGGCTTTTTCCCTAGTTGTAGTTCTAGTCTTTTTTCTAGTTGTGGTTCCAGTTTTTTTTCTAGTTTCGTTTCTAGTATCGCACTACTGTGGTTCGTTCGTATTGTTGCCACCTTGTCATGCTTTTGTTGAAAGGCCGATTCAATCTCTTCTAGGCTCTTACCCATTTATTTTCTCTCCTGTGGTGGTGCCATCATGCGTTTCGCATAAAAATCAACACTTCCTTGCTCTTCTCTAAGAAGTCCTAACAGCGAATCTGTCAATTCTCTTACTTCGCCCAATGCACCTTGTTTTGTTTGAACAAGCGCGTCTAATTCACCCTTAGCCATCTCGTTCATGTACGTTGCTTCTTCTTTTGCATCTGCAACAATTTTCTTTGCCGATGTTTCTGCACTTAAGATTGCAGACGAAATCACCTCTTGGTAATTACTATGCTCATCAGATGCTAAATGTTTGATTTCTTTGTGTAACTTTTCTTCTTTTTCTTTTAACTCTTCAATCTCTTGTTTTGCTGTTTTAAACTCTTCGTGTAGTATCTCATATTCTGCTGAAACAGTATTGATATACTCATCTACTTGTTCTTTCTTATACCCTTTTTTCACCTCATCAAATTTTACCATGACTCTTCCTTTCTTTGCGTGTTTACAACTTATCCTTATTATATTATGTTAATATTCCCTATTGCTTGTATCCTATAATTTCCTGTGCTTTGTAATCTCTTATTTTCTACATTTTCTCATTTCTATAATTTCTTATTTTCTACATTTTTTTATCTTGTAATTTCGTTTGAAAATGCGATTGGTCGTCTCACATATCGAAAGCCTGCTGCGTGTGCACTTTCTACTACAACTCCATTATCACCAGCATTACAGTGAATTGCAATTAAGCCACCCTCACTGTCTTTTCCCACTACAATTCCTACATGGTTAATACCTCTTACGTGTTCTGGTGATGCAAGGAATACCAAGTCTCCTGGCAATGCTTCTTCTTGTGTAATGCCTACAGACAATGCCCACTGTCCAACTGTACCTGCTCCAACGCCAGAAATCTGCGTACCACTATGGTAAGCTCCATTGATAAATGCCCATGAAACAAATCCACTACAGTCTAGTCCATATGCCCTCGTTTGTCCTGTGGTTGTACTACCACCTGCCGAAACGACTGTCGGACTTCCAATACGCGAATCCAATCCAATGGCTGCAGACTTTCCACCCCAAAAATATGGAACCCTACCTATCGCTTGAAATGCTGCTTTTAGCACTTCTTGACGACCTCTGCTCACTTCGTATTCTGGCTGTTGCAAAAATTCACCTGCTCTTGTTGCTCCTGCACATAAGATACGAAATTCTTCGCTTGTATATTTCTGTAAAAACTTTATCTCTTCTTCTGTATATGCTGGTTCTAACAAAATTTGATCCAATGCAAGAACATCTTCTACTGTCAAATTCTGATATTGGAATGTCCCCTCTAATTCTGCAAGCTGTGATATCTGCAATAGATTACGATAGAATATTCTCGTTTCTATCGGCTGTGTCTGTGTTACTGCTTCCGTCTGCTCTACCTGTGCATCAGTTTCATGTGTACTTTCTTTTGTGTCCTCAACATAGATTACACGATTCATCTCTCGATAAAGTTTTTGTAATCCCTCTTTATCTTCCATGTCAAGGGAGAATGTTGTTTCTCCAAGACTCTTCTTTTCTAATAAGTATCTTGCGATAATATCTTGCCAATTCATTGCACTTAAGTGATGTATTGTTTGTTCTGTGTTTTCTGCGAGTGCATATTCTAAGCGATATTCTGCTTCAATCAAACCCATAACACTTGCAAAGTCGTCTGAAAATGTAAGTTGATAAGCATTTTTCAAATCTTTTTGACTTACATTTTGACCTTTCCAAATTGTACTACTTGATAAGTCCTCTTTTTCTTCTACAATCGTTTCTAAGACTATCGCTGTTTCTTCATCTAATACTTCTTCGTCACGTGCCACTGCTGGCTCTTCCATCGTTTCTTCGCTATTAGCTACATTATCTGCAACGGGTGCGTCTATAGCTGGTTGCTCTGGTATCGCGCCACTTGGTTGCTCTTCTTGCAAATCGTTCACTTCTGGTACGTTGTCTACTTCTTCTGTTTCTATTGGTTGTTCTGGTGTTGTTTGTTCTGGTACTGTCTCTTCTATTGGTGCTTCTACTGTGTCTTGTGGCTCGCTTATGACATTATCTGTACTTGCTTGCGCACTTATCTGTGCTGGTTCTTCTACCAATGCTTGCATAATTGCAGGTGCTATCTCTTCTGTCGCCTCTATCTCTTGTGTTGCGTCTGTTTCTATGAGTTCTCCAAAAGTTCCTCTTGGTTGTATCACTAAGATAAGCAATGCCAATCCTAATATACTATATTTTGTGATTATCTTTCTTTTCATCAAGTATCCCTTTCTCACTATTTGGCGATATTTACATCAAAACAGATAGCCTATAATTCACGTTTTATTATCTGCTGTATCGTCATTTATTCGTATTCTTTTATCAGAATACCATATATAGTGTTTAAAGTCTACCTTATCACACAATTTTCACAGTTTTTTTCTTATTTTTTACCACTCTCTATTTTTCGCTCTATATCCAACAACCCCAATAACCGTCACATTTCACAATCTATATGTTGTGTTCAATGAGTGGAACAGGCAAAATCTTTTTTTCCTGGCTTTTTCTTCCACTTTTTACACCTTTTTCTCGAACTGCGCATTGTAAAGTTCTGCATAAAAGCCTGCCTTTTGCATCAGCATTTCATGATTGCCTTGTTCAACAATATCACCATCTTTCATCACCAAAATCACATCTGCATCTCGAATCGTAGAAAGCCTATGCGCAATCACAAAACTCGTTCTTCCCTCCATCAGATTATTCATCGCTTTTTGAATCTGAACTTCCGTTCTTGTATCTACCGAACTCGTCGCTTCATCTAAAATCAAAATCTTAGGGTCTGCCAAAATAGCACGTGCAATCGTCAACAACTGCTTTTGCCCTTGCGACACATTGTTCACCTCTTCATTAAGGCACATATCATAACCATTTGGCAACGTTTGCACAAAGCGGTGAACATAAGCTGCCTTTGCCGCCATCTGCACTTCTTCGTCTGTAGCATCTTGTCTGCCATATCGAATATTTTCCATAATCGTACCATTGAACAACCATGTATCCTGCAACACCATTCCAAACGCCTGCCTCAGTTCCGTTCGTTTAAGACTCTTCGCATCATATCCATCTACCAATATTCTACCTGCATTCACATCATAAAATCGCATTAGTAATTTCACCAACGTACTTTTCCCTGCACCTGTCGGACCAACAATCGCTACTTTTTGCCCCGAATGTACATCTATAGAAAAGTCTTTGATAACAACATTTTCAGGTGTGTAACCAAAACGTACATTTTCAAACGTAACATGACCACTAATCTTCTGCATATCCCACGCCTTTACATCTTCTTGCTCTTCGTCTTGCTCTTCGTCTTGTTCTTCCTCTTCTGCCAAAAATGCAAATACTCGTTCAGACGCAGCCGTCATGGACTGTAACATGTTTGCTGCTTGTGCTACTTGCTGAAGTGGTTGCGTAAACCCTCTTACATATTGGATAAATGATAAAATATCACCTACCTGTATCGTGTTCTTTATTGCTAAGTATCCTCCAAGAATCGTAATTCCAACATAACCCAAATTTCCTACAAATTGCATAATCGGCATCATCATACCCGAAAAGAATTGCGATTTCCAAGCAGAACCATATAATGCGTCATTAATTTCATCAAATTCTCGAATACTGTCTTCTTCACGATTAAACACCTTAACGATATTATGTCCACCATAAATTTCTTCGACTTGTCCGTTTAATTTTCCAAGCGATTCTTGCTGACTGACAAAATACTTTTGAGAGCGTTTCATAACCACAGACAAAAGAAGCATCGCGATTGGTAATAATGTAAATGCAACAAGCGTCATCATAATATTAATGCTAAACATCATTATCAAAACACCGATAATCGTCGTAATTGCCGTAATCAGTTGTGCCGCGCTTTGATTCAAACTTTGACTAAGTGTATCTACATCATTCGTTACGCGAGAAAGCACCTCACCATGTGACACACCATCAAAATATCTCATAGGTAAATGGTTGATTTTCTCCGAGATTTCTCTTCGCATACGGTAAGTCACTTTTTGTGTAATGCCTGTCATCAAATATCCCTGCACAAAGGACAACAATGTACTCAACACATATAGCCCTAATAGCAATATAATGATTTGTGTGATTTTTTCAAAGTTAATACCTGCACCACCTGTGATTTTCCCCATTATTCCTTGAAAAATCTCCGTCGTAGCCATTCCCAGAATCTTCGGTCCTACGATACCAAAAATCGTGCCACCTATCGAAAAGCATACAACAAGGAACAATCCAATTTTGTATTCCCTCATATAAGCAAGCAAATTTTTCAAGGTCTGCTTGGCATCTTTTGCTTTCTCTGCTGGAGCACCTATATTGCCTCCCCCAAATCTGCCTCTTTCTGCTTTTGGTTTTCTCTGTTCACTCATGATTGTTCACCTCCTTGCATCTCTCTTTGCATTTCCTCTTCCGACATTTGAGATGAGGCAATTTGTTGGTATGCTTCACAAGTTTTCAACAATTCACTATGTGTACCACTGCCTGCAATTTCACCCTCATCAAGTACAATGATTTGTTCTGCTTGCATAATCGTACTAATTCTCTGTGCTACAATCAGTACCGTACTATCCGAAGTGTGTTCTTTCAGTGCCGCACGAAGTGCAACATCTGTTTTATAATCTAACGCTGAAAAACTATCATCAAATATAAAGACTTTCGGCTTTTTCGCTATTGCTCTTGCAATGGATAGTCTCTGTTTTTGTCCACCCGATACATTACTACCACCTTGCGAAATCGGACTATCATATCCTTGCTCTTTTTCCTTTATAAACTCTGTCGCCTGTGCAATACTCGCCGCAAGCTCTATATCTTCTTCACACATAGCACTATCTGCATATGCAATATTTGACGCAATGGTTCCCGAAAATAAAACGCCTTTTTGTGGCACATATCCTAACTTGCTCCTCAAATCATGCTGTGTGATATCGCGAATATCTTGTCCATCTAAAAGAATTCTTCCCTTTGTAACATCAAAAAATCTTGGCACCAAATTGATAAGTGTAGACTTTCCACTTCCCGTACTGCCTATAAATGCTGTTGTTTCACCTGCTTTTGCAGTAAAGTTAATATTACTTAGCACATTTTCCTCTGCATTTGGATAACAAAACGAAACATTCTCAAATGTAATTTGCCCACTCCCGTTCTTCGCAAGTCTGTCTGGTTTTTTTGCATCTTTAATCAGCGTTTCACTCTTCAAGACTTCGTCCACACGTTCTGCTGAAATGGCAGCTCTTGGAAGAAAGATGGATACCATACAGATCATCAAAAATGCCATAATAATTTGCATTGCATAGGTGATAAATGCCATCATATCACCAACTTGCATCACACCTGTGTCGATACTATTCGCACCCGCCCATACAATCACTACCGTAACCACATTCATAACCAACATGATAATCGGCATCATAAATGCCATTGCACGATTCACAAAAAGTTGTGTTTTCATCAAGTCTTTGTTCGCCACGTCAAATCTTTGTTCTTCATGCCTTTCCTGTCCAAATGCACGAATTACCTCTAAGCCTGTCAGTACTTCTCTCGTCACCAAATTCAGCCTATCAACTTTCGTTTGTACCGCTTTGAATCTAGGCATTACCATCAAGAACAAAAAGCAAACAACACAGGCTATCACTAATATTGCCAAACCAATAATCCAGAACATGGAGCTATTGGTCTGAAACACCTTATACACACCGCCCAACGCCAAAATAGGTGCATAGAAAATCATACGCAAAATAAATACCAGTACCGTTTGAATCTGCTGTATGTCATTTGTAGTTCTTGTAATTAACGACGCTGTAGAGAAATCATCAAATTCACTACTTGAGAATCCTACTACTTTCTTAAAGACTCTCCCGCGCAGATTATGCCCTACCTTTCCTGCAACTTTTGAGCCAATCAACCCAACCAAAACACTTGCACATGTGCCAAGTAATGCAAACCCTAACATCTTTGCACCCGTCAGCAAAATATAACGGTTCTGCATTGCCGTCATATCTTTTCCTGCTCTTTCATATGCTTGCTTGATATAAGCCACCGTCATTTGTTCTAAAAGCATATCTGGTATCGTCTCTAATTGCTCTTCTATACCTTTCAAAAGTTCACTTCGTTGCGTAACTGGTAAACTTGCAAGCATTTCAAAAATTTCCACATCTTTTCTTTCCACACCAAGATGTGCAGCAAGTTGTTCTTGCACCCCTTTTGATTCTTCTGTATCCGAATCCAATGCCAAAGCGACTAGCATAGGCATTTTCATCACATTTGCCAATTCTTCTAACGCCTCTTCGTCTTTACTTACTGCTTGTTTTAATTGATACTTTCCATCTACTAATTCATAAGCATCTCGTACTTCCTCTTGTTTGTTCTCTGGCGTCACCAATAAGAGATTTTCAAAATCTATCTCTAAACTTTCCATCGGAACTCTCGTCGCAATTCCATTTTGTTGAATCCCGACATTGACAATGTCAGATGTATAGTTTGGCAAGGATAAATCACTGTATGCTTGCACGATTAGAATACAAAGAATCAAGGCAATCCAACCCTTATACATTTTTAAGTAATGAAACAATTTCCCCATATATAAATATTCTCCTTAATCAAAATAATTTTTTCACTTGCAGAACAGGCCCTTTACTCCAAAACATGAAAGGATTCGTCCAAACCATTTTGTGAATACTACCTTATTTTATAGAAAAAGAGGGCGTGATATTCGTCATCACACCCTCTTATGTACTGTATTATTCCTTATGCTTTTCCATCACTACCAAGAACATGTTTGATTTTGTGCGCTACTACTTCTTTTACATTCGCACGTCCTACTGTCAAGTATTCTCTTGGGTCAAATGCTTCTGGTTTATTATAAAGCACTTCACGGATACCTGCTGTCATTGCCAAACGTAAATCAGAATCAATGTTAATCTTACATACTGCTGATGATGCAGCTTGACGTAACATCTCTTCTGGAATACCGATAGCATCTGCCATACGTCCACCATTTGCTTGAATAATCTTTACATATTCTTGTGATACGCTAGATGCTCCGTGCAATACAACTGGGAAGTTTGGTATTTTTTTCGCAATTTCATCTAAGATATCAAAACGAAGTTTTGGCTCTTGTCCTGGTTTGAACTTAAATGCACCATGACTTGTTCCGATTGCAATCGCTAATGAATCTACGCCTGTGCGGCTTACAAATTCTTCTACTTCTTCTGGTTGTGTGTATTGTGCATCTTCTGCTGCAACTTGTACATCATCTTCTACACCTGCTAATTGTCCTAGTTCTGCTTCTACTACAACACCTTTTGCATGTGCATATTCAACTACTCTCTTTGTGATTTCGATGTTTTCATCAAAACTATGGTGAGATGCGTCAATCATAACAGATGAAAAACCACCATCGATACATGCTTTACATGTTTCAAAATCTGGGCCGTGATCCAAATGTAACGCGATTGGAATATCATTCTCAATCATAGCTGCCTCTACTAATTTCACAAGGTATGTATGGTTTGCATAAGATCTTGCACCTTTTGAAACTTGTAAAATAATTGGAGAGTTTAATTCTCCTGCTGCTTCTGTAATTCCTTGAACAATCTCCATGTTGTTCACATTAAAAGCTCCTATTGCATATCCACCCTCATAGGCTTTTTTAAACATTTCTGTAGTTGTAACTAATGGCATTTTTATACCGTCCTTTCTCATCTTCACTATATAGCTTGTCAATTTTTCCTATTCTCCTATTATACAACGATTCAATTCATAAAACAAATAAAATTTTGTGAAATTTTCTACAAATTATTTACATGCACGAACCTTTTCATATACAAAAGGCAAGGTGCGTTACACACCTCGCCTCATTTATTATATTTCACAGTTTTGGCACACTGCCAACCATGCACTGTACTTCTTATAGCTTTACTTATGTTTGCAACGTCGTTCTTTCTCTACAATAAAACCAATTACTGCTATTGCACTTATTCCACCAAATGTATAGATTAGCGTACTTGCTGTATCATTTGTCTTTGGTGCTTTTGCATCTTTATTGGCACTACCACTGTTGTTCTTACCACCAGTGCTTCCTTTCTTGCCACTGCCTGCATCTGTATTATTGCCAGTATTTTGATTATTGCCAACATTGCCTTTTGCTGTATCACCTACATTCGCTTGTCCACTACCTTGCTCTTGTGGTGGAACGACTGTTTTTGTAATTTCTCGCCTTTCCACTACATTATCATGTGTACAAACACGTTCTTCCGTCTGCGTTTTTTCATCTTCGCCTACTACAGTCCACGCACCAAACACATGACCATGTGCTGGTATCACCGTATCTGCTGGTTTATCTCCACAAACATTACACTCATGTTCCATACGTCCATTTACTGTACATGTTGCCGCAAGTGCTATGGTATCTTTATAATCATGTGCAGCAAGTACTACTGCATTTTGATAAGTATCTCCACAACCACTACATATATGCTCTGTATAGCCATTTACCGTACAAGTTGGTGGTACCACTGTTGATACATGATTATGTCCTGCTGGCACAATCGTGTCTTGGTAAACATCTCCACAACTACTACATGTATGCTCTGTATATCCATTTATTGTACACGTTGGCGCTATTACTGCAGATACATAACTATGCCCTGCTGGTACAATCGTGTCTTGGTAAACATCTCCACAGCTACTACATGTATGCTCTGTATATCCATTCGTTGTACACGTTGGCGCTGTCACTGCTGATACATAGCTGTGTCCCGCTGGTACAACCGTATCTTGGTATGTGTATCCACAAACACTACATGTATGTTCTGTATAACCATCTACTGTACATGTCGGTGCTATCACTGCAGACACATAACTATGAGCTGATGGCAAAGCACTATCTTGATACGTATGCGCGCACACTGTACACTCATATTCCGTAAAGCCACCTGGCATACATGTGGTTGGTGGTGATACTATCGTCACTACATAATTATGCCCCATTGCTGGTGTAGTCGTATCTTGGTAAGTGTCTCCACAATCACTACACGTATGTTTCGTATAACCTCCTGCTGTACACGTCGGCGCTACCACTGTTGCCACATGCGTATGCGCTACCACAGGTATACTGTCTTTGTAAGTATCTCCACAACCACTACACGTATATTCTGTATGACCTGTCACTGTACAAGTTGGCGCTAATGTTCCTGTCACACTATAGGTATGGCTTAACTTCGCGATTGGATCTTGATAGGTATCTCCACAACCACTACACTTATACTCTGTATGGCCTGCCACCGCACAAGTTGCTGGCAATGTTCCTGTCACGCTATAGGTATGACTTAACTTCGCGATTGGATCTTGATAGGTATCTCCACAATCACTACACTTATACTTTGTATGGCCTGCTACCGCACAGGTTGCTGGGACCGTACTATCCACTGCATAAGTATGCCCTAACGCTACGACAGGTGTGTCAATATAGCTATCTCCACAGCCTGCACACGTATGCTCTGTATAACCTGCCAGTGTACACGTTGGGTTTATGATTGTAGATGTATAAACATGTGAATGCCCTGTTACTACAATTTGAAATGTAACCGCCTTTGCTGGAGTTCCATTTACATAGATTCTCAAAGTTGTAATACCTGCATTTAAGGCCTTTATATCTGCTGTTTGCAAATTCGTACCAACGATTTGTGCAATCGACGGATCTGCTATTG
>JGI994J12354_10005603_pt1 | contig 10760 bp, 5 predicted proteins | sample IntmicLarv3ML3BL_FD_12354 | JGI IMG/M metagenome (IMG submission 12354)
GCCTATCATTTCGCTATTTTCTTCCATTAAGGAACAATTCAGCAAAAGGTCGTATTCTACATCCAATTCCAAAGGTAAAGCGCCTACTTCGAAAAGCTCTCCAAACGACTCATACCCCAAATAAAAAATTTTAAGGGAACCATCTTCCACAAATTCTATTGCTGAAATATCTGTCATCTTTCTAAACTCACCCTCTTGTTCTTTTTCTGCTGGCATTCCAAAGCACGCTATAAGCAAAATCGGTATCATAACTAAGGCTGATATTGTCATTATTGTACTTCCTTTCATGATAGCATCTCCAATACGCTACTTATCAAGGAATAAGTCTATCTACTAAAAACACCTGCTCGTTTCCAAGGAAATTTTTCAGCAAATTATCCCTTTTTACAGGGTACATAATTTGTGAGGAATCAACTTCAAATGTAAAAACTACTTCACCATACAACTCATCCGTTGAAATAATTTGCCCAAAGCATATATATTCATTTATATAGTTGCTTGTAATATCCTTGAAAATCCAAAAATCGGGGACATTTCCAACCAAAAATATATTATTCCCCGCACAATACCCCCTTTGTGCAACAACTTGCCATGTCCCATCTGTTGCTGTTACTGGTCGAACTATAATGTAATTTTCAACTTCATTCTCTAAATCGTTATACGCTAATTTAATCGGCACAAGTATAGTGAAGAATAAACTTGCAACAAATATAGCCAAAACAATCCGTGACACTACAAAAAATTTTTCCATATTCCCCCTAACTCATAAAAGCAAACGCATCTTCTCCATCAACCCCCACTGGAAGGTGCCTAGAGCCATTAGGATTAAATCCCCAAAGGTTACGGTTTATTTTATCCCGCAAACTTTCCCCACTATTCATTTTGGTATAATCTGTCCTGACCTCGTAAGCAAATGTTGTCCCACCAACCTGTTGGTTCCACTTTTCCGCAAAACTCATAGGATAAGAATTTCCAAGAGCAGTTCTACAGGCATAGAACCAAGTTTCATTCGTTGAAGAAAACGCTGAACGATTGATATCTCCAATATCTGCATAGGTAAAATCAAGGTTTCTATTATAGGATGGGTCATTGTAGTCATATCCCAAGGCTACTATATCAGGCCAACCGTGAGCAAATATAGAAAGGTGAGTTATTTTATCTTCGTCCCGTTCACTGCCTCTGCCAGCTCCTTGCGGATTAGTTTTTTTCTGATTTAAGTAGTTAATTAATTCTGTTTTAGTCTTTATAAATATCACTTTAATGGACTTCTCGTCAACAGCATCTATGAATTTTGCCTTATCAAGCCCTGACCAGCCTGCATCTGCGATAATCCAAGTAATATTCTCAGTAGTATTATACTTTCTCCAGTCAAGCAATTCTCTAAGCGCTGGTTCAATAAGATTGTACTTGTAGCCGGGCTTAATAGAGGGGTCACTATATCGACCACCCGAAACAACGATTCGCTCCAACCCAAGTGAGTCCACAAACACTATCGGATTATTACTGACATAGCTATACCAGTTAAGCCCGTCTTTAATGGGGTCTTCCTGCGTAAAGCCTTTGGTCTGCGGGTCATAGAATCTCGCCTGCGCAAAGTACAGCTCTAGCACTTCATCATAGGTATAACCGGTGTAGTTATTGAAATTATCAATGCCTGCATAGTTCACGCCGAAGTAGGTTTCCTTCTCCGGCTTGCCCCATGCATCATAAGTCATATGGGCGATGACCTCGCCGTTCTTGTCCACCGCAAAGAGCGAGCTGTCCAGCAAGCTCCGGCGATACCAAATCTTCTCTATAGCAGCGTCAGCAAAGTCGGAGGCTAAGTTCTCGCCGCCCTCGCCGCGAGCCGTGCCCGGCGCATAGCTATACTCCGCAGAAATGCGGGCGCTGTTTTCATCGTAGACATAGGTTTGCGTGTAGCTGCCGTCCTCTGTCACCAGAATATCACGGTTCGCCACAGAGAGATAGTCCACCACATAATGCTTTGTCACGGTCTCGAAGTTATTCTGCACCGTGGTGCCGACCTCAGTCTCAAACACCCGCTGCCAATCAAAACGACCATCCAGCAACACATCATGATACCGCCCCAGCCATTGACTCCCTGCAATCAAGGTGCGGTTCTGATGCCCTGCATTTTCGTTCTCACGAATCTGCTCGTTGCCGATGCGCACGCCGAGGGCATTGTAGATGTAGGCCGAGGACTCACCGTTTGCTTTCTCGCCGAGAATCAGGCGGTTTTCTGCGTTGTAAGTGTATGTTGTTTCACCATCGGAACTGAGATTTCCTGCGGCATCATAGGTATAATTCACCGTGCCGTCTGCGCCGGTCTGGTGGGTCAGTTGGTTTTGCAGGTTGTAGGTATAGGTGTTTCTGCCGTCTGTGAGCAGGTTTCCTGCCTTGTCATAGGTGTAGTTTACAGACACACCATCCTGCTTGGTTTCGATGAGCTGGTCAGCCCTGTCATAGTGATACCATAATACCATGTTGTCTAGGGTGATGTCCACTCCTGTTCGCATTTCGCTTCTTAGGTTACCATTCTCATAATAGGTGTAGGAGATTTCACGGCGGTTACTATGGCTGGGCGTGGTCTCAATCTGGCTGACCAATTGCCCCTCATTGTTGTAGCCGTATTCCGTAGTGGAGCCGTCAAGGAAGTTCTCTCTCGTAATGCGGCCTTGGTCGTCACGGGTGTAGAGCACCTGCTCAATGCCATCGTCAAAGAGCTTGATGGGATTATTGAGCGCATCATAAGTAACCCCCACTGACTTTTTATCAGGAGAGCCATCACGATAGAGAGTTTCTATGATATTAGAGTTCTCATCATAAATGTAGGTGGTTATTGTAGCATCCTCGTTGGTGGTTTTGGACAAGCGATGCAGGTCATCATAAGCGAAGGAGACTGAGCCGTTTCCATTGGTGGCAGAGAGGATGTTGCCAACCTTGTCATAGGCATACTCTGACACTCCGTCAGAATTTGTTGCTTCCACCAGACGATACAGCTCGTCATACTCATAGGTTGTTGTGATGCTATTCTCGTCTGTTTTCGTGAGCGGGTTGCCCATGAAGTCATAGGTGTATGAGGTTTCGTTACCGAGCGGAGAGCGCTCCTTGAGAACATTGCCGGAGGGGTCATAGGAATATGTGGTCACTGCCGGAGCGCCGGTGCCGCCAATTGTTGTTATCGTGAGCGGATTGTTGAGGTAGTCGTATACGGCGGTAAGTGCTCTGCCTTCCGCATCCGTCTTTTTTGTCAAACGATGCACTCCGTCATATTCGTATGACGTTTCATTTCTACTGGCATCGGAGTATGTTTTGACCGCTCCGCTTAAATAATATTCCCAAGTCCGACTGTGATTGAGCTGAGTGGTTTCCTTCACTCTACGATTCATGCTGTCATAGTTATAACTAACCCACTCATTGTTGAAATTCGTGTACTTGGTCAAATTACCATTTTTATCATATTCGTACTGAGAAGATGAACCAAGTGCATCCGTGATGGATTTTGTTGCTCCGTCATCAAAGTAAGCATAGAAAGTAGAGTTCCCCCGCCTGTCATTCAGTTCAATCGGGCGGCCCATCTGGTCATAGGTATAATCAACCGGATTGCCATCGGCATCGGTCACGCTTTTTGTCCATCCGTTGGGGTAATATGCATAAGCTGTCGTTTTCCCCTCTGCATCCATGCCGGAGATAACTCTGCCCACAGCATCATAGACCGTTTTCGAAACAACGGGTGTGGAACCAAGCATATTTTCAACCTCAGTCACCTGATAATTCTTGTCATAGGTGTAGGCGGTTGCATTACCGTTGAAGTCGGTGTATTTCAGCAATTGCCCCGCATTGCCATAGGTATAGCCGGATTGAGCTGAGGTGCCGCCTGCATAATACTGGGTTACAGCAGAAATGCGGTTTAAAGCATCATAGGTCTGGGTTTGCACTGGATTTCCATCCTTGCTTGTCTGGGTGATGTTTCTGGAAGAATCGTAGCTATAGGTAGTTACAGTTCCGGCACCATCTGTGACAGAGCTTGTCCGCCCCAATTTGTCATACTCATAGGTGGTCTCGTTGCCCATCTGGTCAATGTACTTGGATATCTGGTTGAGAGAATTGTAGAAATACCTCACAGAGCCGGAGTCAGGATATAAAATGATGTCTGTTTGGTTGTTGCCATTATAAGTATACTTTGTAATATTGCCATTCGGGTCAGTCATGGTCAGCATATTCCCCACAGCATCATAGGAATAAGCTGTGAGATAACCCAGTTGATTGCGGCTTTCTGTCAGGCGGCTCAACTCATCGTAGACGAATGTTTGCGTTGTTCCGTCTGCATTGATTTGGGTGACGCAGCGGTCGAGCTCGTCATAAACGTACTTGGTTTCATAGCCGGAGGCATCCCGCACCAAGACAAGGTTACTGTTCTCGTCATACTCGTATGCGATTGTCTGAGTCAATGCATCTTTTACAAAAGTAATATTACCAATCGCATCGTATGTGTAGGCTGTAACATTGCTCTCACCGTCCTTTGCAGTCGCCGGACGGTTGAGTGCATCATAGGTATTGTAAGTATAAACACCATCAGGGTCTTTGAGTGAGGTCAAGTTTCCATTGGGGTCATACCCATATTCTATAACCTTACCCAGCGCATTTCTGGTGGTCGCTGTCCGCCCTACCAAATCATAGGTGTAGGAGGTCGTATTGCCCCAGCGGTCGGTTTCGGAGAGCCTGCGACCCATTTCATCATAGGTATAAATCACTTCGCCATCGAGAGCATCTACCATTTTCTCTAAGCGGTTGAGCGCATCATAGTAATAGTGGGTTTCGTTCTCTTCCGCATCTTCCACTCTTGTCACATTACCCTTGTCATCATAGAAATACTTGGTCTCATTGTCCTCAGGGTCAAAGGTGGAAGATAGTAAGCCCTCGCTGTTATACACATAGCGAGTCTCGTTCCCGTTGGCATCGGTGACAGAGGTAATCTGCCCGTTGCTGGCGTATACTGTTCTGGTTTCTTCGCCCAGTGCATCGGTCACAAGCGTTGTAAAACCATTTGCGTTATACTCATAGCTTGTTTCGTTATCCAAAGCATCTGTTACCAGCTCCAGCTTACCGGCATCGGAGTATACATACTCCGTCTTGAAACCTCTCGGATTGGTCACGCTGGTAATGCGACCAACAGAATCATAACCGTAGGAAGTCCTGTTCCCCTCGGCATCCTCCTCCCACAGCAGGAGACCCTTTGCATTATATTCATAGGTCGTAATGCCGGAGAGAGCATTGGTTACCGTTGCGGGAAGTCCCAAGCTGTTGTAGGTGTAAGTGGTCAGATTTCCGTTTTTGTCTTTGTAGCTCATGACCTTGAAGCCGGAATATGTCCAATGCTCGGTCTCGCCCATACCATCCGTGATGGAGGTAATTCTGCCCATTGTGTCCCGAACAATGGAAACCGAGGCGGAATCGGGATAATCAATCTGAACCGGCCGGTCATTGGCATCCAGTGTGTGCCCGACTGTGTTGCCCAGCTTGTCAGTGATTTGATTCGGCGCATGATTATCATAGCCGCCTGCTGTGGTACCGTCAGCATCCACAATGCCAATCAGGTTGCGGTCTTCGTCATAATGGTACTCAATTTCCCGACCGAAGAAATCGATGCAGGTGTTGATGCGGGCAACTTCATCGTACGCAATGGTAGCCGTCAGCCATTTTCCTGCATTCTTGAATTCTTGCAGCACAACACGGCCTAAATCATCATACTCATTGATGAGATAGGTCTCGTTCTCGAAATCCGTGCTTTCTGTTAAGAAACCATTGGCATCATATGCAAAATATAGTGTGTCGCCGTCAGGATTTGTAACAGAGGTAAGCAAATCACCGCTGTGCTCATAAACCACGGAGCGGCCGGCACTGTCGCTGACCTGTGTGATGACATCATTCGTGGTATCCCAAGTCAAGGCAAAGCTTCCTGCTGTACCTGCAATTGTTGTCAAATAGCCGCTGGAATAAGACAGGGTGAAGGAAACGCCGTCCGGATTCTTGATTTCAGCCAATTGGTCGGAAGAATTGAACAGGAGCTCTGCTCCATTGATGTGCTTCATGATATAGCCGCCGGAGCCATCGTCATGGAGGGTAAACTCACTGCTTTGCAGAGATTTATAGTCATCTGAATAACTGCTGCTCAAGCTCAAAAACACCTGCTCATCGCCGCCGGGCATGGTGATGCGAATCATACCTCTGTCTTCCCGCAAGGTATAGTCATAGCTATGAGTGAACCCTTTGCCCAGAGAGCCGCTGTCATAGCGGGAGCTGTACGCACGAGTGAAGGTGAGGGGAATTGCTCCCTCAAGCCGCAAATCAATGTACGTTGCTTGATAGGCACCTGTCACCATGTCCACAGGGTCAAGTAGTTCATAGTCCATTACAAGCCCCGCCAGCTCCGGATACTGAGTGATGTCAAAACAGGTCATGCTGCCGCTGAAGAAATAGTCCGCAAGACCAACCATTTTGTCAGAGAAGCCACCCTTGAGGAAAATGAATGCCGGAAGAAGGCTGCCATCATCTGTTTCGATAAACTGCCGATAGTTCACAAGCGTTGTTGCACGGATAATAAAGGCGGGGTCTTGCGGCCATGTGTAGTCATCGCCGTGTGTATGTATCGGGTCGCCGTTACCATCAACGCCATCCGTGCAATCTGTGCTCCAATCAGGCCGACCCTGCGGCACAATTTCGATTTCAAGGATAAACTGGTCTTCATCCAGATTCGGGCCGACAACAGGAAAACCGTCAATGGTGCAGTCCCAGATGAGCTTATGTTTCATCATCGGTGTCGCAGGAATTGGCTCACCTGCAAAATTAACCTCTGTTGTATATGGCTCCAGTTCCACAATGGAAAGACCATCATCTTGATATGTAACGGGTGTTCGGCAACCAGAACCTATGCCCGCTCCGCATGGTGGCGGTAGCCACGCTGGAACATCCTGCACACCAGTCAGCCAAAAGTCCTTCGCCAACTCGTATTTAATCCCCGCTCCCGCTGGGTCGCTCACGGATTTTGCATACACATTGATATCTACATATTGCGTCGTCTGGAATCCAAATTCTACCTCGTAGGCTCCCTCACGGGGAACAATTTTTCCGTCAAGAATCTCCGCTGCCTGCGCCGGAATGACGGGGAACAATGCAATGACAAGAGCCAATGTCAAAATACATGACGTCAATCGCTTCAACTTATGTTTCATACACTCACCTCTTAATGATTGTGTTTGACGCTGGCTTCCATGATGTGACCGTATGCCCAGTTCGTTGCACTCACATCAGGGAAGGGACATTTCATTGTGTTCCATTCATTTGCAGTATCCGGGTTTCTTCCCAGCATGCGGTTAATCATCGCAACTGCTTCTGCACGAGTCACCGGAGCAGTCGGTCGGAAGGTGCCATCCTCATAGCCAGTGACAAGTCCCAGCCGTGCGGCCTTCAGCACATAGGCAGAGTACCATGCATCACTATCCACATCAGAAAACACGAGTTCTGCTGCAAGAGATTCTCTCCCCATGCTCTCTGCAATGCGAACCAGACAGGTTGCCAGCTCCGCACGGGTGATGGAATCTATCGGGCCAAACAGTCCGTCTCCATAGCCCTGCAAAAAGCCTCTATCCGTTGCGGTTTCGATGAAGGAGAAGGCCCAATCACTGCGCTCAACATCGGAATAGCTGGAGGAATAGTATGTTCTTGCCTCAATCTCCAGCGCACGAACAACCATAGCAGCAACCTGCTCTCTCGACACCTGCTCCAGTGCCTTGAAGGTTCCGTCAGGGAAGCCTGTGATATAAGGGCTGTGGACTTCACTTGTGGATGGTTCGGAAGGTGTTACAGGTGCACCACCGCCGCCACCGCCGCCGCCGGAAGGCGCAACCTCGGTGGTGATGGCAACCGTTGTCTTGGAGTAGTTTGAGCCTGTGTTGTCCTTGATGCTGATTTCAATGACAAAACCATCGGCAAGCAAAATTTCATCTAAGGCTGTGACATAGATTCCGCTTGCATTGGATGTGATTGTCACCTTGGTTGCGTCACCACTCAAGAGAACTACATCGTACTCAGTCGGCAAAAGCAAAATCTTCTGCGTTGTATTCCCGCTTGTATAGGAGCGATTCTTCAAAATTGGGTAAATATTGAGTGCGGTTCCTTCGGTCAAGCGAATCGGTGTTGTCGAAAATATGAGCTGATATTGTTCTGTGGATGCCAAATCAGCAAAGTTCTTTCCGTTCTCTGTCATGTCTTTCAAATCAGAGCCTGTCAGATAGTTGTTTTGCAGATAGACGCTTGCTCCGGCATCATAGCGGTCTTTCAGCGTAGCAGGAACAAGGCCACGAAGGAAATTATTCTCTAAGTGAATTTCCTCTAGTGTTGTTGCAGAAAACGCATCCGGAATCGTTCCCCTCAGCTTATTGTCAGCAAGAGCAAGTGTTTGCAGCTCAACGAGGTTGGAAATACTGCTTGGAATCTCTCCCTCAAGTTTGTTGTAGGCAAGAGACAGAAGCTGAAGCTTTGTTAAATTGCCGAGGTCATTGGAGATGGTGCCCGTCAGACCATTCTGAGCCAAATCCAGAATTTGCAGGTCTGTCAGAGTATAAACCGCAGCGGGAATGTCACCTGTCAAGGAGCAGTCCCACGCAGAGAGCACCTTCAGGTTGCTCAGACCGGAGAAGCTCGCCAGAGTGCCGCCCCATGTGTTCTGCGACACATTGAGGTATTGCAGGCTTGTCATGGAAGAAAAAGATGGTAGCTGGCCGGTCAATTTGTTATCTGCAATGTCAAGGAAAACGAGGCTATTATTACCTGTAATTGTGGCAGGAATGCTGCCCGTATATTGATTGCCGGACAAATCCAGATGAGTCAGAGCAGACATCGTTCCGAATTTGTCCGGTATATTCCCCGCATAGAAGTTATCTGAAATATCAATGTTCTGGAGCTTGGGTAATTGATAGAGCTCGTCCGGAATCACACCGATGAGCTGGTTGCCCGAAAGAAACAGATATTGCAGTTCATGAAGCTCGCCAATTGCCGCAGGAATTTTGCCGGAAATATTTCGATTGGCAAAGCCTAAGCTTTTGATAATATCAAGGTCGGAGGCATTTCCCAACTTACTGATTGTCATTTGCTGCTGGTTCAAAACACACTCGACTTCATTGATAAACCACTGCTGACCCTCGCAGGCGTTGTAGAAGCTTGTACCATAGGCGCTGGCACCGCTGGGGAGAATATAATCCCCCGCCGCTGAGACAACGGGAAATAAGCCCATCTGCAAGATGAACACACAGGTTAGCAAGAGGGACAAGATACGGCTCTTATTCAATTTGCTTCACTTCTTTTCTGTTTTGATTTGGGGGCAAACAAGTTATCTCACATTGCTGATGATGAACGTTGCGCTTTGGGTATTTAATGGCGTAATTAATGCTTGTTCATGAAGTGCAAGATGATTAAAATTATTTAATTATCGTACAAAATAATTGTATATTTATTACCCCGCAATGTCAACCAGAATATCAAAAATTTATCTCTAGAGCGAGTCTTCTCTTGGTGTCATGATTACTCGGCTTGTAAAATTCGGATTTCTGGAAATCAATGGCACGTTCCAGAAAAAAACATATTACTTGCAACATATACCGAGCAGCTATCTCTAAGGACAAATGCTATGGTGAACTTATCTCAGAATCAATCGGGCAGGCAAGTCCGGAGTTTATTCTCGGATTTCTCTCGAACCTAAAGGATAATGGAAAGATTAGCAATGATACAATCGACAAGATGCAGCAGCTGCTGGATACATGGAAGGATTAATACTTCTTATGCAGGCATTCGACCGAATGATATTAACGACAAAAGACCGGGGTAACACTGCTCTATGACAGTGCGAACCTCGGTCGTTTAATTTGCTATTGCATAGAGCTTTGGACGTCCAATGTAGAAAACTAACGCTTGTTTCGGCCTTGCTTAGATATGAGGCACTACTATCTATAACGGGCGAAAGGCTATTCGTAGAAATCCGGCGGCTGCATTTTAAGTTCAATGTATCTCCCGCTGAAAAGCGTCGCTAATCTATGCGGAGTAAAGTAGGCACTGGGGCCTGCGATATATAAGTCAACATTTTTTGCAGGAATAGGCTGTTCACGACCTTTTCAAACTGCAGCACATGCTGAATCTCGTCCAGAAACACATAATTCATCTTATCCGCCAAGAGCTGCCCTTTAATATGGTCGTGCAGGGTGTGGTAATGGGTTAGCTCCCCGCCAGCAGGGTTATCAAGCTTGATGGATATAATTTGCTCCGCAGCCACGCCCTTCTGCTTCAGCCAGTCATGATAAAGCGCAAGCAGTGTGGTTTTGCCGCAGCGGTGAACACCAGACACGGCCTTGATGATTTGTCTATCTTTGGAGCGGCACAAAAAATCCAAATATTCAGGGTGATTGATTTTCAGCATTGGCGTATTTCCCTTCTATACAGTTGATTGTAGCAGTCTTAGTATCTCCATGAAAAAATCCTCCCAGCGGTGCAAAGCGTACAGGTCCATCCAGTCCACGCCCAGCATGGACGCAAAGTCTAAATCTTGTGTCCAAGATAAACGCTGTTAAATCCGGTGCCGGAAAGCTAATAACCGCCTCGTTTCTTAAAATCACACCACTATAGTTATTCTTGTAGATGAATTTTTCACGGTACTGCTCAGGCTTAATGATGCCTCGTGATATCGCATCTTCCCATGAAACGCTTGCGCT
>JGI994J12354_10005604_pt1 | contig 10758 bp, 4 predicted proteins | sample IntmicLarv3ML3BL_FD_12354 | JGI IMG/M metagenome (IMG submission 12354)
GGTGTGGGTGTCGTATCGGCTGGCGGTGTAGTTGTGGCCGGGGGCGTGGTACTGCTTGGCGGTTTGGAAGATGTTGACGATTGAGCTTTCGGGGGACTGGTTTCTTTGCTTGTGCTTTCCGTTGTTTCCGATTGGACAGGTGCGGTGGATGTATCGCTTGAAAGGGTGCTGTCCACGGAAGCGGCAGGGCTGGAAGCTTCGGCCATGCCGGAGGTGGTTTCACTGGAAACAGCTTCGCTTACTGTCTTACGGGTTGCCGTTTTGTTTTTTCCGCAAGCGGAGAAGCTAAGAATAGCACAGAGCAACAATATATATGATATTTGTTTACGCATAATTTTCACCGGCCTTTTATATTTTTATTTGCAGAGGGGCTCGTATATAATAATATTATACACAATTTTCTGTCTAAGGTAAAGAACGCACGAGAAATTTTAAGTTGTAAAACAAAAAACTCCCGTTACACTTCATTCTTGTAAACTACAAGTTCGTTGTGTAACGGGAGTAAAAATCAATCAGAACCGCACTGTTTCAGCGTTTTTTCTTCGTGATTTTTATGGTGTGGCGGAGAGAGGGGGATTCGAACCCCCGAACGGGTTTAAGCCGTTACACGATTTCCAATCGTGCGCCTTCGACCAACTCAGCCATCTCTCCATATGCGCCATTGCGTGCCGCTGAAAAAACAGGAATGTTTCGCACCGCATCACCGGGCTCTTCTTCAAGCGCCAAAATATTATATCAAAAAAAAAATGAAAATGCAAGTGTTAAATACACAATCTTCTTAAAAAACCGTTCCATTTTCATATGTTAAAGAAAAAAACAATATAACAGCATGAAAAATCTCTGATAAACCGTACCTATCACTCTGCTTCACTGTTTTGGGCAAAAGATTAAAAATAATCAAATTTATTTTATATACAAGGCAATGACGGGCATTTTTTGTGGGAGAAGCATTAAGACGAATCCATGGATGGCTTGCAAATTTTATGAGTCGCTTGAAAATGTTTTTAGTCTGCAAATGCAGGGCTTGTTTAAAAGCCCTGCACACACGTGAAGTTTTTAAACAAGCCCTATGGCACACAAATAACAACAATCCCCCGGCGTAGCCGGAGGATCGTTATTGCGTACTGCTGATTTTGAAAAAATAAGCGAAAAGCGGATGTGACGGTTGGAGTTTTCATACACGCTTCGATTTGTACAAACCGACGGCTATAATTTTTCCCAAAGGTTTTTCTATTGCATCAATGATTTTTTGATGTTCCATATTTGTTATTTACTGTAAAACACGTGCGTTGTTAACCGTCTTAAATCGCTGTAATGCAAGGTGTTTTTATCCATGACAATAAATTACACCACGATTTCTTACGTGTTTTTGACAAAATAACACATTGCATTACGCTTAAAAACTGTGGCTTTTGTATAATAACTCTATACAATATCGAATAAAAGAGAAATTATTTGGAGGTAATACAATGAAGAGGAAAGCCTTGGCCGGTTTACTTGCAATTGCTATATTGCTGCTGCAAATTTCAGCGAATTTGGTGTCGGCGGAGGGAAGTGCAGACTATAACGTGAATATTAACACAGCGGCTGTTGGAACCATCCCCACATTGTATGGAGCCAATCTTGAGGATGTGAATCATGAACTCTACGGCGGAATTTGGTCTCAAATGATTTTTGGTGAGAGTTTTTCGGAAGAACCGCGTTCTACCGTGAAAGATGAATTTGCAGCGATATTCACAGCGGTAGGGGGAGGCGATAATTGGTATTCTTATGCAGGTGAGCAAGGAAACGAAGTCAGAATTGAGCCGGTATCAGCCAATATGGGAGATTGCAAGCTCATACTCAATGACTCAGCCTGCACTTCGGGTACAATTTCGGCAGATATTTATATGCAGGGCGGTATCTCAACAGGGCTTGCGTTCAGAGTTACGAACCCTCAACCGGGCATTGACAATTTCAACGGCTATGTGGTTGGTTTGACTCAAAATCAGGTATCGGTTGAAAAACATGCGTATAATTACACACCTATAAGCAGTACGCCCTGCACAGCCGCACTTAACACATGGGTAAACTTAAAGGTTGCGTTTACCGGCAATACGATTGCTGTATACGTGAACGGCAGTCTTATAACGAGTTATACAGATACTGCTCCTCTCGCGGCCGGCGATTTTGCCCTTAGAGCTTGGGACGGAGTCGGCCGATATAGAAATATAAAGATTATAAAAGATTCCGGCGCGGAAACAGCAATTGACATCCCGGCCGCGGAAGATTCTGTCAGGGACGTAAGCGGCATGTGGGGAAAAAATCAATCCGGTACAGCGGTTGGGCAGTATTCATTATTTACAGATGATACTTTCCATAACAACAAACAAGGTCAGTGGATTGAGTTTGTTTCCGGAGCAGGAACGGTCGGAATTGACAACGAAGGCTTGAACCGTATGGGAATGGGGCTTTCTGCCAATAAGGTGTATGAAGGATACATATATGCCAGAAGTGATACACCTATTACTGCCTATATGGTATTGGAAAGTCATGACGGACAAACACAATACGCGGAAACCGAAATTGCGGTTCATGGAAATAAGTGGAAAAAGTATAACTTTACAATGACGCCCAATGCAGCAGATGACGCGGCTAGATTTTCAATCAAATTAAAAACAACCGGAAGTATCGAGCTGGGACATGTATTCCTGGAACCGGGCGCATGGGGCCGGTATAACGGCTTGCATGTGCGCAAGGATGTTGTTGATTTGATGCTGGAAGAAGGTATAAGCATTCTCCGGTTTGGCGGCGGTATGGTCAACAATGTGGAGTACAGATGGAAAAATATGATCGGCGCGCCGGAAAACCGTTCGAATTATACCGGCACATGGTATGAATATTCCTCTTTTGGCTTTGGTATAATTGATTTTATGAATTTATGTGAAGAGATGGGAATACCGGCCATTCCTAATTTAGGTTGTTATGATACGCCCCAGGATGTTTCAGATTTCATTGATTTTGTAAAAGGAACCGATCCGAACAACGCGTGGGTTCAAAGGCGGATTGCCATGGGGCATCCAAACCCGTATGAGCTGCCGTATCTGGAAATCGGCAATGAAGAATTTATAGACGCCACCTATGCCGATTATTTCAATCAGGTTGCCGATATAGTCTGGGCCAAAACAAACGATACCATTCTGATTGCCGGAGATTATCTTCGCTCGGAATTAATAGGCGACCCTAATAATGTATCAGGTGCAGTGAATCTCGTGGGACAAAAGAAAATGATGGATTACGCAGCTGCGCATAATCGCCCGATTTGGTTTGACGCCCACCTTATGACGCCGGATATAACCGCCGCGAAGCAATATGTCGGCGCCGCGCTCAGTTACTATGCCCTTCTTAAAAATCTTTCCCCCGGCGCCGATATCAAATTACCGATATTGGAACTGAATTCTCTGAATCATAATATGCAGGTAGCCCTTGCGAACGCGTTTTGTATGAATGTTGCTGAACGGCAAAGCGACTTGTTCCCTATCGTGTGTGCGGCCAATGCTCTTCAAGTGGACGGACACAATGACAATGATTGGGATCAGGGGCTCCTTTTCATGAACAGTAACAGTGTTTGGTTACAGCCTTCCGGATATGCGATACAGATGGCTGCCAAATATGATGCAACTTACCTGTTAAACGTAACCGGCTTAGACGGGAACGCTAAAATTGACGTATCGGCGAGTAAAAGTGAAGACGGAAACACAGTCGTTGTAAAAATAGTCAATCCGGAGAATGAACCCTATACTGTTAAAATTGATATACCGGGTATCAGCAATCAGGCAAACAGCCTGACAATTCTCGAAATGAATGGAAATCTGAACGATGCGAATACAGCCGGTTCGCCAAACAACATAACACCGACAGAAACATATATCGAAAATGCAATGGAAGAAGACTCCATGATTTATAGCCTTGCTCCGTATTCATATACTATTTTAAAATATGATGCTGATGGTTTGAATTTGGATTCGTTAGGCGTACTTTCAGAAAACAGCAATCCTATACGTAATGATACCCCAATTGCGGGAGAGAAAATTCAGACTGCCGGCGATGGCAATTCAGAAGCTCTTTCAGGTAAAAAAGTAGTAGAAGACTTTACTTCATATACAGCGGATTGGGCAGGTGTTTATGTAATAGACGCCGGTGTCGCGCCGGGTTCCGCAAATTCACTGAGATTTGTAAATCCAAACAGCGGCGGCGATACCGTCTGGTCGCAGCAGCTATTGCCGGCCAATCAGGATTGGACAAATGCAAACTATTATGAATTTTATATTCGAAATAACAAGCAAGCTCCGGTTGTCTTCGGGTTTTATCTTTCCGAAGGCGATAATTCGGGTTTGAAAGAGCTTTATTACATGAAATCCGGCGCTCAAATCTATTTTGATTCCAAAAACGGCACAATAACCCCGTATACACTGTCCGGTGATATCTTTATTGAAATACCGGGAAACTTTGAGGGGTATGTAAAGCTTCCTCTCGGCGCCTCCAATTATGGGAATCTGGGCGTCAAAGATTCCGTATGGTCTTGGTGTATTGGCGATGGCATACTGGATATCAGTTCGATATATTGCGTTACCCCTCAGCTGGCCGCCGGACAGAACCAGGATTTTAATATGGACAGCCTGAAAATCAGTTACGATGACGATATTGCTGTTTCTCAATTTCCCCGTACAGGTAAAAAAGTGGTGGAAGACTTTACTTCCTACGTAACGGATTGGCCGGATGTTTATGAACTTGACGCCGGTGTGGCGCCGGGTTCTGCAAATTCGCTGAGATTTGTAAATGTAAGCAGCACCGGCGATACCGTTTGGTCACATCAGATAGCGCCTGCCAATCAGGATTGGACAAATGCAAACTATTTCGAATTTTATATTCGGAATAACAAGCAAACTCCGGTCACCTTCGGGTTTTATCTTGCTGAAGGTGACGGTACGAATCTAAAAGAACTGTATTACATAAAATCCGGTACGCAAATCTATTTTGATTCCAAAAGCGGCACAATAATACCTCACACACAATTTAACGATGTGTATATTACCATACCGGCCGATTTTGAGGGGTATATAAAATTCCCCATGAACACTTCTAATTATGGGAATCTGGGCGTCAAAGACCCTGAATGGGATTGGTGTATTGATGACGGCATGCTGGACATCAGCTCAATATACAACATTACCCTTCAGCTGGCTGCCGGACAGGATCAGGATTTCAATATGGACAGCCTGAAAATCAGCTACGATAACGACATTGCTGTTTCTCAATTTCCAACAGGTAAAAAAGTAGTAGAAGATTTCACTTCCTACACAACGGATTGGCCGGGCGTCTATGAGCTTGACGCTGGTGTGGCGCCGGGTTCCGCAAAATCGTTGAGATTCGAAAATCAAAGCAGCCCCGGCAATACCGTTTGGTGGCAGCAGCTGTCCTCGGCCAATCAGGATTGGACCGGAGCAAAATATTATGAAATTTATGTCAGAAACAATAAGTCAACAGCGACCTCTTTGCAGATGTTCCTTGCCGATGGTGACGGAACAAATGTAAAAGAGCTATACAATCTAAAAGCAGGGGCTCAAATTTATTTTGATTCCAAGGATGGTACGGTAACATCCTACACCTTCACTGCCTATAAATATTTCAGGATTCCGGCCAATTTTGAGGGCTACATAAAATTCCCTCTTGACGCCTCCCATTATGAAAATAACGGCTGGCTTTCCGCCGACGGGATACTGAATACCAATTCAATCTATAACGTTATCCCGCAACTCGTTTTCGGACAGAATCAGGATTTCAACATAGACAGTATTACAATCAGTTATGATGATGATATCGCAGCCTCTCAATTCAATCAGCCCCCTGTGGATTTTGGCCGCTATTATGTAACAGCCGATGGGCCAAACGTTTATCTTTCCAATATAACACCGGGCACAACCGTATCTGAAATGACCGGAGAGATAGGAGTCCGTTTGGATACTGAGGTGATATTTAAAAGCGCCGAGGGAACAACAACCCTTACCGCAGGCGATACGGTGGGAACAGGAACCATGATTGTTGTGCAGACCGGTGCAAGCACAGACACATATAAAATTGTTATCTACGGCGATGTTGACGGTGACGGCCATGTTGATCAAAACGATTTGGCGTCCATTCAGGAATATTTGTTGGGCGGCGATGACCTTGGCGCAATAAACAAATTAGCGGGTGATATTTACGGAGAGGGCGATATCACGCTTAACAGTTTACTGGCTATCATGGCGGACGTTTCCGGAAATGAACCCCTAAGTCAGACCAGAATGACCAGTCAAGCCGTTCAATTTGTAGGCAGGTTTAAGAATACCGGAGTCAATACCTATCAATTCGGCTGGTCAGGCTCAACCATTGAAGCAGGATTTATAGGTACCGATATCTCTGTAAATCTTAGAATATGCACAGAAAATACCGAAGACTATGTGGATGTTATCATTGATAACGGAACGCCAAGGAAACTGAAAATCTCCGGTACTGTGGATCAATATACCTTAGCCGTAGGGTTAGAGAATGGCTATCATACGGTAAAAATCGTAAAAAGGACAGAGCTTAGCGTCGGTACGCTTGAGTATTCCGGTTTTGTTTATGGAAGCGGTATGGCTGCCGTGCTTCCGGCCGGAACAAACAGAAAAATAGAAATTCTCGGTGATGCCATAACGGCAGGCTATGGAAATGAAGGTGTAGCGGCAGGATTCAGAGCTTCTGAGGAAAACGCTTATCTATCCTATGGGATGCTCGCGGCACGGCAGCTCAACGCAGACAGCACAATCCTGGCATATTCCGGCATTGGCGCTTATCAGGATTGTTATGGCGGAAATGCAAAATTAGGAGATTTCTATTCAAAAACATTGCAGAGCTCATCAACGAATGATTGGAATTTCTCCAAGAATATTCCGGACGTAGTGGTAATTAATCTTGGAACAAGTGATTTTACAAGCAATGTTGATCCGGATGATTTTAAAGGAGCCTACACATCACTGTTAAACACAATAAGAACGAATTATCCCAACGCTTCCCTATTCTGCTGTATGGGGCCGACAACATATTCGGCCAGCGCTTCCATTGCAGAGGTCGTCGCTCAATGTAACACACAAGGCGACCAAAATATATACGCTTTTGATTTTGCACCCATACACTTTCAGGCGGAAGGAACCGGCGCTGACGGCTATGCCTCCGCAGCGACACACGCACGTATGGCCAATGAGCTTGCCAATCAAATCAAAGAAAAATTAGGATGGTAAGCAATCCATTTGAAGTACGTATATAACAAAGAAAGAAGGGTGAGTATGAACCCTGCAAAAAAATGGTTAGCCCCTGTTTTGATTCTTTTACTTATTCTTACTGTTATTACTGTTTTGGTGCCTTTCGGGGCCGCCTCCGACTCAGCAAAAACAGTGGAGGTAACCTCTGTACTCAGCACAAGGGCAGTCAGTCCGTCGGGGACAGTAACCCAAACGATTGGCCTTGCGAATTATCAAGGTGTTGAAGGCGGCATTACCTCTTTTGCGCTCGGCGCCAATTATGACCCGGACAAATTCACCGTCAGCAACATTTCCATGAGTACCGGTATCATCAAAAACGAGAAAGCCGGCCGAGTCACCTTCTTGTATGCCAATGCGGCTCAGGCTCTCGCGGCAGGCACTGTAATCGAAATTACCTACACGGCCAAGGAAGCCGCCGGCAGTGCGATTTTCACTGTTGATGCAACCAGGGCGGACTATTTCACCGATACCGCCGCGCCCCCTATTTCAAATCAGGTTGTTCCAAGTTACGCAGAGGCCTCCACAGTCAATTTCACCAATGTGGCCATTGAGTATGAAACCGACGGTTCCATGATTATCGTACCGAAGGACGGCGCGGCTCTTGCTGCTTTTGAGGCGAAAATCACAGGCCAAAACCTTACCCTTGTAATCAAGGACAAAAACGGCACAGCCATCCCCGCCGCTCCCCGGGTGGGTACGGGCATGACAGTTGAAATCCTTCAAAACAGTAATCTTGCGGCAACTTATACCATTGTTGTTATGGCCGATACAGACGGCGACGGTCTTGCTGCCGTATCCGACCTTGTACAGATGAAAAAGCATCAAGTGGGAGGGACAGCCTTATCTGCCGTACAGCTTAAAGCAGCTGATTTGGATGACGACGGTGCGGTTAACGCGGAAGACTTAGTTATCCTTAAAAAAATCCTCCTCGGGTTGGCATGAGCCAAAAGATGAACATAGGGATGAAAAAATATTAGCAACACTTTTGTCTGCTTTTATGCTTACCGGGATGGAAGGTTTATAGTCTGAACTCCGGAAACACAGGCGGTACAGGCAATGACTGTGAGAACACAATAAAATTGTTTATGTGCATCAATAGTAATTATTCTGTGAGATTCTCCTTCAAAATCCGCACAACTTCGTCCATACAATCCGCAAATTTGCGAATTTGTTTGACGATTAAAGCGCGTTTTTCTCTATCTTGCATTGTTTCGAGTTTACAGCCAAAAGCGCCGCCCAATGTTTCAAGATTTTCTGTACCGTAAATACGAACCATTTCTTCGCGTTCTTCCGGCGAATGAACATCTTTAATCCAATATCCGCTATTCCACAAATAATTTGTAATTCGGTATTGTTTACGGACTTCTTCTAAAAATATCAAATCAGGATTTAATTCCTGTGCTTTTTCCAAAAACGATTGGCAACCGCCGCTATTGGTTGCCGCATTTACGACATAAATTTCATAAGTAAAATACTCACCATTAAATTCTTCCAGACTCATTCTGGCGAAATTACCATTTTCGATGTCGTTTGCCCATGCACGAAACGCCTCTGCGCCGAATACGAAATCATCTGTTTTCATTGTCAGCAGTTTCGGAAGATTCATTATAGCGTTTCGATAAATTTCTTTCAGCGACACATCACGGATTTTATTACTTACGATTGTCCATCCACAGCTATCAATTTTATCGTCCTTGAAACATTCTTCGTCAAGAACCAATCGTTCCGGTTTTGTTTGGTCTTGGCTTAAGCTATTCAAGTACAAGAATGCGTTGCCGTTGGTTTCATAGCCTACAATAGCGGCCGTCGGCCCGCGGCGATGCCATATGACGGGTATGCCTCTGTCAATACTCTCGGTAATTTTTTTGACAAAATAATCACGGTTTAATTGCAAATCGCGTTCAGAAAAAGTTTCGGCGGCATAACCCATTTTATCGAAAGCGCTTGTATAACCTTGCAACCCTAAATAAAAGCTTGATGCGCTGTCACCTTTAAAGCTACCATCACCGATAGGATAGAATTGCGTGAAAGTGTCGCCCGTTATTCCCGCAATCAACGAATAATCAGAAAATGCCATTTCACCGAGACAACCCATTACATACCGCGCCGCACCGTTAAAATGATAGTTTTCCCCCTGCCAACTGTTTGCTATCGGGGGAAGATTCGGAATCATTTTTGTACTCATGTTAAGTCCTCCCTGTACTTCAATTCTAAGGAAGATAGGCGAAAAATATTTTAGACTGTTTGGATTGTGTCTTGCTGCGGATGGCTTAATACCATGAAAACGCACAAAGGCTTTCGTAAAACTATCCGGTGTATCGTACCCGTATTTTAATGCGGTGCCGATAACTTTGACATTTGATTCAGCAAGTTCTTTTCCCGCTAATGTTAGCTTGCGACAACGAATATAATCGGCAACCGTTACCCCGGTGACTATACTGAATATGCGTTGAAAATTCGCATTGGAAGAAAACGCCTGCTTCGCAACGCTGTCGTTATTCAATTCTTCGTCAAGCAAATTTGCCTCGATGTAGTTTAATGCGCGTTGAACATTTTGTATCCAATCCATGTTTTTCACCTGCTTTTCGAAATAATAACAGAAAGAATCCGAATTATCCCGTCATAAAATGCTCAAATGTGTCTGGTTTTTTGAAAGTGTAGCCGCACTTCCTCTGCTTGCTGTTCCCAATTATAACATTTTAACATAAAAAGTCGAGCATTCTTACAGAAAACTCGGTTTCTATAAGAATGCTCGGCATGGTGCACCCGAGAGGACTTGAACCTCCACCCACTTGCATGGACTAGAACCTGAAAATAGTCGGAGGTTTGGCACTTAAAAGACAACAACGGCTTTTGTATGTCTTTAATTCCTAAAGCACACCTTACAAAACGAGTAACTTCCTGCTTTTTACCGATTGTTAGTAGTATTTTCGTGGTTTTGATTATACCACCCTTGAAAATGCTTGTCAAACAGATTTGTTAGACAAGTGTTAGCAACTTAATTTAATCGCCCTATTTATGACAAAAAAAGCGCAACCATTTCATGTGGTTGCGCTTTTTATTCTAAAGGAGGACTATTCATGTCTGAATATCAACTTGAACTAAAGCAGCTCGTAGATTATCCGCGGTGCAGGATCTACCGAGAATTTATACGCACCTTAATGAACGACCGGAGCCTTCATTCACGTGGAGGCTCCGGCTTTTTTTATTTCATGGTACTTTGCAGCTTTGCAAATTTCCGAACTTCATACCGCCGCATGGAAGGCACGTCATACACTGTCTTCCCCGGAGAATGGATTTGCAGGCTATCTGAAATTACCGACTGGTTTCGAATGCGGTTTCAGCATCAAACAATCGGGATGCTGGATTATCTGCAAAAACAGCAATATATCACGTATTCCCGCCACGCCGGTGGCCGTCTGGTAAAATTCAAAATCAC
>JGI994J12354_10005605_pt1 | contig 10757 bp, 14 predicted proteins | sample IntmicLarv3ML3BL_FD_12354 | JGI IMG/M metagenome (IMG submission 12354)
GCCCGCCGATAAAATCCGTATTATGCAAGAAGCCGCCTCACTAGGCATTCTGAAACGGATGTGGCTCGCCGGACAATTACTTAACGACGAGTTCGGGAGTGAAGTAGTTTCATCACTCAAGGCGCATGAGTCTGACACTGTCCGGGGCTGGGCATGCTTTGTTCTTTCTATGGCACAGGCCCCCTCGGTGAAGGAACGACTGAGAAGCGTGCTGGAATTTGCAAACGATTCACATTTTGGAGTCAGGGAGTGGGCCTGGCTTGCCATGCGGCCCCACATCGCTGAACAATTGGAAGAATCTATCGCATTTCTATCCTCATGGACAAGCTCCCCATCAGAGCGGATTCGCCGTTTTTCCTGTGAAAGCATTCGACCACGGGGCGTTTGGTGTACACACATTGGTATTTTGAAAAACAACCCCGCATTGGGATTGCCGATACTTGAACCGCTGTGTGGCGACTGCTCCTCATATGTGCAGGATTCTGTTGGAAATTGGTTAAATGACGCAGCAAAAACTCAGCCAATGTGGGTCCAGGAACTATGCGCACGCTGGAAGGCTGCGAAGCCTGGCAAGGCAACTGACAGGATTTGCAAACGAGCACTACGCTCAATTAGCAAATAGTCCAACAAGGATATGGAATAATCCCATGATGATATTGCGGAAGGGAAAGCGGAAAACCGCACTATTATAGGTTCAGTCATGACCAGCTCTCCAGAAAAGTACAGGCGTTTGCCAAGGCCACGGGCAAGGTCTGCGAAAAATGCGGCAAGCCTATGATTCATCGGGTGAAAAAGCCCGGAAAAGACGGCCCCGGAAAATCGAAGAAAGACGGCTATGATTTTTGGGGCTGCTCCGGCTGGCCGGAGTGTAAGGCCACTAACAACGAGAAAAAATAGCTGGCCCAAGCTGCTGCCCGGAGTGCAAATAGGAAGCCTTAACAGGACTATTCAGAACACCCCCAGAGAAGCTATTTCTTAGTGGGTGTATTCTTTCTTGTAGACCTTTGGTTATTATTACTTAAAGGTTCCTATTCCATCATGGGTTTGAACCGATCGGAATACTTTGTCGGAATGAACTCTGTGATTTCATACTCGGCGATACAATTAACGTGAAACGGGTCTTCAAGGGTAAGGCGTTCAATTTCGTCACGACTTGCAGCAAGGGCTAGAATCACTCCACCCGTTCTTGGATTCTTTCGACAAGAACACATAAAAGTACCTGATGCATAATATTTTTCCAGAAATTCAATATGGTCAGGAAGATATTTTTCTACTTCGTTCAATGACTTTATGTAATGCAATGAGATAATAAAGATAAGAGCCTCTTTAGAATAGCATATAAATAAACTTCGCGACGATATATCGCGATTTAAGATGAGTAATATTCATCTTTGATTATAAAATGCTGGTCAACAGGAACTATACTCAAATTCCACAACAAAATTACGAATTGCGTTTATCTTTTTGTAGATGAATGAAGGTTAAGCCTTCGTGAATCTTTTCTTCTTTGAAGATTGAATATCCCACTCGTTCGTACAGCTTAATATTACGGGCACTTTTTGAACTTGTAAAAAGTTCTAACCGACTACCGCCACCAATACGTTCAATTTCTTTTAAAAGCTTAGTGCCGATCGTTTGTCCTTGCATGGATGGAGCAACAATAAGTTTTCCTACATGTAGAGTTCCATTGTTCAGTCGCCCACGAACAGAGCCGACGATTTTTTCACTATCATCAATAACTTTTAATATTAGTGAGCTTTCAGACTCTTTTTCAATGTCTTCAAGGGATTGCTTAAGCGGAGGTATGTCTTTATTTCCTAAGAGCGTAGCTTCGCTCTGGTAGGCGACATATTGCAAGTCAAGTATTTCCTTTAAATCTTCCTTTTTAGCTTTGGAGATAGCCAATAAAATTCCATCGCTAGTCCTTATCGGCATAATCTCTTCTTGGTCATACTTATAACCTGACCCCCATTCCACCATCGCGTACAGCACTGTTTCTAGGCTCCGGCCAAGGGGGGTCAACTCATACTCAACCCGTGGTGGAATTTCTGGAAAAATAGTGCGTATGAGTAAACCTGTCTCTTCCATAGATCGCAAATTGGAAGTTAATACTTTTGTTGAAACGGCCCCTATATTCTTCCGGATTTCTCCAAATCTTTTTTTTCCATAAAAAATAGCACACCAAATTAGTGGCTTCCAGCGGTTATCGATAAGAGAAATCGTGGTTTCTACAGGGCATCGAGGCAATTTTCCCATCACTAAACTCCTTAGTTTCTAATAGAAACAATATTACAAAACGGTTCTTACTTTATTATTTTACCCTATATTACTAATGTAAACTTAGCAAGAGGAGGCATACGAAGCCTGAAAGTCGTAATGTCGCATTAAATCTATCGCCTAGCTGCTGGGCACAGTTTGGCATCTAACATCAGTACACCGCACCGTGTATTAACCTGATGCCTATATGTGTGTCCGCAGAAAATTGGATTGTCCGCCGTCCTCTTGTGGCGGCAATCGCCATTTTATATACGATAGTAAATTTAGAGAAATATTTACATGGCGGTGTGCGGAAAACTCCAAAAGGAGTTTGAATATGGAAAAGCAAGTTGAGCATGATTATGAAAAGTTTGAGGCCGATTGCCTGAAAATCATTTCAGCGGTTTTGTCGGTTTGTGAGGCTGAACTTGCCAAACGAAACGACAACGACAACAGCAAGGCAATCCCCTATGCTGCTCTGGCAGTTCAGGAATCACTTCTGGTTTTCTTGGCTCTGACGAATCACAATAACCAGTCGTAAACCTTTTACCTTGTGCCCATAGGGATGGGCACAACCGTGCGAGTATTGCACCTATAGGATAAAATTGACCCTATAGGGTCAAAACAAAAGTTTTGCTCTCCGATATGCTGTCAGAATGGGAAAAGATGAAAACCATTCAGACGCATCTGGTGTAATTCTCCGTAAATATCGACTTGAAAAGGAATTAACCTTGGAACAGTTGAGTGAACGGGTAAGCGTTGCACACTCTTTCATTCATAGACTTGAGACAGAGAAGAAACAGCCTAGTTTACGGATGATCTTAAAACTGGCAAACGCTCTCGGTGTTCGTCCTGGTGAGCTTGTAGATGCAATGGCAGACAGGATTGCAGGAAAATAACTGTCATCGCTCCATTGTTCGCGTCCTTTCCGGCGTGGCCCGCCTGACGATTTTATTCCCCTCCAAGGCGATCTGCTTTCCCCATTTTTTCTGAGCATAACGTACAGCAACATTGTGGGCAGCTTCGTTATTGCCTGAAAAGAACAGCTCTTTTCCGCTGTCCAAAATCCTGCCTCCACTCGGTAGCGTGAAAATCACAACCCCCTTACGGTCCACGAACGCGGAGAAGCCGCGTATCTGAGCCTCTTTCTCGGCAGGGGCTTCCTCGGCGGCAAGCTGCTCCATACATAAAACGGCCAATAGCTGTTTTTTGGCCGTGCCGCTCATAGTATCATTTTCCAGCGTGGCCCTTTCTCTGGCAGCATATTCGGCCCGAATTTCAGCCCGGTTCACCGTGAATTCTTCCTTACCATGCTGTGACCAATCCTTTGCGAGAGCGGCTTGCGGCTCCTGATCCGGTTCCGCTGTCTCCCTTTTGGAGCGCAGAATTGCCAACGCTGTTTCATTGCCCTGGTCGGCCTTGATCTGTAAAAAGCCATTCCACGAAGAAAAGGGCACGTCTTTCCTCATAGCGTCAAGAAGAGGCTACGCGGCCAGCTTTGCCTTGGCTATTTCTTCGGCCTCATGCTTCCGGGCCAGTTGCACCAGATTACTGCGATTTTTCTTTGCAATGTTCAGCTTTTCCAACTCGTTTCGCTTGGATGCCCATTTTCCTCTGATTGCGACTATGCCCTTATCCTGCTGCCCGTACAGGCTTTTCCGCTTTTCAATGCCCTGCTGATACTCGGCATATAATGCTCCGCGCTCTGGAGAGCGGTGCAAGGGAGTGGGCTTGTACTGGCTTCGCTCTTGCGTATTTTCCAATCCCTGCGCTGGAAGAAACGCCCCCAATCGGCTTTCCAGTTTCTTCAACGACAGGCTTCTATCAACCGCGCTGGCCTTTACGGTGTACCGCTGGTTATGGCGATCAGCTACAACCAGAGCATTGCCGTGGGCTTGATGCTCATGCCGTATTGGGCAAGCCCTTCGTGGAGAGCTTGCCAAGCTGTTGCCGCCTCCAGAACTGAAAGAATTTTATCCCGGTGGGTCTTGGCGTAGGTTTCAAAGGACTGCTGACCTGTGTGAGCTTCCACAAGAGCCGCTTTCTCGCTCAATGCTGCTTCCTTGCCTTTGGTGCGGCCCTTATCGACGACAAGGCCGTATTCCTGCTCCAGCTCCCGGCACAATTTGTCCCTTGTCCAGAAGTCACCAAACGGTTCATGGCGCGTTCTCCGCTCTGGGTGGATCATATTATAGCTCATGTGCATATGGAGATTGCCCGTGCTTTTATGGACACCGCAATGCCGTTGATGCTCTGAATATCCCAAAGCGGCTGCAAAGCGTTCCTCTATGGCCCTGAATATTTCCGGCGTCAGTTTTTCCTCGTCCTCATGGCGGAAACTGATAACAAGATGATAGGTTTTACATTGCGTGGCGCGGGTATTCATGTCCTGAACGTCAACGGCTTCGGCAATACCATTTTCGTAGTTATCATCTCCAAGGCATCCGGAACACCAAAGCAGGAGGCTCTTTTCGCCTTTGTGGTCAGCATCGGCTATATAGTTGGCAAGACGGGCATAGTTGTCATTTTTCGGGCTGATACCCACTTTTTTGCTAATCATCTTATAAGAGTGATTGCGCGTTGGAGCTCCCGCTGCCGGGAGTCCAGTTCGTGTAAAAGCCGATCAACGGTCTGCCTGTCTGCGCCGTTTGCCAATGCCTGTTTCACTAAACCGCCAAGTCTACCAAGATCGCCCCGGAGCCGGGACAATTCAATTATCGCTTCCTGATACTCCAGACTTGGGACGAAAAACCCAAGGCAGACCCTTTTGCTGAATGTGGAGAGGGAAAGTCCCGCTCTGCTGGCCGATGCCCTGACTTGACTGAACTCCTCTGGAGTCAGGTACGTTCTGAGAATGAGCTTTTTGCTCGGCATGAGAAACCTCCTGCTGTGGGTAGGAGGCTCTTTGGCCTTCATAGTGATGATAAACAAGCCAAGCATACCCTCTGCCTCGTTCCAGGTCGGGAGAGTGGTACTTGCCAACGGCCTTCCAGTTCAGGCCATGCCGGGCTATTTCCTCTGCCAGTATTCGTTTACCCCATTCTTCATTCGTTGCCGGGTCGAGAAGCGATACCGGGTCAATGGCGAAATGTTTCATCCACCAACTATTGATCTGCATTTTCCCAACATCGAAAGACTGCCCGGCTGCAACCGCTTTTTGTATGAGCTGTTCCGCTTCTTCCCGCGTTGCCGGGTAAAAGGATTTCCCGGCAATATTGATTGCAAGGGGGTTTTGCCCGGATTCCTGCCGCGCTATGGCCTCTATCAGTGGTGCGGGTGGTTCCGGCCCCGCTGCGAGCGCGGGAGTTTGCAGGCAAAGCAAAACGGCCAGCGCGAGAATCTTCTTCATGGAGTTAATGTCTCCTGTTTTAGCGTTGAGCGAACCGCGAATAAGCAGCCCCCCGACCGTATGGGATGGGCAGGACAGGAATGGAGCTACCGAAGGTGGGTACACTTCCTCTGTCCTGTCCTCAGAAGTGATTGCAGCATATCACAGGAAATTGAATATTTTTCGGGGATGCGCTGTAATTTCAGCATGTTTTAGGGTGCTGCAAGATATTTCACATTTGGTCGAAAACCGTTCATAATCCTGCAAGCCCATGCAACAGATATTAAGGACTTTTATATTGGCGGCACAATGAGTTCTGAAGAACATACTCCAGAGAAAATGCAGCGTCTTTTCGTGGCGGTTGAATTGCCTGATGCCGTTCGGGAAGCCCTTACGGCGTTGCAGAAAGGATTGTCCGGGATGCGCTGGACAGCGCCGAAAAACATACATCTGACTCTGCGCTTCATCGGTGAAGTGCCGTTGACACAAGTGGAAAAAATCCGGATGGCACTTGAGGATATTCACGAAAAGAGCTTTTCATTGCGACTGCGAGAGCTTGGCTTTTTCGACAGAAGGCCACAGGCGATTCTCTGGGCCGGGTTGGATGAATCGCAGGAACTACTCGCGTTGAAGGCTCAGATCGATGCCGCGCTGGCCACGCACGCCGGATTACGTGCCCCGCAGGGACGTTTCTCACCGCATATCACTTTGGGGAGAATGAAAAACGCTGACCGGAAAATCCTGAAAGAATTTACGGCGCAACATATTAGTACGAGCAAAACGCCATTTCTGGTGACCAGCTTCACCCTGTTCAGCAGTATTCTTGATTCCAGCGGCGCGGAACACACTGCTGAAGCGCGGTATAATCTCACTTGCGAGCAACCGGATGGACAACAGTAAAAAGATCAAAATCCCATCCGGGTATAGTATAGATCTGGCCAGTCCCGCGCATGTCCCGCTTCTGGGCGCAATCGAAATTGCAGCCGCTACCCGATTTCCGCCTGGAACAATACCTGATCACATTCGCTCCGACTCAATTCCGGTATCCGTACTTTTGGATGCAGTAGCCAACGGCACACTCTGGGTGACTCTTAACGCTTTCCGTCAGCCTGTCGGCTATGCTCTTTTGCAGAGTGTTGACGGGTTTGCACTTCTTGCCCAGATGGACGTGCTTCCGGAGCACGGGCGAAAAGGGCTTGGAACGGCGCTTGTTATGAACATTGCAGACTTTTTGCGCAATCAGAACAAGAATGCCCTTTACCTGACGACATTCACGCATGTGCCTTGGAACGCCCCATTCTATGCGAATATTGGATTTATTGCCCTGAATGAGGAAGAACAGCCGCCCTTTATCAAAAAGATACTCCATGAAGAACGGAGGTATGGCCTGGATCATCGCACAGCGATGCGCTTGCCGCTTCAGCAGAAGGATTAACGGCTGATTGCTGTCTTTTATTTTTGCCTCTTGGGGATTTATGCGCGACACTTATGGGCTAACCTTGCGACACTTATTTTTTCTGCATGATGAGGAACGTGCCACGAGCGACGGCAGAAGTCGAAAGGGAAACAGCATGACGTTTGGAGAAGCATGGAAAGTGGAAAAATAGTGTCCAGGCTATAGAAATGAGAAAAGCCCCCGAAGGGGCTCAATCATGCTCCGTGCAGCCGTGATCATCGTCGGCGATATTCCTGGCCTAGGCTGTACCCGGAGAATACCCCAATGCCTCGTTGGTTCGTCGCTGGGCCTCACCCGAATCGACGCCCTGAAGCACCAGTTCTCCCCAGCTTCGATTCCAGGCGAATGTGCGCTGCTCCCGGCTTTCATCATGACGGGTTGAAAAAGGACGAATACCGCGCCCCGGTGATTGGAACATATCACGTACACGGCCCATCAAGTCGGACAATTTTTTGTTCATCTTTTGCGCTTTGCGCCTGAGTCGTTCTGACGCCCGCGCACGTTCCCGGTACAACATCGGGCCAAGCCCCAAGGCTTCAAAAAGAGTTTCTGTCACAATGCGGATGGCTCGACAACCGAAGTACGCGCCTTTTTCGTTCTGGCGGCGCGGCTGTTTTACGCGCATGAATCCGGCTTCCTTGAGTAGAGCAATGGCCCGCTCACAACGCCGCTGGCCGATGCCGGAGTCGGTATTCCAAGGCACATGGAAGCCAGATCCAGATGCCGAAATATGACTTCCAAAACAATCTGGCAGGCCTCGCGCCGCTCACTGCGGACTTTCCTGCCTGTACCGTGAATTGCCGGACATTTTCCAGGATAAAAGTACCAGGCTTTGGCCCGCTCTGCCGCCAAGGAAAGGATGCGCGAAAAGCCGCCTTTTCCTTTTGGAACAGAAACGGCGGCTGTCAGGCGCGGGTGTTGTGGATCATGCCCGTAGCGGTTGCCGGAGGGCAATGGCATGGACGATCAGAACCCTTCCAGCGATTCCAGGAAGTTGTCCAAAGCATGCCGGTCATAGAGAACACGCCCACCAATGCGGGTAAAAGGAATATTCGGGTTTTTAGTCGTTCGCACCTTGTTCAAAAAATCTGTTGAAACACGCAGATATTGCGCGGCTTCTTCGACGCGCATCCAACGCAGAGGGATATTTGCCAGATTTTCCTTTTTTCTGTTTTCAGTAGCCATAGCTTATTCCTCCATGTCAATACAAGTAAATCAGCTTTTCACATGAGAGAACCATAGCATGGGTTTTCGAGGAATTTCCTGCCAGACAGCAAACCACAACCACACGCAACCCTTGACAACTCTCTACAACCAAAAAATTTCTATTATTTTTCTTGACGGATTGTAAAAAAAGGAATTTCCTTGTATCGTATATGCGACATGAAGTACTCCTATTGTAAAATCAACCACACGGTGGTAGATTTTACACCATGAACAAGCGCACGATATATACACAGTTAATGGAAGCCTTATCTGATACCCCTGTGGTGTTCCTTCGAGGGGCGAGGCAAACCGGTAAGACAACGCTGGTAAAGCAACTGGCCGAAAAATCTTCAAGTGCGAAGAACGCTCGCCAGTATATCAGCCTCGATTCGGCCACGGCTCTGGCAGGGGCTTTGGACGACCCTACAGGTTTTTTGCAGGGGATTAAGAAACCCGTAATCATAGATGAGGCGCAACGAGCCTCCGCCCTGATGCTGGCCATCAAGGAAGATGTGGATCGCGAGCGCCATGCCGGACGTTACCTGCTGACCGGCTCGGCCAACATCCTGACTTTGCCGGGCATAGCGGATTCCTTGGCGGGCCGCATGGAAGTGTTGACCCTGTATCCTCTTTCGCAAGGGGAAATAGCGGGAACGCAGGAAGACTTTATTCAGACGCTGTTCCAGGAAAACTTCCCCACAACAGGCGCGGGCAAGGCCTCTTTGTCAAAAGAAGCGCTGCTGGAAGCCATGGCGCTGGGCGGCTATCCAGAAGTATTATCCAGAAACAATCCCAAGCGCCGCGCCGCCTGGTTTGATTCCTATGTCACCACGCTGGTGGAGCGAGATATTCGCGACATCGCCAACATTCAGGACATCAGCGGTCTGATTCGCCTGCTGCGCCTGCTTGGCGCTCGCTCCGGCACACTGCACAATCAGGCGGATCTTTCACGGAGCGTGGGCATGCCCGCCAGCACCCTCAGTCGCTATATTCCGCTGCTGGAAGCGTTGTTCCTCATCTGGTTCCTTCCGGCCTGGTCGAGCAACCTGAGCAAACGCCTGGTCAAATCACCCAAGTTGCACGTTATCGATTCCGGTCTGGCCTGCCATCTTTGCGGCGCGGATGCGGAGCGTTTGGCTGATGATTCGATTATGGCCGGACGGCTGCTGGAGTCCTTTGTGGCCGGAGAACTGCTGAGGCAAAGCAGTTGGACGGAACATCCGGTGACGCTCTATCACTACCGTTCGCAAAGCGGCGAGGAAGTGGACGTGGTTCTGGAAGATCGTGCCGGGCGTGTGGCTGCTGTGGAAGTGAAGCTCTCCGCCAGCGTGTCGTCACACGACATCAAAGGACTGGCGTCATTGCGCGATGCGCTGGGCGATCACTTTGTCCGGGGCGTGGTTGTGTATACAGGGCAGGAAGTCGTTCCCATGGGAGACAGGATCTTTGCTGTACCGGTTGGGATGATTGTAGGGTAACTGCCTGTCTTTGACTGGCCACCCACAAATACGCCCAATTCCATCCATTTTGGACAACATGAAAAATCGCAGGAAACCATGAACAGAATCAATGTAATTTGTCTTGGTGTGCATGATATTGTAAAAGCGCGAGCGTTCTACCGTGACGGGCTGGGGTTTACCACGCCAAATAGTGAAGAAAAGCCGGGCGTAGTTTTTTTCAGTAACGGCGGCACCAAGCTTGAACTTTATCCCCTTGCGGAATTGGCCAAAGACATTAACGAGACGAATCCACCGAAAATCGGCACCGGGTTCGGCGGCATAACCCTTGCCTTCAATGCCAAAACCAAAGAGGAAGTTGATGCCATCTTCGCCAAGGTAGAGAGTCTGGGCGGCAAGATTGCCAAACGCCCGGAAACAGCATTCTGGGGAGGATACAGCGGCTATATCCAGGATCTGGACGGCTATCATTGGGAAATTGCTTATTGGGACGGCTGGCGGTTCGATAAAAACGATATGCTGATTATTGATGAGCACCTCATGGACGAATGAAAACGGACTGGGCACCCGCCCCAAATTGCGCAGACAGTGTCTGCATTATTTGGGGAAGCAAGCGGACTAATAACTTCCTAAAAGAGATAACAAAGCGCTTGCCGTATCCGTTGGTAATCTTGCAACAACCTGTTGCCAAATTGGGGGAAGTATGGAGATTGCCGTCAGCTACACCGTCCAATATTGTCCATTGTTGTCTTCTTCAACATATTGTGATTACAGGTATTTTCCCGGATATTGACAAAAGCGATTTCGGCAAATAGTATTATATCTTCGATATTTGGGACGTACCTGTCCATCCCCTTGGGGACGCCAAGAAAAATTCAAGCACTTACATGAAAATGTGAGTGCTTTTTCTTTTGTGGGGCAAATTTGCCCCACGCTCTGCCCCGCAAATTTGAGAAAACAATAAAAAAAGGTGTCATGGGCCATAGAGCATTTCGCACGTGAAATGCTCTGACGGACGATGCCGCGAGCCTCGTCCGCGCTAACGAGGAGTAGG
>JGI994J12354_10005606_pt1 | contig 10756 bp, 12 predicted proteins | sample IntmicLarv3ML3BL_FD_12354 | JGI IMG/M metagenome (IMG submission 12354)
GGTTCGCTATTATTCGGGACACGAAACGCCTTCCGAAATTATATTGCCGGATTCGTTTGAAATTCAGGAAGAAGAAGCATATATTTCAACGGAAAATATTGTTCGGGAAACCGCCGGAAAAATGAAAAAAGCGGAATCCGAAAATGATTCTGAAAAAGATAATATCAGCCGATCATTAATTGACTTTTTGTCTCAGCGACACGGCAAAAGAGTGAAAATTACAATCCCAAGACGCGGCGACAAAAAGGATTTGCTGATGCTTGCCGAAAAGAATATTGAAATTGCATTTTTCAGCGCGATTTCAAAAGTGGAAGAACTTGGAAAACGTTTGATGCTGCCGGAACCGCCGAGAGTTATTGAATGTTTCGACATTTCGCATTTGGCAGGAACGCACACCGTTGCTTCAATGGTTCAATTCCGCGACGGACGAGCTGACAAATCCAATTACCGCCGATTTAAAATAAAAACAGTTGAAGGGATTGACGATTTTGCATCAATTGCCGAAGTTGTCAATCGCCGCTATTCTCGATTGCTTGAAGAAAAAAAGCCGCTGCCGGATTTGATTATGATTGACGGCGGAAAAGGGCAGCTTTCATCAGCCGTCGGCGAACTCAAAAAACTCGGCGTCAAAACGCCTGTTATTTCCCTTGCCAAACGCGAAGAAGAAGTATTCATTCCGAGATTATCCGAACCGATTCCGATTAAAAAGAATGAAAAAGCATCTCTTTATTTGCAGGAAATACGAGATGAAGCGCACAGATTTGCAATTACGTTCAATCGACAGCTTCGGGAAAAAGCATTAACAGATTGAAAATGAGAAGTTGAAAAACAGCAAGAAAAAACAAAATGAAATCAAAAAAACAGAAATCAAAAAGTAAAAAAGGAGCGAAAGCAGATTTATTCAAAATCTGCTTCTTTTGAATTTTCAATTGAAAGCGCTTGGTGCGGACACATACTGATGCAAAGACCGCATCGAATACATTTTTGCGTATCCGTTACCAAACTCCAATCCTTGTCAAATGAGAAAACACGTGACGGGCAAACGGAAATACAAGCACCGCAGTCAACGCATTCTTCTTGATCTCGGCAAATCAAAGAATTCAGCAATTTAATGGTGATGCCGCGCGATTCAAATTCTTCTTTGATTGTTTCGTAATTTTTGTCAATGACTTCAAGAATCATTTCGCCGCCGGTTGAATCAATATGAGACGAAACAATACTGACAAGAATTCCGGTTTTCAGAATGATTTCGGAAAGAACCGGCGATTTGACACGCTCATCGGGAAAATTAATTTTTAATTTCATTCATGTCGCCCCCTTGTGTAAAGTCTGCTGATATGCTCGCTTGTCAGCATGCCGACAACGTTTTTGTTTTGATCAATAACCGGAATAGCTGAAATTTTGAATTCTGCCAATCTTTTTGCGGCAATGTCAACGGTTTCTTCGGGCGAGCAAGTGATGACGCCTTTCGTCATGCAAGACTCAACCGTTTCGGCAGTTTCATCCGCAACTGCTTTTGAAATGTCCCACGAGGTAATAATTCCGACCAATTTGCCGCCGGAAACAACCGAAATATGATTTCGCTCGCTTTGTTTCATCAATCGGGCGGCATCAATAATGCTGTCGGTTTCTTCAATCGTAATCACTTTTTTGTTCATCAAATCATGAACAGTCGGTTTTTTGTTGGTTTCTTTCATCGGCTTAGTGGATTGATTTTTGGGCAAAGCCGTTGTATTTGCGCCCAACAAAAACGTTCCTGCCGCAACTCGTTTTTTCAACTCTTCTGCGACTTGCCTTGATTTTTTAAAGCTTGACATGCAAGATGTCGTCACTTCTTTTCCGTTTAATTGAATGCTTCCGGATCGTAATTCTTCGTAATTCGCCGTTCGAACAACCGGACGGTCACGTCTTGCAACACTGTAATCCTTAATACTGATTTCAATATCCTTGTCTCTGACAGCGGTCGCCTTTGCCATTTCCGCGTCCAATATCGGAATCGGAATTCCGATGCCCAAGAACAAAGAAGTTCCGTAACCTTCAAAACTGGCAGCGTTGACATATTCCTTAGACATATCTTTTAAATTCGCAGTTGTCATGAGCGTTGCAAAACCCGAAGCGCTCGAGCATTGCGTTCCTTCGCCGACAATTGTTCCTTCCGCGCCGCCCATGAAAATTTTTGTTCCCGCGCCGATTGTTCTGTAATTCGGATCGTTTGACAAAGGAGAAAGGATTCCGGCGCCGGAATATGTGACATTTTTGTAATCGGGAAGAAGTTTTCCCATGTAAGTGTGAATTATTTTTTTAGAACCGTTTGTTGCCGCGTCATATCGCTGATAAGCGTTTCTCGGATTAACCATGATGGCCTGATTCAAATCATCAAGCGTAATCGATGTCGTCAGCTCTTTTCGAGGATAACAATCCGTGCCGTATGAGCTTGCGACAACATTGATTTTTTTGCCGCAAATTAAATCTTCAATGACGTGCGCGCCGCCGTATTTGATTCCAAGCTTTTCGGAAACTTGGGTTGCGCCGATATAAGAATCGACCGCGGCGATTCCGCTGTAAGCTTCGACGTCATTCATATACATTTTTGTAATTTTAATCGGTGTCTCGGAATGACCGAAATTGAGAAACACGCCTGAAGAGCACATCGCGCCAAACGTTCCTGTTGTAACGACGTCAACTTCTTTGGCTGCGTTTTCGGCGCCGATATCATCAACGATATCAGACATTTCTTCTGCCGTTACAACGCAGACTTCCCCCGATTCTATTTTTTGATTAATTTCAGAAATCGTTTTTGCCATTGTCATTTATCTCCTTTTTCAAAAAGTGACCGAATTTCATACACTACTCTATCAATCAAAAATACAAAGAGAAGTATATGAATTTATCCATTAAATATTACCGAGAGTAATATCAGTCGGCGTAATTTACAAAATAAAAATCAAATGAAAATCATAATCAAATGAAAATCAATAAAAATAGATTCAAAATAAAAATGAAATAAAAAATAAAATAAAAAATAGAAATAAAAACAAACAAAATTAAAAAAAGAATAAAGAGGAATTAAACAATTAAATGAAAAGATAAACATATAAAATACGAATAAATAAATATACAAAATAGATTAAAATAGGCTCATTTATTTAAACATTGAGAGAGTCTTAACATCATAATTTTCAAGATTTATAATTAAATATAAAAAATGTTGAGGTTTCCGGAAAAATGGAAAAACAAATTAAAATCATATGTCCCGAGCACCCGTTTTTACCATCGGGGACGATATTGGATACATATGTGAAACGTTATCTGGAACTCATTGACCATGTTTATTCGCTTTACAAGCATGACTTAAAAAATTATCAAAATGCTATTCTGATGTCTGTTGACCTTTACAGTCTAAAAAGTGAAGAAAAATATTTGAATATGGTTTCTGATGCCTCTTATAAAACATTGGAACATATAGATTTGATGAAATCCTTTGAGCCGATTATATACAGCGGACGACATCCCGGATTCTATTTTTGCTTTGACGCAGTTAAAAGTTCAATGGAAAATGAAAACAGAAATTTTGAAATTATCGGAGAAGACATAAAAGTATTCGCCGACACTTCTTTTCCCTTAACGCTCGGTCTTTTGATTTCAACGATGTTGAAAGAAAACGAGGAAGATTCAACTCAAATCAATTTTGAAATCAGCGAATCTCCTGAAAAACCGGATTTCTGTTTTATAGACATTATTTTCAAAGATTTTTCGATACCGAAACAAATAAGTGAAATGGTTCAGTCAAATGAAGAAAATAATGTTACAGGAAACTGCCCCAGTGTCGCAATTTATATTGCGAAAATGATTCTCAGCCGTTACAGCGGCTCTTTAGAAATCATTGAAGAAAAAACCAATGGTTTGAGAATAATTTTACTGAAGGAAGAACATAATGCGTTTAAAAAAGGATTTTTGAATGACCCTTCAAATAAATCTTAATAGTTACAGAATTATCTAAAAACAGGTGAGGTCATTGGCACGAATTTTAGCAACCGGTACGTTTGATATTCTTCATCCCGGGCATGTCTTTTTTTTAGAACAGGCAAAATCTTTGGGAGATGAATTGTATGTCATCGTCAGCCGCGATGTAAACGTGAATCACAAGCCTGCACCGATAATTCCGGAAAATCAGCGCCTTGAAATGGTTGCTTCATTAAAATTCGTAAATTGCGCTGTTCTCGGCAGTTTAACGGACTATTTTGAGCCGATTGCGGAAATCAAACCGGATATTATTGTTCTCGGCTTTGATCAAAAATTTAATGAAACGGAATTGGAAGAATCTTTAAACGAAAAAGGATTTTTCCCGAAAGTGATTCGTTTGCCGAAAAAGGAAAATGGCGAAAATAATTTTTACAGCAGCCGAGCCATCGCCGCTGAAATTTTAAAGCGGAATCACATTTCAGATGAAGAAAAATAAACTTTGTTTTTTATTTTTGCTTTAATTTTTGTCTTTGCTTTTACTTTTGCATTTTATTTTTCCGACCGGCTTTCATATAATGATTTTTTTTCTTCCGGCGTCAGCCTTTCAATCGAATAGCGAAGCATTGTTCGCGGCATAATTTCGGCGTGTTTGTTCAAAAAACGAAGAAGAACATTTGTATCTTTTTTGCCGATTTCTCGAAGCATCCAGCCGGTGCATTTGTGCATTAAATCATGCTTGGCGGACAGAAAATATTCGCACAGATCAAGAGTCGGCTCAAAAATGCCGTTTTTGATAAAAGCGTGCGTTATCATAACAGAAATTCGCTGTTCCCACAAATCGTTTGATTTTGAAAGCTTTTGAAGCGTTTTTCTGCCGAGAGTTTCGGGTTCTGTGACTAAAAACCACGATCCTATAATGTAAGAAGCGGAAGAATCAACCAAATCCCAATTGTTGATGAATTTCAACTGAGCCAAATAAAATGCTGCAATTTCATTTCGTTTCGAAAGATTCGGATCGAATTTGGCAGCCGCGTTGTATTTCCCGACTAAAATAAATAAAGCCGTTTGCCGATGTTCATGAATCGGAGATGAAATTAATTTTTGAACTTCATTCATTGAAATTTCAGAATATGCTGCTTTCGCCGTTTTTCTCATGTTCGGAACGGTAACGCCGATAAAAATATCGCCTTCGCCATATTCGCCCGAACCTGTTTTAAAAAAAGATTGATGATGTTCGGCTTTTACGGGATCGCTGAACAATTTCAACTCTTCAATTATCGAAGCGGCAGTTACAGTCATTTAAATCCCTGAAATAAAATTAAGATTCCTTAAATTGTTTGTTTTCCAAAACAAGAAGTTTCGTTTTCAAATCCATTCCGCCGGCGTAGCCGACAAGTTTTCCACTGCATCCGATAACGCGATGGCAGGGAATAAAGATAGCAACAGGATTTTTATTGTTGGCCATGCCGACCGCACGATAACCTTTCGGGCTGCCGACCGCAATTGCAATGTCTTTATAAGTAGCGGTTTTACCGTAAGGAATATCGCAAAGAGCCGTCCAAACCTTTTTCATAAACGGCGTTCCTTCCGGCGCAAGCGGAAGTTCAAATTCGCGTCTCTTGCCGTCTAAATATTCATCTAACTGCCGAAACGCTTCAATAACAATAATCGGCGCATTCGATTCGTTTTGAGTAAAATCGCAAAAATCAGAGCCGATTTTTTCAATATTATTTTCAAATACGACTTTGGCGATTGAACCGCCTTTTTCACCGATTCCGATTCTGCCGATTGATGTCTCTTTAAAATAAATCATAATAATTCCCCGTAATTTCCCTTATTAATGATGTAAAAGAAGCTGCAAAGTTATAAAGTTCTAATGAGAACGGTGAAAGTAATCAAAAATGATAAACAGAATAAAAAAACAAAATAAAAAAAGTTAAAAAGAAGCAGAAGCCACATCATAAGCGGTTTGAATCAAACGAAGCCAAGTATTTAACGCAGAGCGTAAAGAAATAACGTCGCTGCTTTGAATTTCCAAAAGTATGCCGCCGTCTTTCATTGATAATGAAATGACAGAACGGTCTGAAATAGATTCATTCGTTTCCGGCAGCAGGCTTTGATAAATATCTGAAATTAAGTCGGAATTTTCCGATTGGAACAAAAAACGGGCTTCGGTTTTCATGGCGATTCCATCTGAAATTTAATCCGAACTGAAGTCGGTTTTCGTGCCTTTGACATACAAACGCAAAAACAATCGATCATTAGAATAGAAATCCAATTTATCATCTCGAACAAAAAGCCGGCGGATGAATTCATTCGCATTTTCGGGTTTTGCTGCGCTTTCTTTAGAATTTTCACCGGACTGAGCGGAAATTGATTTTTTGTGTTTCGACTCTTGTTTTTGACCTTTCGGCTCGGGAAACGCATCGGCGGGAAGAATTAATCCGTTCTTTTCAAACAAGAATTCATTCATCAAATCGAAAAGAGAAGACGATTCGGTACCGCAGAAAATGTGCTTGCCGTAGCGAAGTTCAGGACTCGGAACAGAAGCAAAAGACGTTTCGGAAAAACGAAGAGATAAAAGAGGCTGACTATCCGAATCATAAAAAGAAAGACTGCCGGGATTTCCGTGAAATTCCCCGACAACAAGTAAGACGGCTCCGGATCCTCTTTCCAAAACCTCATACATAGACATTTTACCGCGTGTCATATACGCGGCATCGCAAAAAAGAGCTAACTTTTTGCACAAAATCTTGGTTTGGGAAGAAGGCTTGCGAGAGGACGTCAACAGCATCATTGTTACTCGGCCTTGATTCTTTTAATGGTTGCCGGACGTTTTTTAACGAGAATGCGGTGGCCGCAATAGAGACAGCGAACACCGGCGTTTTCGTAATCGATGTCAATCTCTCTTTTGCAGTGGGAACAGTAGTAAGACAAATGAGTCACCTTTATAATTTGCAATTAATTCAAAAATCGAAATAATTCAATGAAATATAATAATTAAATTTTAACAAAACATATAAATTTTATTCGGCAAAATGAATTGCCGAAAAGAAAAAGAAACAGAAATGGCTGAAAGCCTCTGTATCTTTATTCTTCGTCTTCTTCGTCCAAGAAATCGTAGTGGTATTTCATGGAGCTGTCTTGAAGAGCGTTCTTCATTGTGTTTTGGAAAGTTTTTCCAACACTTGTCTGCGGAATGTATGTGCCGCCGGCAAATTTAAAACCGCATTTCTTGCATTCCCAGATGCCTGTTCCGATTCTTCTGACAGTCGGAAGGTCGCATTTTGTACATGTGTGCGGTCCTCTTGTGCGGCCTTCAAGGTCTGCGACGAGCTTTCTGTCTCTTCTGCCGTATCTGACACCAAATCTGCCTGCAGATCTGGAAACTTTACCTTTTCTTGAGTTTTTCTTAACCATAATGTTTCACCTAAATTGGAAAACGCCTTTTACAAGCGTTTATAATTTGAAAATTTAAACTGAAGATCCGAAAACACGCTTGCGTGAATTTGAATCAATGAGTTGAAATGTATTAAAACAAGATTCAACTCCTTATAGAAAGATTAGATAAATATCTTTCCCTTAATTCGGCTCCTTTCTCTCTTCCGAGATTGACCATTTCCATGACAGTTTCAGGAAGTAAAGGCTCGGCGCCGCTTTTTTGCATGCCGGACAATGCGCCTTCGCTGTCAGTGATGATTGTAAGCTTTGTACCGCAAACCAATCCTTCGTCCAATGACGGATCCAAAAGGAGTGTGTTGTCAATGCTGACAACCGTGATGCCGACAGGAATATTCTTCATCGGCAACGGAATGGATTCAAAACCGTTTGCTTCATCGGCAGGAACAGTCGTTGTCATCAAAGCGGCAATGGATGCCAAACAAGATGCGTCAACTAAATTGCCGGCATCGTTGAGAATGCTGATGTCAACAAAAACCATCCAAACGGATTCGCCTTCTTTGATGCAAAGCTTTTCAAGGTCAATGGAATGTGATTCACGGATTCCGCGGTCAACGATTCTTGACATTTCAATAGCTTCTTCACGGGGCGGACCGGCTTCAAAATCGGGAGATGCCAAAGGATTCAATTCCATTCCGGTCATAATAATTCCCATATTCGGGGAGTCCGGGAAAGGTGAACCTTTTTGAAGTTTAATACCGACCAAAACTTTGGTTTCGCCGAATTTAACGTAAGCAGACCCTTCTGCCTTAGAAATAACGTTTGTTTTGACGGAAATGTCTCTCATTTCTTTGAAATCGCGGCCGTCGGCGCGTTTTCCTTCAATGATCAAGTTATGAATATAATCTCTTTTTAATGCAGAAAGCACTTCGCTGACCATAATTATTCCTCCTCGTCGTCATCGCCGTCTTTATCAAATACGTCGTCGGCTTCATAATCGAGTTCGTCGTCCAATTCATCGGCGTCGATTACAAAAACATCGGTTTCGGAATCGTCGTCAGCATCTGAATCGTCATCGAAATCATCTTCGTCGCCGTCTTCAAATTCGTCAACGAACGCTTTGATTTCTTTTAAATCTTCTGCGTCAACCATTTCTTCGTCTTCGTCAATGATGACGATATCCAAATCATCTTCATCGAAAAGACCGTCTGCTAAGTCGCCGTTTTCGCTTTCTTCAAAATTCTTAATTAAAGCAGAAACATCGCGCGCCAATTTTTCAGAAACACTGGCAACAAACGCGTTGATTTCTTCATCAGAAAGGTCGGAATCGTTGTCAAATTCATCGTCAGCATCTGTTTCAATAAGTTCCGCGTCATCATTGATTTCCGCTTCATCGGCGTCATCAATTTCTTCTTCGATTATGACAGCTTCTTCTTCGTCATCCATAACAGACGCGAATTTTTCAAGAAGCGCTGCTTTTTGAATTTCAAGAACTTGGCGGCAACCTTTTTGAACAAGCTCCATGGCTTCTTCGAATTCGGAAGGTGTTAAGTGACCGTCCATTTGAATTAATGTAATTTTGCCGTCTTCCGTCATGGCAATCGGCAAATCAGCTTCGCCGTAGTTGTCTTCCGGCTTGTTTAAGTCTAAAACAATTTTGCCGCCGACTTTTCCGACAGCGCAGGCAGAAACCAATCCGCGGACAGGAATTCCGGCATCAATCAAAGCAAGTGAAGCCGCATTAATTGCAGCGGTTCGTGTGCCGGCATCGGCTTGAAGAACTTCAACAAAAATATCAATTGCAGCTTTCGGATAAGCATCAGCGAAAAGAACGGGTTCGAACGCTTCGCGGCTGACTTTTGAAATTTCACTGCTGCGGCGGCTCGGTCCCGGACGGGCGCGGTCTTCGACTGAGAAAGACTGCATATTATATCTGTAACGGATAACCGCTTTTCCGGCCAATTGCATACGGCGCGGGTGTGCTTCGCGCGGACCGTAAACGGCCGCTAAAACTTTGTTGCCGCCCCATTCCAAATAACAGGAACCGTTTGCGCGCGACAGAACGCCGATTTTAATCTTCATCGGACGAATTTCGTCGGGTTTTCTTTGGTCTGTTCGAAGACCATTTTCATCAAAAAAAACCACATCAGTTTGGTTTGAACTCATTTAAATTTCTCCAAGAAATAAATTTGATTAAATATTTGAATCGGATTTACGATTTTGTGCGGATTGCTTTGCCGTTCGGATACCCTTAAAACGAGGATTTTCCGTCGATTTTGATTCAAGTGAGCGTCCCGAGCGCACTCGTCTCGGTTTTGCATTTGTTTCAATTGCCGAAACACCGTCATCGGATTCCTTCGATTCGTTTTCGGCTTCAACCGGCGTATTTTCTTTGTTTCCGCGGACAGCTTTTGATTTTCCTTTTGAACCTGATTCATCCGAATCGGATTCTGTTGAAACAAATTCGTCTTCTGCGCCGGATTCAGACCCGGCTGCTCGACCGATTGCCGCATATTGCAGGTCAATAAATTCGGAAGTCAAATCCGTTAATCCGGGAAGCTGCGCATCGTTTTCGATCTTTAATAAAGCGCGCATGAGAATGTCTAAATCTTCGGAATTTCCGTTCATCCAAATACGACCGTTTCCGCCAACGAAAATTTCGCAGCCGGTTTTGGCTTTGAGCATTGAAATCATAGCGCCGGAGCGACCGATAATTCGTGAAACTTTGGATGAAGAAACTTCATGGAGGCGACCTTTTGTCAATTTCCGGCAAACCGAATCTTTGTAGGTCAGCTCAATTTTCATCTCAGAATTAACATCAACAACTTTGAGCAAAACAGTGTCGCCGACATCAAAATGCTGTTTCATTTCGTCAGACGGAACACGCTGCGGATATTCGGTGACGTGAAGAAGACCTTCATAAGGACAGCCAATATCGAAAATCCAATTCGACGATGTAATGACTGTTGCGTAGCCGATAATAATATCATTTTTCTTCGGAATGTAAGGACCGGAAAGCGGATGAACCGAGATTTTTCCTTTTTCGACAAGAATCCCGCAAACCGACGCGTAAACATTTCCGCCGGAAATATAAGTTCCGGAACCCGAAAGCGACGGATTTTGCGACAGCAATTCGCCGGGTATAACAATTTTTTTCTTATCCATCATATCCTCTGTTCGTCCTAATTTGAGTTTTGAACCTTACGTTTTAATCATTTTTATAGTCTTTCACGAATAAGCGGAAAAAGAGTCTGAAATGTTTGATAAAAAAAGAAAAATATCGGAAAAGTCGGTTTCCAATATTTTTTCAAAAATGACAATTATTTATTAGCCGGCGCATCATCTTTAATTAATTTCGTTTCGGCTTCGCCTTTTGTAACGTGATTTAAAAGAG
>JGI994J12354_10005607_pt1 | contig 10756 bp, 7 predicted proteins | sample IntmicLarv3ML3BL_FD_12354 | JGI IMG/M metagenome (IMG submission 12354)
GCCGCCTGTACCGGCAGCGGAACCCCGGCCACAACCACTGCTGCCGCGGGCAACACCACCACCGCTGCCGCTTCCACCGGCACCACGGCTGCCGCCTCCACCGACACCACAGCCGCCGCCTCGGGCGACGTGCAAAAGCTCGTCTACGGTGTTGTGGCCGAGCCCCAGGGCTTTGACCCCGGCAACAGCGGCGAGACCTACGCCATCCCCGTGCTGGTCAACTGCTTCGTCGGCCTGGCCAAGATTGGCGAGGACGGCACCACACAGCCGGCCTGCGCCGAGAGCTGGGACATCTCGGCTGACGGTATGACCTACACCTTCCACCTGCGCAAGGATATGAAGTGGAGCGATGGCAGCGTCCTGAACGCCCACGACTTCGTCTACTCCTGGCGCCGCATTGCCAGCCCCGAGCTGGCCAGCACCAGCGCCTCCTCCATGTTCCACATTGTGGGCGGCGAGGAATACTTCAACGGTGAAGGCTCGGCCGAGGATATGATGGCTGTGGCCGTGGATGATTACACCTTCCAGGTCACACTCAAGTACCCCCTGCCCTACTTCCTCGACCTCATCCGCGGCTATGACATGGGCCCTGTCCATCAGGCTTCTGTCGAGGCCGGCGGCGACACCTGGCACCGCAACGCCGACACCTATGTCACCAACGGCCCCTTCAAGGTGCGCGCTTTTGAGTTCGGCAAGCAGTATGTGCTCGAGAAGAACGAGCATTACTTCAATGCCGCCAACGTGCAGCTGGAGGAGATTACCTTCCGCATCATCGGCGACAACAACACCGGCATGACCGCCGTGGAAACCGGCGAGATCGACGGCTATGACAAGGTGCCCGATGCCGAGGTTACCCGCATGAAGATGGAGAGCCCCGCCTTCCACTCCAAGAGCATGCTGAGCACCACCTACTACCTGGTCAACGTCACCAAGGCCCCCTTTGATGACCCCCGCGTTGTCTGGGCTCTGGCCAAGGCCCTTGACCGTGAGTCGATCATCAAGGATGTTCTGCTCAACGTCTACGAACCCGCCTTCGGCATCGCGCCCCTGGGCATGATGGTCGGCGATGCCGACTTCCGCACCGCCGCCGGCAACTATGGCCTGAGCGCCAACGCCCAGGTCGAAGAGGCCCGCCAGCTGCTGGCCGACGCCGGCTATCCCAACGGCGAGGGCTTCCCCACCATCCGCCTGCGCTACTACACCAACGACTCCGTCAAGAAGGTTGTCGAGGCCATGCAGCAGATGTGGCAGGAGAACCTGGGCATCAAGTGCGAAATCACCAACGCCGACTGGCAGGTCTTCTTCGCCGAGGTTCTGGCCCTGGATTATGACATTGGTGCCATGGGCATGAGCGGCGGCGTCGCCCACCCCGCCAGCTATCTGGAGGAGTTCGTCACCGGCCGCACCGGCCACGAGATGACCGGCTGGAGCAACGCCCGCTACGACGAGCTGCTTAAGCTGGCCGTGTCCTCCGCCGACGAGGCCAAGACCCTCGAGTACCTCATCGAGGCCGAGGGCCTGCTGATGGCTGACCTTTCCAACATCCCCATCTACCACAGCTCCAAGACCTTCCTCATGCAGCCCTACGTTCAGGGCTGGTACTGCACCAACACCAACTACATCTTCTACGAAAACGCCTTTATCTCGGGCAAATAAGCAGCATGATTGAAGCCCCGCCCGAAAGGGCGGGGCTTTTCAAATCAAGTTTGGGAGGACAATACTATGGACAGCAAAAACCCCATCATCACGGTGCGGATGCAAAGCGGCGGCAGCTTTGCCTTTGAGCTCTACCCTGCCCACGCGCCCAATGCCTGTAACAGCGTCATCAATCTGGCTCTGGCCGGCGCCTATGACAACATGACCATCGACCGCATTGTGCCCGGCTTTGTCGTCCAGCCCCGGTACGCCGACGAGGGCCGGCCCGACCTAGATTTTTCCATCGCCGGCGAGTTTGCCGCCAACGGCTTTGCCTGCGGCCTGCCCATCCAGACCGGCATGGTGGCCATGGCCGGCGACGGCGCCAAGGCGGCCTCGGGCAGCGCGTTTTTCTTCACCATGGGCGAGCATCCGCGCCTTGTGGACCATTATACCGTCATCGGCAAGGTCATCGAGGGCTGGGACGAGGTCAAGCGCCTCGAGGCCGTCGAGACCGCACCGGTCGACATCGGCGTCCCCGGTGTGTCGGTCAACGCCCCGGTCGTGCCCGAGATTATGGAAAAGGTGACGGTTGAGACCTTCGGGGTGGCGTACCCGGCGGTGATTAAGCTGGCGGAGTAAGGTCATTTAGGGGAGTAAGGGGGAGGCCATCGCCTGCGGCGATGGCCTCCCCCTTGAAGTTAAAAAAACAGCCTTTTCCGCACACTTTCCTTCCACCTGTTCCGGCTGTTGAGGATGAGCGCTCCGGCACCGGAGAGGACACAAGGCACCAGGGCATACCATGACCAATGGGGCCACGGGCTCAGGCCTTGGTAAAAGCGCAGGAAAATCTCGACAAACACGGTCAGGGCCCCCGAGCCAAAGAGCGACAGGGCCATCACAACGAGCACGCCTTTTTTCTTGCGGCTTTGGAAGTGGTGCAGCTGAACCCACAGGATTCCGCCCGCTGCCAAGGTCACCGGCGCGGCCAGTGGGGCAAACCACAGGTGCCCGCCCACCGACAGATCGATGTAGAGCAAAAAGACCAAAGCGGCGGCGGTGTCGATGGCGACATAGAGCCCCAATCCCCAGCGCCCCCAGGCGATGGGCAGCAGCACGACGACCATGAGTAACCCGATGGCCCCGGCTACATAGCCCGACCAGACGATGCCGCCCTCGCTGGTTAAGAGGTCGATGATGAAGCACAAAATCACCGGAATGAGCATCAAAACGGCGGCCAGGGCGCAGAAATAGCGCTTGTCCACCCCGCGCACCACCGTTTCCAGATAGGCGGGATAGGGCCGCTCTCGCGGCGGGCTCCAGGGCGCGCCGGGGTGCAGCACCTCGGTGCCGCACAGGGGGCAGGCCGGCTCGGAGGGGGCCAGCTCGACCCCGCAGTTGACGCAATAGGCCATAGGGTTATCTCCTTTTTTGTTCTTAAGGGCGAAGGGCATTCATTTTATACGGGGAAATAATGAGCGATTTTTAAAAAATTATGGGGCATGGTTCAATACCCCTGATTGCTCTCAATCTTGACGTGGAGACCCAGCTTGCGCAGGCGGGTGAAGAAATTGCGCTCGACCTGAGACTCCATGATTTTCCGGGTGAAGGTGACCACCAGCTCGCCCTCGTAGCTGAGCACGGCGGCGGCCACCCGGTTGCGCTTGAGGGGGCCCAGCAGCAAATCGGCCCGCTGCACATACCGCGCCATCTCGGGGGGCAGGCTAAGGTTGCCCAGGTTGGTCAATGTGCTCGACGACTGCTTGTCCCCCTTGCTGAGGAAAATCATCTTCATGGCGGCACTTTTGATGACCAGCGGCATGAGCCGCAGCACCAAATTGCGCTCGCTGTGCACATTGGAGGAAAACCGTGCGTTCAATAGCTTCTCGTCGCTCTCCCGCTGCATAAAGGCGCGCACCAGGCGGATGGTCTCCGCCAAATTATACTGGCCGTACTTGGGCTCGATGCCCGGGTTGACGAAGGAGGAGAAGTTGCGCAGCGTCCCGGCGCCGTAATACTTGCGCAGGTTGATGGGCACGCACACCTTGACGGCCTTGCGCCGGCGCTGGGGCCGCACGCGGCTCTGGATGTCGTCGATGGCCAGGATGAGCACCGAGGCCAGCAGCTCGGTGAGGGTGCAGCTGTGCTGCCGCGCCAGGGCCAGGACGGCGCCGGCATCCAGGAATCCGGTGGTGATGTGCAGCAGGTGCTGCTCCTCGGTGCCCGGAACGAAATAGGCCGGGAGTTCCCGCCGGCTGCGCCCCACACTGCGGGCGTAGCGCATGAAGCTGTCCTCCAATTCCGCCGGGTCGGGGGGCTGAGTGACATCCAAAATGTCGCCGGCCCGCGGAATCTCGGCACCATAGCGCAGGGTGAGGTATTCGGCCACTAGGGTTTTGAGGAAGCACAGACCCCCGGTGCCGTCGGTGAGCACATGGAAATACTCCACCGCGATGCGGCAGCCATAGTACCGCACCCGGAGCATGAAGCCGTCGTTCTCCTTGAGGTTCATGCGCACCAGGGGGTTGCCCACGTCGGGCTGAACCTTGAGCCGGCACCCGATGGGCTCCATGTAATACCAAAAGAGGCCGCTGCGCAGGCGCCCCGAAAAGGCCGGGAACCGCGGCAGCGTCCGGTCGACGGCCCGCTGGAGGAGCTGTGGGTCAATGTCGTCCGGGAGGTTCATGCTCAGGCGGAACATGGCCGTCCAGCTGCGGGACATGGCGGCCGGGTAGATTTTAGCGGCGTTGTCCAGCTTCATCCAGCTCGGCTTGTGATGGGCTTTGTCCATGTCCAGCCTCCCTTCGTCGGCTTTCGCAAAAAATCTGCGGATTTTTTGCGATTTGGTTCATTTTGTATGCCGCTCCCGGCGAAGTGAATTCGCCTCCGCGGCTGTGGCATAAGACACCGCTTCGCGGCGCAGGGGCCGACAATATCACCCATAATTCTATTCTGAAATTGTATGAAATACAATTTCCAAAAGTTTTTGGGAATCCACGGGGTATTTTTACAAAAATACCCCGTGGCCGCAGGAGGCAAATCAGAGAACGCACCCCATAAAATCCACCATGTGTGCCAGGGCTTTGCCGGACTCGGGGGTGGGGTAGAGAGGCCAGGCGTGCCACATGCGCTTTTGAATCATTAAGCGGCAGGGCACTTTGGCGGCACGGCAGCCGCGCAGCACGGCCCGGGCATCGTCCAGCAGAATCTCGTCGCCGCCGGCGAAGACCAAAACCGGCGAGAATCCCTCGAAGCTGTGGAGGGCCGGGGAAACCTCGGCCAGAGTGACGTCATTTGGGGCATAGCACCGGACGAAATACTCAAGCTGCCCCACGGTCAGGCTGACATCGCTGCGGGCGTTGTAGCGCAGGGAGGCCCCGGACAGGGTCAGGTCGGTCCAGGGTGAGATGCAAATAATGCCCGCCGGCAGCGGCAGCCCGAGGCTCTTGAGCCGGTGCATGAGGCCCAGGGCCAGGCCACCACCGGCCGATTCCCCGGCAATGATAATCTCGCCGGCCTCGTACCCCCGGCCCATGAGCCGGCCATAGGCCAAAAGGGTGTCGGCCATGGCGGCGGGATAGGGCTGCTCGGGGGCCAGGGCATAGTCGAGACAGAGCACCGGCAGGCCCGACCCGACGGCCAGCACGCCGCCGTAGAGCTTGGCGTACTCGAGGCCGCCGGCCACGTATCCGCCGCCGTGGAGGTAGAGGATGACACCGCGCTTGGCGACCCCTTCGCCGTCCGGCAGCGGCTCACGCCGCACCGCCATGCAGGCCCGGTCGGCGGCGAAGCCGTCGGCCTCGGTGTATTCAACCAAGGTGCTCAGCACACGGGCGCCCAGCTGGCCCAGCTTGTCCTGAACCCGCCGGCCCGCCTTGGCGTCAAAGCGGGAGAGCACCGGCCTCAGGGCGTAAATTTGCATCCGCAGCCATAGGCTGACAAGGCTCATGATCTCTCCCTTCCTTCGTGAAAAATCTGCGAATTTTTCACGAGTTGGTTCATTTAGAATATCGCTCATGGCGCGTCTTCGCCGCCTATGGCGGCTTGCTCGGATGAGTGTTACACACAATCATCCTCGGCCCTGCCGGGCACGAATGAATCCGCCTGCGTGATTGCCGCCCAGGATGCCGCCCATGGCGGCACAATGGGAAAGGGCATCGGGGCGTCCGGGAGGCCTCCCCTATCCTTTCATTATGAATCCCCACACCCCCTATGTCAAACGATTTATGGCGAAACGGTAACATGGTCCCCAAGAAAACTGTGTTTTTATCATTGTAATTGCAACCGTCTTCTAGTAGAATGACTGCATATGACATTGCATTCCGGAGAGAGGTGACTTTTCTGGCTGTCTGCATCATTGTCGGCGCCGGAGAGCGCCTGGGCCCGGCCCCGCATCCGGAGGACGGCGACCTGCTCATCGCCGCCGACGGCGGCTACCTCTGGTGCCTCGAGCTGGGGCTACGCCCCCATTTGCTCATCGGGGATTTTGACTCGCTGAACGGCGACCTCCCGCCCGATATCGAGACGGTGCGCCTGGCCGTGGACAAGGACGACACCGACATATCGGCCGCCATCGAGGCCGGATGGCAGCGGGGCTTCCGCCGCTTCCACCTCCACGGCGGCACGGGCGGGCGCCTCGACCACACCTTGGGTAACCTGCAGCTCATCGCCGGCCTGGCTCAGCGCGGCGGCGTCGGCCTGCTCTTTGACCGTGACTGCGCGGCCACCGCCATCTCGGACGGCGGCAGCCTCCGCTTCCCCGCAGGCAGTGCAGGCACTGTGTCGGTCTTCGCCTGCGCGGGCACGGCCACCGGGGTGTGGGAGGAGGGCCTTCACTTCCCCCTGGCGGACGCCACGCTGGAGAGCGGCTTCCCCCTTGGGGTGAGCAACCGCCTCACCGGCGAGCGTGCCCGGATTTCGGTGGGCACGGGCACGCTGCTCATCCTCTATCCCCACAGCGTGACACCGTGCTTTGAATGATACGCATCTCATTTACGAGGGGCTTACTATGAAAAAATCACTCACCATGCGCATCACGGCCATCTCGCTGGCGATGATCCTGCTGTGCGCCCTGGCAACCACGGTGGTCAGCTATATCTTCTATCGCGGGGACACGGTGCAGACGAGCGCCTGGCGCGCCCTGGACATCGCCCGATCGTGCGCCGCCATTGTGGACGGCGACGAAATGGCCGCCATCATGGAGAGCGGCGAGATGACCGAGAGCTGGCACGCCCTCAAGACCGCCCTCGACAAGATTGCCGTGTCCACCGATGCCAAGTTCCTCTATGTCCTCGACCGTCGTTATGATGACATGGTCACCTATTACGTCGAGGGCTACAACCCCAAGTCCAACCCCGAGGACCCCACCTGGCTGGGATATCAGGAGGAGGCCGCGCTCTACGACGCCGTCATGTTCGATGTAACCTTGGCCACCGGCGCGGACAGCACCAGCGACATCACCGATTCGGGCATCTACGGCATGGTGGTGTCTGGCTTTGTGGCCGTGCGCGACTCAAAGGGAGCCATTGTGGGCGTCGTCGGCGTCGATTTAGACATGGCCCATGTGGTGGAAGCCTCCCGCAACTTCGTCCTGCGGCTGGTGGGGCTGACCGTGGGGCTGTGCCTCCTCCTCAGCGTCCTCAGTGTCTGGCTGATTAACCGCATGGTGCGCCGGCCTGTTCAGGCCCTCACCGCCTTCTCCCACGCCGTGGCCAGCGGCGATGTCAATGTCGACGTCGATATCCGCTCGGAGGACGAGCTGGGCGAGCTGGCCGGGGCCTTCCAGGACATCATCGACAATACCAAGAATCAGGCCCGTTCTCTCGAGGCCATCGCCGCCGGCGACCTGACCCATCGGCCCGCTGTGCGGGGCACGGGGGATGTCATCAACCAGGCCATCGCCGGCACGGTGGACAACCTCAACAACATGTTCGGCGATATCCAGGCCATGGCCGGTCAGGTCTCGAGCGGTGCGGCCCAGATGGCCGACGGCTCTCAGGCCCTGGCCACCGGCGCCACCGAGCAGACGGCGGCCATCCAGCAGCTGCAGGGCTCCATCTTCGACATCCTGCAGCAGTCGGAGGAGAGCACCCAGCAAGCGGCGGCAGCCCTTGATGTCACCCAGCGGGCCGGCGGTCACATGCAGCAGGCCATGGATTCCATGGGCCGGATGACCGAGTCGATGGAGGAGATTACCCGGGCCTCCAAGGCCATCTCTCAGGTGATTTCGGTGATTGACAACATCGCCTTCCAGACCAATATCCTCTCCCTCAACGCCTCGGTGGAGGCCGCGAGAGCGGGCCAGCAGGGCAAGGGCTTTGCCGTGGTGGCCGAGGAGGTGCGCAACCTGGCCGCCAAGTCGGCCAAGGCGGCTAAGGAGACGGCCGACCTCATCCAAAACAGCATTGGCCGTGTGACCGACGGCACGGCCATCGCCCATGAGACCAGTGAGAGCCTCCATCGCGTGGCCGAGCTGGCCGCCCAGAATATCGTCGCCGTCACCGCCATCAGCGAGGCCAGCGCCCAGCAAAACCGCGCCATCGCCAAGGTCAACCAGGGTATCGAGCAGATTTCCACCGTGGTGCAGCGCAACAGCGCCACCGCCCAGGAGGGCGCGGCCTCGAGCCACGAGATGAGCGCCCAGGCCCAGATGCTCACCCGCATTGTCGGGCGCTTCAAGCTGGGCCAGCGCCCCGGTGCCCCGGCCCTCCCACGCCCCGCCGAGATGCCCCCCGTCCTGCCGCCCCACACGCCGGGCGAGGTTTATTCCCTGCCGCCCCGCATAGAGAATAAGTATTTTTAGGCCTTGTGCCATGGGGTGCCGCGACGTACCATCCGGGCCATTGTAGGGGCGATTCACGAATCGCCCGGCCCCTTGATGTCGGTCAACGGAAAACGGGCAGACACAAGGTCTGCCCCTACGAGGTGAATGTCCCTTCCCATAAATGGGAGGGGGTTTGGGGGAGGGGATACACCAAAGGTGCATTCCCTCCCCCATAAGTTTAAGAATCTCGTTCAAAACGTTCCTTACAAATGCCCTTCCGTCGGGCAGCGGCGTGCCGAGGTCGTCACGCCCTACGAAGGGTGCCGGGGCGTCCGAGAAGGAAGTTGCGCAGCAACTTCGGCAATTTGTTCCCTTTGGGCAAATTGCGAGCCCCCCTACAGTTTTTCTGTATTGAGCGCCCTCAACGCATTGAGAATAGCAATGACTGCCACGCCTACATCGGCGAAGATGGCGTGCCACATCTGGGAATATCCCAGGGCGGCCAGCACCAGGACGAGCCCCTTGACAGCCAGCGCAAAAACGATGTTCTGCCCCGCGATGCCCACCGTCTTGCGGGCGATGCGGATGGCGGTCACCAGCTTTTGTGGGTTGTCATCCATGATGACCAGGTCGGCGGCCTCAATGGCGGCATCCGAGCCCAGGGCCCCCATGGCCACGCCCACATCGGCCCGGGCCAGCACGGGCGCGTCGTTGATGCCATCCCCCACAAAGCACAGGGTGGCGCGGCGCGGCTTGTCTTGCAGCAGGTGCTCGACCTTTTCAACCTTGTCCTGGGGCAGCAGCCCGGTGTAAGCCTCGCTGATGCCAAGCTCCCGGGCCACGCTCCGGCCCGGCCCCTCGGCATCGCCGGTGAGCATGACCGTCCGGCTGACACCGACCGCCTTGAGGCCCTGCACCGCCGGCCTCGCGCCCTGCTTGAGGGTATCGGCGATGACCACCGCTCCCTGATAGACGCCATCAGCCGCCACGTACACCACCGTGCCGCTGTCATCCTGAATGGGGGTAAAGGTGACGCCGTGGCTCTGCATCATTTTGTCGTTTCCGCACAGAACCTCCGTGCCGTCGACCAAGGCGCTGACACCGTGGCCGGCGATTTCTTTGGCATCCTTCACCCGCGCAGCGTCGATTCCCGCGCCGTAGGCCCGGCGCAGGGAGAGCGAGATGGGATGGTCACTGTAGCTCTCACACAGGGCGGCCAGCTCGATGAGCGCGGCCTCGGTGCCCGAAGCGGGCCGCACCTCGCGCACGCTGAACACGCCTCGCGTCAGGGTGCCCGTCTTGTCAAAGACCACCGTATCGGTACGGGCCAGGGCATCCAGATAGTTGCTGCCCTTGACCAAAATGCCCCGGCGAGAGGCTCCGCCAATGCCGCCGAAAAAGCTGAGGGGAATCGAGATGACCAGCGCACAGGGACACGACACCACCAAAAAGATGAGGGCCCGGGACGCCCAATCCCGGAAGGGCTGGCCGAGCAGAAGCGGCGGCACCAAAGCCAGCAGCACGGCGGCGGCGACCACGGCGGGGGTGTAGTAGCGGGCGAAGCGGGTGATGAACCGCTCGGTGACCGATTTTTTGGAGGAGGCGTTCTCCACCATGTCGAGAATGCGGCTGACCGTAGATTCGCCGAACTCCCGGATGACCCGTGCCTCGACGAGGCCGCTCTGGTTGATGCAGCCGCTGAGGATTTCGTCGCCCGGGGCGGCGTCGCGGGGCATGGACTCGCCCGTCAGGGCCGAGGTGTCGAGAGCCGTCCGGCCCGAGAGGATGACGGCGTCCAGGGGCACCCGCTCACCCGGCTTGATGACGATGATGTCGCCCACGGCCACGTCGTAGGGGTCGACGACAACGAGCTCGCCGCCCCGCCGGACGTTGGCCGTGTCGGGCTTGATGTCCATGAGCTGGGCGATGGACTTGCGCGACTGCCCCACGGCGTAGTCCTGAAAGAGCTCGCCCACCTGATAGAAAATCATGACGGCGGCGGCCTCGAGAAACTCGCCCAGGGCCAGAGCGCCCACAGTGGCGATGGCCATGAGGAAGTTTTCGTCGAACACCTGACCTCTGAGGATGTTACGCACGGCGCTGAGCAGCACATCGTATCCGGCCAGGGCGTAGGCCATCAGGGCGAGCACGGTTGGCAGATGAGAGAACCACCCAGACAGGGTGACCAGGTGCTCGAGGCCGAAGGCGGCGGCGAAGAAGGCCAGGGCCGCGAGGATGCGGATGAGTGTTTTTTTCATAGATATGACCATTCCTTTCTGTCGAAAGGCACAAAAGGTTAATGAAACCGGAGTGCCTAACGCCTAAGCATATTTTGATATACTGGTGCTTGAGGAAACG
>JGI994J12354_10005609_pt1 | contig 10754 bp, 13 predicted proteins | sample IntmicLarv3ML3BL_FD_12354 | JGI IMG/M metagenome (IMG submission 12354)
TGCACAGCCCTATTGTTTTCAGAAAACGCCGTGGTGATTGGGAAAAAATACAAAACCATTTTCATCGGGTAGTTTGCCCTGTCCATACACCTTGATATTGACTTTTCCCGCCGACACAATCCATTTTGCGATTTTTTTGAGGAACGTGTATTTGCGCGCCTCGGAATATCGGTCTGTGCGCCATGCGTAATAGCAGAGGCCGAACCAAACATATGGCAGTCGCAGGAAGTTCTTGCATATGATTAACAGAATTCTTTTCATTTGGCTTTCTCCATTCATAAGTGCAGAATGATTTTTTTACAGCACCGCTGTATGCAATTCCGTTTGACATAAGAAATTCCATTGCGCCGAAAACGCTAAAAACGCTGCGATTTTTGGTTTGAATATCACATGTCAAACAGGGAATTGCAATTGCCAACGGAATTGGCTCTCGCAAAAAGCGCCGCTCCAAACGCACCACATGTTTGCGGCTGTGTGTCTACCAAAATCGGCTGTCCAAGCTTCTGTCCCAACGCGAGCAAAATCCCCTTGTTTTTCGCCACGCCGCCGGTCATAACAAACGGCCCCTCGGCATGTACCCGCGCGGCAAGCCCGGCTACGCGAGATGCGATTGACAAATTGATGCCGCGCACAATATCGCAGGTCTCCTTGTTCTGCGCAATCAATGAAATCACTTCGGATTCGGCAAACACAGCGCACATGCTGGAGATTGTCACTTCCTCAGTCCAGTGCAGACCAAGCTCCGACATTTGTTCTATGGGTATATTAAGCGTAGACGCAATCAACTCAAGGAATCGCCCGGTTCCCGCAGCACATTTATCATTCATACTAAAGTCAACCACATTTCCATCAGAATCAAGCCGAATCACCTTGCTGTCTTGTCCGCCAATGTCTATAATCGTCCGCGCTTCGGGGAACAAATGACTTACGCCCTTGGCGTGGCAGGAAATCTCCGTGATATCTGTGCTGCGAAATTCCACCGCCTTGCGCCCGTAACCCGTGGTAACCATATTGGTGATGTCTACCCGTTCGAGTCCGGCTTGACACAGTGCCGCATCCAATGCCAGATTGGCCGCGCCCATACTTTTAGCGCCTGTGGGTACAACGATACCGGCCAATACCTGCCCATCGCTATTCAGAATCACAGCGTCGGTTGAGGTGGAGCCTATGTCAATCCCGGCATAGTATGCTTTACATGAACGATTGATATCGTGCTTGGAGGCTGTCGGCTTCTGTGTGCTCTGCGTTTCAAAAAAAGCCTCCAACCGCGTTCGCCTTTGACCGGCACCGGCTGTTGTATAGTCCGTTTCTATTTTTAATATTGGCAATACCTGATCCATCGCCGCATATTCAAAGTTATAAAAATCGCAAAACTTGATGGTATGGTATACAATCCCCTTTAGCGCCGGGTCAGCCAACAACGCCTTTCTGGCGACTGTATCGGCCATACGCAGGCACGGCGTTTGCGTCATCAAGCTGTCAGCATACCATTCCATCAGCACAGCAAGATTCACGGTGTTCGGCGCATTCTTAAAATGCCTCGTTTGAGACGCACAGGTCAAATCCCGCACAGGTAGTTTGCATAGGCTCCGGCATTCGTTCAAGAGGGACGGCGAAACCCGCGCGCCGAGGATGGCGATATATTCCATGCCATCCTCGGCCATAACCGTACTTGCGCAAGCGGCCAAAAACTTCTTTATGTCAAACGCACGGCCCTGTTCTTTTTCCAATTCGCTTACAAAGTGCGTTAGGGCTTTCGTATACATTGCTCTCCCCGACCGATTGGTTTGCCTTGGCAGGTTGATTGTATACAGTTTTGGGTCCGGCTGCCGCGCCAACACATCCGCCACACGTTTCATAGCATCACAGCAATCGGTAAACAACACCGCCGCATATGCTTTCGTTTGTAAGGAATGTTGTAAAACAGCTTTTGTATAACTGCATATGCTTGGATATATGTAGCTCTCCGCAAAGCCCAGATTGTATTCATTCGGCGCAATAAGAGACGCGTCCAAATCAAATCCGGCTAATATTTCAATAGGCGCGTATTTACACATATAGCCGATCACTCTGCCCCCTCCCTTCCGCCAAGCATTTCAAAAAATGCCTGTAGGCGCGTGGAAAACTGTCCCTCGCTCATATTGCGACGGTCGCAGGCGTCTCCGTCTATCACGATTGCCGGGATGCCCTCGTCGTTGATGGCATCCCGCAATAAAAATGCACTCCCATTCGACGCTTTGCAACCCCAATGGCAAAACAAAACAACGCCATCCGCGCGGAGCCGTCTTGCCATTGTCAACAGTGCATCTAGCCGTTTGTCAATCTTTCCGTTAAAATGATTGGATATGAGGCGGCGCGCCATGCTGTGCAGCGGCCGATTCGGGTCAATCGGGAACATGGAATCGTAATGCAGGTCTGTGGGCAGCAATTGGAACGCTCCGTCAGACCCGAATGATGTTTCCATCGGACTTAACCCAAAGGGCATGACGTGACACCAGAGGATTCTCTTTCGAGACGATACGGCACAACTCTCTGCGTCATTTGCAAGGCGATTATAAAACACGGTCGCTTCTTCTGTGCCCAATAAAATATGACTTGTCAACAGCCGGTACATTTCAAGCGTTGCAGTCGTGGGCATATATCTTGTTTCCAACGCGGACAAAAACCGTTCATGCGCCGCCACGGCACGGTTTGTATTCACGATTGCTTTTTCTAACCGCTCGTGACAAAGCCTGTACCCTAGTAAATCCTCCATGAAACCCGTAAAGCTTTGCAATTGCTCTATTACATAGGCGACTGCATCCTCTGTGTCGCTTCCGGGTACGTCAATCAAAAATTTGGGCGTTTGATAATGCCCGGCTATGGCATTAAACGTACTGAAATTAGCATCACAGACGATATTGGTGGACGCAACAAAACGCGGCGACTCGATTAAACCGGCATATACAGCGCCAAGCAACGTTCTGTGAAAAGAACAGTATGTGTCCGGAACTCCCTGCTCGTCCGCTTTCTCCAAGCAGACCATATCACAATTACCCGCTGCTAAAAATGCAGAGAAACCCTCGACGCACATAGGGTATACATCCATAGCATGTAAGATTTCACAAGGCATAAATAGATTCACCAAGGCCGCTTTCTTCGGTTCCGCCAGAGGCTTTCGTATATATTTCATACAGATTTGCGCCGCGTATTGTTGAGACGGCAGCAATGACGGATCGGGAAATGCCCCCAGCATAAACTGCTGCGCCGCATACCCCATTTGCATAAAACTCCGTGTCAATACCGGATGGTCATTCAAGTTCTTCGTAACGGTGTTCCCAAAAAATTTCACTGCATCCACCCGGCACACCTCCCTTCCTGCCGTTGCACAAGCAAAAGACAACAGCCTCAAACATATAGTCCGGGCTGTTGTCTTTTGCCGCCGTGCATTTTCCGCCGGCATACTTTATTTGTCCTTTTTCTTTTTGACAACAAACGTGATGATTGCGACAACGACGATAACAACAATAACGGCAACGACAACAACGGTCGGATTCATAAATTTCGCCCCCTTTCCTTGATAATAGCATTGAAATTATGATTTGTTATTTCTTACGCTTCTTGATGACAACACCCGCGCCAACAGCGACAACTGCGACGATTGCAACGACAACAATTGCAGGACTCATAACCATTCCCCCCTCTCCGTTTTATCCATCAACACATCGGCATATTTTTTGCCGAGCCAAGATATTACAGCAACACCCGCTCCCGCACATAATGCGGCAAGCAATACATTGCGGATGATTTTCATGATAACGCATCCTTTCTTTTGTTAACCGAGCAAGCTGCTCGCGCGCTCACAAATCTCGTAAATTTCATCGTATTTCCCGTCAATAAACGGCGTAACCTTCGCTTCTTTCTTTGCGTATGTCGATTTATGCAAGAAGTATGGAAGTATCCAGCCAATGAAACCCGGTATCGCAAGCACGACGCAAAGAGGAATCATGCTTGCGAGATACGCAAATGTGGCGCCGCCCAGTAAAACCGTTCCCACGATACCAACCGAGAATGCCACAATGGACGCACTGGAGGCTTTGGAATCCTCCATACTCGTGATGTCATTCACACACGCGTCGAACTGGCGCTGCAAGCGGGTAAGCTCCGCTTTGTTCCTGATTTTCCGGTCACGCTTAAATTTCATTGTAATATTGCCAAGTCCGAGCGCAAGCGGGGACGCATTTTCCAGTATCCAGCCAAAACTTCGGTAGCTGTCCGCGTAAAGCGCCTCCAAATCACGATCCACCGTAATATCGCGGTACTCGTATCCGACGAAATTGGCGTTGACAGCTTCACTCATTTTGCGCACCGCCTTCTGTATTCTGCGCCGGCGCATTCTCGTCCTGCGCCGATTCATCGGGCGTTAAAAACGCCCCGACGAACGTATCCTCTATTTTTTTATATGCGCCAACCACGCTGTCCTCAATGGCTTTATAGCCGGACACGACACTGTTTTCAATGCTCCTGTAGCCTGAAACGACACCATCCTCCATTGCGTGAAACGCAGGCGCTTTGCCGTTGCCGGAATCGGCGCCTGCATCCGCTTCGCCCTGCACCGTTTTGCCGTCCGAGGGCGAAAACGCGCCGACAATTTTGTTCTCCATCTTTTTGTATCCGCCGACGAACCCATCCTCAATCGCCTTGTACCCGCCGACCACGCCGTCCTCAATGGCTTTGTAGCCGGACACAACGGCGTTCTCTATCCTCTTATTAACCTTCATAAATTGATTCATATGCGTTTCCTCCTTTTCGTTTGGCTATGCCAGCAAAGCATACGCCTGTTCGCACGCACTGTATGCAATATCCATTTGTGCTTGCAGCATCGGCCCGGTCTGTGCGGCTCTCTTTTGGCTCATCTTGCGATTGGCAAAGAACCCAACGCCCCAGCCGGCTGCGCCGAGCGCTGCCAACAGCACACCGCCAACAACGTTTGCCGTCACAAAGCAGTAGACGGCGGCGGCAAGGATGCCCGTGCCGATGATACCCGCGCCCAAGGAAATACCCATGGTTACCGCATTGTCTTTGCGCTCCATGCCGCCGATGGAAGCCAAAGCCTCCAGACATTTGCGCTCCAATCTGTCGATTTCAAGCTTATTGCCGATGCGTCGGTCGCGCTTAAATTTCAGAATCATCATATCGTGTTCGTCCGCCTGTACCGCGGCGGTATGCACCGGCGCGACAATGTGTATGGCCGGAGTCTGCACAGACGCGGGGCGGTGTTCATACTCGCGGTGCTCGTCAACCAGCTCCCAGCCAAAATTTTGGAGACAATCCGTGTAGATGGTTATGGAATCCCGCTTAACAGCTATGTTTTTGTACTCGTATGCTACGAAATCCGTGTTGTTATTTTTCATCATTATAATCTCTCCTTATTGGGTTTTAAGTGAACCACAGCGTTTTTTATCAGTCCTTCAAGCCTTTCAATATCGGAATCAGGGCCAGCAGCATCACAATACCGACGATGCCGACGAGTATGCCGATAATCATGTTGCTCCAAAGCATAGCCAGACACATACCCACACCGAGCATCAGTGCGCCGATAACGCCGAGCGCGATGGAGCCGAAGGTTCTTCCGCTCATACGAACGGGATCTTTCTTTGTCATCTTACGCCATACCGCGACCATCACCAGCAGAACGGCTGCTCCCGCGCAGCCCATGATAACGCCGGGCTGGAATGCGTCCCATTCCGGTATCAAACACATGCACATGCCGATGGAAGCGAGGATGCCTCCGATGGTGCCTAAAATCATTGCTACGAAACTGCTCTTTTTCATAATCCTTACATCTCCTTTTTGTTTTGTTGTTAGGTACAGTGTACCGCATGATTGTTTGTGTTTTGCTTCCGTTTTGTTTGCAAATTATTAAACTGAAACTGTGTTGCATTTTTTGCTTGCAGCCGATGGTGCGCTGTTGTTTTCTGAATGGTTGTATAGTACAGTACGATTGTTTGTAAACTGCTTATATTGTGTTTACGAAATATTAAACCGAAAAAGATTTTTGTTTTGACCCAAGGCAACCACAAATCATTTTGGTTTTCTGCCTTTATTATATAGTGTTGGATGAGTTTCCAGTTATAGACTATGCTGCGGCTACCTAATCAGAGGGTTGTTCTCGGAGGCATAGTCGCGCGTATCAGCTGATTTACCTTTTTGTATTAAAGAATGTGCGACTACCTTCTTCAGAACAGCATAGATGATGGCAAAAACCGGAACGCCAAGGAACATGCCCATCATTCCAAACAACCCGCCAAACAGCAGAACTGAGACGACAACCCATAACGCGGACAATCCTGTCCGCCCGCCGAGTATCTTCGGTTCAAGGACATTATTGTCGAATTGCTGCAGTGCGATTACAAAAACGAGAAACAGGAGCGCCTTAAATGGATTGATCAGCAAAATCAACAGGGTTCCAAGTATCGCACCTACGAACGGGCCAAAGTATGGGAAGATATTTGTGAGTCCAATCAAGACACCGATGGGGATCGGGTACGGGATACGCAGGATGACCATACCCAAAGAACACAGAATGCCCACGAACAGCGAGCCAATTACTTTGCCAACCAAAAACCCTTTGAATATCTGCGCCGCCTCAACACTGATTTCATCTATCCATTGCACAATTCGTTCGGGAAGCAGCGCGACGCTGATTTTTCTGGCCTGCGCAAATAGTTTCTCGCGGTCAAATAATATGTAGATTGAAATCAAAAAACCCAGCACCCAATTGACAAAACCCGATGCCATCTGTGCGCCCAGAGATAATATTTGTGAAGCAGCCGCTGATAACCATGCATCCACATTCCCTCCGATATTTGACAACGAGGATGTCAATTGGCTCGTCAGACCGGTTATCAGCTTGGCAACCTCGGAGTTAGGCTCTAACACTCTGAAAGCTTCCAAAGAATCCGTTACACTTCTGATGAAAGCATTGATCTGCTCGGCGTATTCCGGCATACGTTTAATGAGGCCGCCAAAACTCCCTATCATCTGTGGAATAAACAATCCAAAAATGATCACAATCGTTAGGACGACAGTTAGCAATGTTAATAATATAGCGACTGCCCTTCTGCGTGCCGGATGCGTTGCGCGTGTCGTGTGCGCCCGTTTTCTGCGCAATCTCGACAGCACTTTACTTTCGTAAAATCTGAGGATGGGGTTTAGAATTAGCGCAAGCAGTATCCCGTATGTAACCGGGCGCAAATATCCTAGGATTGCAGTTAACCCGCTCCATACGCTTGCAATGTTGTTGACAAAGGCATACAGTATAATCACCGCTGCCAATACAGCAATGCAATAGAGCGCAATCGTTGTGTAATTCTTGTTCGGTTGGAATTTCATAATGTCCCCCTTCGACGTGCCTACTTTGGTTCCTTGCGTCAAAAAATGTATGTATGTGCGAGCCGCTTTATAAACAATACCGTTTAGTATACAGATAAATTGTTGCTGTAACGTCTGCGTTTTGTTTATGGATTGTTAAAGTTCAAAACTCTCCATAACGTATGACAAAGCAATGGTTGCAAATCGTATTATTGTGCCGATGCTATCACTTCCTCATGCGACAAGTCTTTACAGCACGTGCTTCGATGTTACGTGGATATCGTTAGCATTCTGGAGCAAATGAAAAAGCGCGAGACGCGATTGACCGCGGAATCTCGTGCTGTTTTTGCAAAGTTGATAAACCCTTATCCTCACAGCACTGAAATGTTTGTAAATTGTTAAAATCGGAGCGGAATCAAGCTTTTTTTAACGCGGTCGCAAAAAAAGGCGATATCCCCCCACCGGAGTATATAGCCTCTTTTATGTCATTTATGTTCTCTTCGTTGCATAACCCTTTGCTTCTTGTAAAGCTTATAGATTAGCCATGCTGCGCCTATTGCAACACCGAAAATCAGCGCGGCGCATAAAATTACCATTGCGACCAGCCCGCTCAAATCCATTAAGGATTCCGATGGAGACCCAATTTCAACTGTCGCAATCACTAAGCCAATCATAAGTATAACAAAATATATGGGGATTAGTTTGACGCTTAATTTCTTGGTTTTGAAGCATAGCGCAAGTTGAGCAACAAAGATTACAATTACCAATATCCCTCCGATCACAAAAAGGGAATAGTCGGTTCCATTTACAACAAAAAATTCAAGCCTCTATCTACACTCCTTATTTCCGCTCTTTCCTATTCGGTTTACTACGCTGCATATCGCCGTAACCGCTGCGGATGTCAGGCAAGGAATAAAGAAAACGATTCTGTAATACCTGCTCCTTGAACCATCTTGATAACCGTCAAATAAGCCATTGAAAAAGTAGGGATTACTCGCCCAACTGATTAACACCGCAAGCACTAAAACGACGATTGGCGTTATCCATACATATTTATGCAGAATCGACGACAGAGGTTTGTTGTTCATGGAGTTGACTAAAACCGGCAAACCTATCGGAATGACAAAAAACAAGAAAATGACATAGAGCAAGCCGCCAACGCTTTCGGCATTTGCAAGATAACCCAAAGCCGAACTGAGGAAACCCACCAAAACGACACCGCCAAGCAGACCAATAACAGCATATTTCCACAGCTTACTTTTCGCAATCTCTCGTTGTGAATAATCCAGTGTGTCGATAACTGTTTTATCCATAATATCCATTACACCGGTTTCCTCTGTTTCTATTCTTTCGCCCATCACGATCTCAGAAATGGATACCCCTAAGACTTCTGAGATTGACGGTAATAATGAAACATCTGGATATCCTCGGCCCGTCTCCCAACGAGAAACAGCTTTATCCGTTACCCCAATTTTCTCCGCCAACTCATTTTGCGTCATATCCTTTTGTTTACGCAAGAAAGATATAAAGAGCCCTGTTTTGTTCAGATCCATATCTGCTCCCCCTCGGTTAGTTGCTCTGAGGATAGTATAGTTCAAGCATGAAAAAATGTCACCCTATGCTTCATAGAGTTGCGGAGTTCTGCGCATACAATAGGTTTTCCCATAATCGACTGCATTGCTTTTCATGCCATTTTGTGCACGCATCGTTGCCCATAGCAATCCAGCACAATGGCTTTATTACCTATCTTCAGCTAATGAAAAAACCGAGCCTTTCGGAACCCAATTTTCCAACCACTCGCCACTCTCAAAAACGAGGCTTCTCCCATCGAATTGGAAAACGAATTGCTGATCGTCGGAAATATTCAAGTATAGCTTACCACCGTAAATTCCATAGCTGCCTTCTGGCCTATAACTAACTACTGGTCGGCCTTCAACACAGAAACGGCCGTTATCCAATAAACTAACCCATGATAATCCGTCATCCGTAATATATCTGCTTATTTCGCTGCCTATGTTATTCGCATTTATTACAGGGATTTCGTCAGGTACATTAAGTCCAAATGTATATGATTCGACAATTTGATTTATTGCTTTTCGCTGTTCTTCGCTTAACAGCAAGCTTCTTTCATTAACATCGTCGTTGATAGTGCCGCATTCCAAATGATAATAAAACAAATCCCTGGACACCCGAAACATATAGTCGGCTATGCAGTCAGACGTTCCTTCATCATCCCAAACGCCCATCTCAATCATTGTAACGATTAACTCGCTTTCTGCTTCCGTCATTCCAATTTGTATATTTGAACCGAGCAACGACATGCTGGAAGTTGGTTCGTATATGACATTTATGATTTCCGTTGAATGCTCTATGCCGGCCACGTCAATCGCCACTACCCAAACATGCCCCAAAAAGCCGTTACGGAAAATATTCCCGACATCCAGCCGAAGCATGTGCGTATCAATCTTTTCCTTCGGAAACGGAATCGGGATGGGAGTTGCCTCCGTCCCTGCCCCCGCAAAATAAAGTGTAATATCCGCATTCCAAGGACATGTAACGACAGCACTGACAACATAGGTAAGCGGATACCAGCCTGCCGTGTCCTTAATGATAGGCGTTGCCTCCGCCGTGTCCGCCGGGACTCCCGGATAAAGCGCAAATCTGAGTCCGCTTTGACCTGTTGCGTATTTTTCGAAAGGCAACCATTCTTTGCCGCCGCGCGTGTAAAATGTGGAGCCAATGTCCAGAGACTCCCGTATTTGTCCGCCTTCGCCGTTAAACACGAACACATCTGTCATCGGTTCATACGCTCCTCGCGTATAGGCCAGCGTAGGGATGTCGATAAAATACGTATCATGCACAAAATCCGGGTTGATGGGATTGGTATAGGAAAGTATGATATATTGCCCGTCAGGGCTGACTTCAACGGTCACGCCGTAGTCACCCTGTATGTTGCATGTCTGGCCAAACGCTTTTACGAAATCCACCTCAAAAACCATTTTGCTCTGTTCCAGATTATACCCGAACAGCCCAAAGCAACCATAAAATATGATGAACTCATCGCTCTCATATGCGAGCGACAAGCCCACGCCGGGAGTTACGCTGCGGTCAAGATTATCGAAAGCAAGTTCCGTTATGCTCGAACCTGTTGCGGCATTTTGCGCGGTCGTTCTGCCGGCGCCAAGCGTTATCGCAAGCACAATCGCCGTTGCCAGCAACACGGCCGATCCGACAATCGTTAAACAAGTGTGCCGCTTGCTTTTCATAATTGCGTTAAGCCGCTCACGCAGATTTTTCTTGTCCTCACACATTGTTGTTGACAGCACGGTATGCGGTATCTTTTTTGCGGCGGCGACATCAAAGAGCGTATCCCCGTAGCTCTGCTTCCGGCCCTCATCCAT
>JGI994J12354_10005610_pt1 | contig 10752 bp, 13 predicted proteins | sample IntmicLarv3ML3BL_FD_12354 | JGI IMG/M metagenome (IMG submission 12354)
AATCATGGAAAAAGTCAGATGCCCGAAAGAAACGCCGGTCGCGGTTGTTTTCCACGCTTCTTGGGAAGACGAATTCGTGATTCGCGGAACAGTTGAAGACATTGCAAAAAAGGTCAAAGATGCCGGAATTAAAAGATCGGCAATGATTATCATCGGCGATGTTGTTGACCCGAAAAATTATGCGAAATCTTATCTTTACGGCGTCAAACAGGGTCCGCTGGATTAAGAAAGCAGCAAACTTCGGTGTAAAATATGGATTTGAAAATTGCCGTCCTCACTTTTGAACGAAATCGGGAGACGGCTCAAAAATTAGCCGATCATTTGGACGGCGATGTTGTCCTTTATGAAAAAGGAATTTTCAAAGACATTTTTACAAATTATAACGCTGTTGTCGCTGTTTTTGCAAGCGGCATCGCGATTCGAGAAATTGCACCGTATTTGGGAAATAAGTGGGAAGATCCGGCTTTGATTGTTGTCGATTCGGGATTGAATTTCGCAATTCCGGTTCTCGGCGGCCATCACGGCGGCAATGAAGTTGCTCGAAGAATTTCAGAACTCGGCACCGTTCCCGTAATTACGACCGCAACGGAAGTTCATCAAAAAAATTCCGTTGAAGGCATTGCCGAAAAATTGAACTGCGACGTTCGAAATCGAAAATCAACCATTGAAGTCAACTGCGCGCTTTTAGACCAAGAAGTTGAAGTTTTGGAAATCAAAGGCCCGAAAATAATCGTTGTCGATGAAGATGTTTCGGTTTTGGTGAAAAAAAAAGACGGAACGAAAGCAACGTTGGACGAGATTGACAATCTGAAAAATGTTTAAAAAATCGGCAGGATTTAAATGATTATCGGAATCGGTACACGCCGCGGCGTAACGGAGCAAGAAGTTTTGGATGCCGTCAAAAACGCGCTGTCCGATTCGAATTTGTCTTTGAACGACATTGACGGCTTCGCCTCTTCAACATTAAAAGAAGATGAAGACGGATTAATTCAAGCAATTTCAACGCTCGGAAAAGAAATTCGTTTCCTTTCGGACGAGATTTTGAACGAAACAGAGCCGGAATCAGAATCGCAAGCCGAACGCTTCGGTTTAAAAGGCGTTTCAGAGCCGGCCGCATTAGCTTTATCAAATNATAAAAAATTAATATTTAAGAAAAAAGTGTATGGGAGAGTTACAATTGCCATCGCAGAATGAGAAAAAAGGAAAACTTTACATTGTCGGNATCGGACCGGGATCGGTCGAACAACTGACAGTTCACGCCAGAGATGTTATTTTAAACGCGGACTATGTTCTCGGAAATGACACATATTTGGATCAAATTGAAGAATTGCTGACAACGCAAAACATTTACCGCAGCAGCATGGGAAAAGAAGTGGACCGCGCCAAAGAAGCAGTCAAATTGGCTGAAAATAATATCGCGGTTATGGTCAGCGGCGGCGATGCCAATGTTTACGGCATGGCAGGAATCGTCATCGAGGTTGCCGAAAGCAACAATTTAGATGTTGATATTGAAGTGGTTCCCGGAGTGACAGCAATGCTTGCTGCCGCGAGTGTTCTTGGCGCGCCGGTTGTTGTCGATGCGGCAACAATCAGTTTGAGCGACTTGCTGACGCCGTGGGAAGTCATCGAAAAAAGATTAACGGCAGCATCTCAAGCTGATTTTATTATTTCACTTTACAACCCGAAAAGCCGTCAAAGAACTTCCAACTTTGAGCGCGCAATTGAAATTATCAGACGCAACCGCGATGATTCCGTTCCGGTCGGTTTGGTGAAAAACGCGCTTCGCGGCGAAGAACAGGAATATATTGTGACGACGCTTGGCGAAGTTTTGAATTATAATGATTGGGTGGACATGCGAACAGCAATTTTAGTCTGCAACGGCGATTCCAGAATTTGGAACAGCCCGAACGGTGACAGAATCATTACACCGCGCGGTTACCACAGAAAATACGAATACTAATAATATAAAAAGTGGGGAAAATTATGACAGCATCAGATGCAAACAAAAACTACGGCACATTAGATGAATTGGCAGCCGTAACGATTGATATTGATCAGGATTTTGTAAATTCCTGTCAGGATTTTGGCGCAGGAACTGCGGAAGCCAAAACCATTTACATGAAAAGCCGAACGTACATTGAAGGCGTTGTCGGCAACAACACACCCGAAGACAGAATCCGCCAACGCTGCGCGGTTGCAACCGGCGATATTTCTGTCGCCGAAATTATGGAATTCCGTCACGACCCGATTGCAGCAGGTGTTGCCGCCATTGAAAACGGCGCGCCGATTTTTACTGACATCAGCATGGTGAAAGCCGGAATTACCCGAAGCGGTCACGATTCTGAAATTATCTGTGTTTTAGATGAAGACAAAGACGCTGAAATCGCAAAGAAATACGGCATCACAAGAACGTCTGCCGGTTATTTAGCTGTCCGCGACAGATTAAACGGTTCAATTATTGCAATCGGCAATGCGCCGTCAGCCGCGATTACAGTTTCTCGTTTGATTGAAAAAGGACTTCGCCCGGCACTTATTGTTGCAACGCCGGTCGGCTTTGTCAATGCCGCCGAATCTAAGGAAATTATCAGAGATATGGAAATTCCGATTGCGTCCGTCACTTGTGTCGGCACNCGCGGCGGAACGCCGATGGCTGTTGCTTGTGTCAATGAAATCATTGCGATTGCCAACGAAAAGAAAAAACAGTAATCAATTTTATGATAAATATGAAAGATCCCGTCAATGATTTTGAGATTCCGGAAGAATGGATTTCTAAATCCGCGCTTTCAAGAGCGGAAACAGAAGNTCTTGTCAGCCGCGGTCTTGTTGTTGTTTTGAGTGACGGATCTTTCTTAAAACGCGGTTTTACAACAGGATCAACCGCAGCTGCAGCCGCAAAAGCAGCTGTTTTGACTTTTGAAAACGATAAAATCATTTCTGACGANACAATTATTTCAATCCCGACACCTGTCGGTTTGCGCGCCGAAATGAAAATTTCATATTCCAAAAACGGAAGCGCCGGCGTTCGAAAAGTTTACAACGACCATGAATCCGATATCACGCGCGATGTTTTGTTNTGCGCATCGGTGACAGAAATTGATCCGACTTCTTCTGATTTATCAAAAAAAGCCGTTGATAACATAATCATAACCGGCGGCGACGGAATCGGAATTATTCAGCGCGCCGGATTTGAAACCGCTGTCGGCGAATACGCTATAAATCCGAAACCGCTTGCTCAAATTCGTGAATCCGTCAAAGAAGGCTTAAAAGAAATCGGTCTTTTCGATGAAATTTGCATTGAAAAAAAGCGTTTAATTTGTGTTACAGTTTCAATTCCGGAAGGAATCGAACTCAGCCGAAAAACGCTGAACGAGCGAATCGGAATCACCGGCGGCATTTCCGTTCTCGGAACAACCGGATTCGTCGAGCCGTGGAATGATCATCTCGGTGAAATGAAAGATGTTCTCATTCAAAATGCCGAAAAAGTTGTTTTAACGACAGGCCGTCAGGGAATGGCAGTATCAAGTATGCTTTTTCCCGGCTATGAAATTGTAATGGTCGGCAGCCGGATTTCAGAAGGGATCAGCGCCGCCGTATCCGCCAAAGAAATTGTTGTCTGCGGTCTTCCCGGTCTTGTTTTGAAATGGGGAAATCCGGATATGCTCAAAGGCAGCGAATTTGCGACGGTTGTTGAGATGCTTGAAAAAGCGCCGAAACACGACCGCTTGCAGCAGGCTTTTGAGATGTGCATTAAGAAAGGCAAAGGGGCCCGAATTGTTGTAATTGACAGAGAAGGGCTTGTTTTGATGGACAGCAAGGGTGAATTTGATTATTTGATGAAATAATTCGAAGAGATGAAAATGATGGAAACAAAAAATATAATTCCGGCAATACTGATTGCAGTTCCGGGTTTGATTCTTGCCGGTTTTGGCGCTTGGACTCTTATCTCAAATTTAAACAGCGACTCTTCATCAGGTTTAGGAAGCCAAATTGTTTTCATTATTACAGGTCTTTTTCTTTTTGTTTTTGCAATTCATTATGCGAAAACAGGCGGACAATCCGATAAAGAGTTGGAGCCAGAAGATGAATTTGCCGGGATTGAATGGGAGTTTGATGAGGAATCCGAGAGCCAGGAGGAAGAGAAATGATTATCGTCGGCGTCGGTGTCGGTCCTAAAATGCTGACCGTGGAAGGAATTGAAGCGATTCAGAAAGCTTCCGTTGTTTACGGTTCAGGTCGCGCGTTGGAGCTTGCTATGGAATATATTCCGAAAGGAATGCCGATTGATACAATCAAGGATTACAAAAACATTCATCTTCTGCCGAAAGATGTTGTTGTTCTGTCTACCGGCGATCCGATGTTTTCGGGACTCGGCAAGTTCGCAACGTCTGACGATATTGTTATTCCGGGAATTTCATCGTTTCAAGTCGCTTGCGCTCGTCTTCGTGTGAATTTGACGAATTTTTCGTGTGTTACGGCTCATGGAAGAAAGGAAATTGATTCTGCTAAATCTGAATTGATTCAGGAAATTAAGCTTGGGAAGAATGTTTTTTTGCTGCCGGATGAGACGTTTGGGAGCGTTGAAGTTTGTGGGGTTTTGAAGGAGATTGGAGTTTCATGTGATGTTTATTCTCTTGAAGAGCTTGGGTATCCGGAGGAGAGAATTGTGAAAGGGGATGTTGAAAATCCTCCTGTTTCTGTTTCTGAGTTGTATGGGTTGATGATTGTTTTGAAGGAATGAGAAAATACAAAAATTTTAATAATTTAATTTTATTCGCTTTTAATGCTTTGTTCTGCAATAAGAACAATAGGGGAACAAAAACTGAATTCGGTTATATTTTCATCTTCTTCAACAGTTATAACATAATCCCATTTTGAAAAAGAAGCTTTTTTCTCATTTATTAAAATTAAATTAGATTTATCAAAAATATTTTCTATTTTACCATAAATTACATTTTGATTTACTAATGAGATTCTTAATATTGGAAAACTTGAGGAATATTTATCATTTATATATTTTTTAACCATAATTCCATAGTCATAACGGGATTTTAATAAAATATAAGACTCAAAAATCATGGCAAATAAAATAATAATAGTTAATCCGAATGCAATAGATTCTAATTGATTTGTAGTGTCTAAATAGATGCTAAAATTAATTATCCACCCAATTAAAAATAAAGAAAGTGCCAGCAAAAAAATTGAAGAAACAAGTGTTACACTCTTTAATAATGAATACGATTTTTTTATTTCGTTGTCATTTTTTACAATTTTCTTCTTTCTCAAAAAAAGTTTAGATAACATTTTCTGCCTTGATTTATCATTTTCAGCGATGTTAATTATTAGAACAATTAAAAATTCAACAGATACTATTAGAATATTAATTAATAAAATTAAACTTTCAGGGCTATTTTCAAAAAGTTGTATAAACCAAAAATCAGAATGAATAGAACAAATCAGAATGCTAAAAAGAAGACAAATAGAATTAAGAACATATACAGAAATAAAAATAATCATAAATATTAGAAAACTCCAAGTATTAGATGTCTCGAATTCAGTTTTAAAATATTCATTAATACATTGATTTATTGAATTGCTTCTTCGTAATACATGCTCCCATTTTTTCCATGAAGCATGAACTAAACTGTGTTTTTCAAATTTATTAAAGAATGAATTTGCGGCGATAGGCACTACAATTGTAAGAATGCACGGAACAATATAAAACACAATAATTTCATCCAGTTTCAAATCCACCGTTTTACCTCACTACATTCTGATTTTATTTATTTCATTATTTATATGAATAATTAATTAAACCAAATAATCCGCACCGGATTCCTTCAACATCCGATCAAAATCGCTTTCATATTCTCGATCTTGAACAATCCTATATTTTTCAAATTCGCTTTCGGCAAAAGATTTGGCAATTTCAGCGGCAATTCGTCCGCCGTCTTCTAAAATTTCCTGTTCGTTGAATTTTAAAAAAGCATTGAGCTTTTTCGCCCAATCCTGCATTGTCATGGGAATTTTCTTTTTGGCTTGCATTTCGGCATAATCCAAATACATGGAAACGATGTGATTCAATTCCTTTGATTCTTCAGCTGTCAGATAATTTTTGGCGACAACGACATCACTTCTTATAATTTTGCCATCCGGCGCATTTTTCCATGTTGATAAGCCCATGTGCTCTTTTTCACTGTCGGCGCGATTCATGATTAATTCGGCTGCCGTTTGACCGTGAATTGCAAAATGAAGTTTGTTCTGAACAGTTGCGAAAAATGATTTTGTCGTCGGCGACTGCGAATTGTAATCCATTGCTGTTGAATAAATGTCTGTAATCTTTTGGTAAAAACGGCGCTCACTTGCTCGAATTTCACGAATTTCCGCAAGCAGTTGGTCGTAATAATTTTCATTCAAAAAACTGCCGTTTTTCATTCTTTCCTTGTCTAAAACGTATCCTTTAAGCGAATAATCACGAAGAACAGTAATTGCCCATTGACGGAATTGGACGGCTCGGTCGCTGTTTACTTTGAAACCGACAGCGATGATAGCATCTAAGTTATAGAATTTTGTTTTGTAATTTTTGCCATCGGTCGAAGTTGTAAAGAAATACTTGACAACTGAATTTTCATTCACTTCTTTTGATTCAAAAATCTGTGTTAAGTGTAAGCTGATATTCTGCTTTGTTGTTTCAAACAATTCCGCCATTAGTTTTTGAGAAAGCCAAACTGTCTCGTCTTCAACCCGAACTTCAATTGTTTCGCTACCGGATTGAGATGTGAAAATTAAAAACTCGGCAGTGCTGTTTTTCATTTGAAGCGAGTGATTTGATTCGATCATAGACGTTCTCCTTTTTAAATAATTGATTAGTCGATATTAATCAAATAATTGAATGTCTTCATTCAAATATGTTTTTAAATATTGAATGGTTTGAAAAAATGAGGAATATAAAAACGGATTAAATAATTCAATTCGGTCTTGAAACTGTGAAATCTAGAAATGATTATTATAACATTGTAAATATAAGAAATAATTATGACTCGGATTACTGACATCAAAAAACAGCGTATTGCAAAAACGGTTTCGTCATTGACGCATGCACCGCTCTTTTCAATTCCTGCCTTTTTAATAATCAATTATTTTGAATCGGATATGACGGGATTTATCCTCTCAAGTCTCATTTGTCTTTTGTTTTCCGCGGTGATCCCGGTATATACTGTCATTTATTGGACGAAGAGAATAAATTCTCATGAAAAGGACCTTCCGAACAAAGAGGACAGAATAATTCCCTTAATAATCGGCGTCTTATCATATCTTGCCGGTGCCTGTTTTTTGTTATTGATAGATGCGCCATTGCTTTCAATTGCTTTAATGTTCTGTTATGGTACAAATACGTTTATTGTTGCAATAATCAGTAAATTTTGGAAAATAAGCATACATGCGATGGGTGTGATGGGCCCGACTGTTGCAATGATATTTGCTTTTGGACCGCCCGGTGCAATATACGGCATCATTTTACCGATTGTTATGTGGAGCAGATCCTACCTCAATAAACATACGATGGAACAGTTATTTGCGGGAGCTGCATGCGGCTTTGTTTTGACAGCAGTTCAGATATATTTGATTTTAAAATATGGCTCTATAGATGACACAATATATATCCCGAATATAGAAGATTTGATGTGGTTAGCATATGCGTTTGTCGGGCCTTGTCTGATTTTAAATATTGCAGGATATCTGAATCGCCGTGGTGTTAAAAAGGGATATTCAAGGATGTTTTGCTGCATTTTCGGATTTGTTTCTCTTGCAGCATTTGTTTATTTTGCTTCTGCAGAATTATCTGCTATTTTTATAGTGATCGGGATAATTTATCTTGGAATTTCATGTATTGCCGAAGAAGGATTTCTTTGGTATGACGGGATATGCCGCAAATCTGATTCTTTGTGTGATAAATAAAAATCCGCTTTTAATTTTGACTCCGTTTATATTTGGAATTGCGGTCATCGCTTTGTCGAAAGTTGTTAAAAAAATGAGCGAGGTGATTTGGATGGCTTCTTTGGGAATCCATCCTTGCGGTTTTTATGCTTTGGATTATGAGTCGCTGTTTCTTTTGGTTGGAGGTTGCTTTGATTGGGTTGCTGTCAGATTTGGGGCTTATTTGGTGCATCATCTGGCATCAATAATTTTATTATATTATTATGCAAATATGATTAATAAATCTACAAAAATATGTAATATTTTATATTGGAGCAGTTTTTAATGAAGTTATAATATTTAATACAATATTTTCAGCCTTTTGGTTTCGAATTTCAAGAGAATAACCACAATCTATCAAAATTTCTCCAATTTCATCTTTTAGTTTAATAACTTCAGAGGTATTTTCATACCAATTTTCACTAACGTTTGAAAATAATTTTTTAATTTTATCTAAAAAAAGTGTTCGATTGGAAACGAGAGCGATTTCATTTAATATAATATAATCCATGTGTTTATTGATTTTGTCATTTCGTAACGGAAAATTAATTATAGAGGCAAATTTTTCAGGAGACATAGATATCAGTGCAATTGATTTCCCATGAACACCTATCATTTTAGAAATGGGACTAATGGATTTGGGACATTTATAGCCAGAATAATGAGAAAAATCTTTAACAATACAACTTGAAAACATTGGGTAAAAAGAAACTCCATTTTTTAAAGATTGATGCTTATATTTTATATATCTTAATTTATGTTCCAGTTCTGGAAACAGTAAGGCTTCATTTATATTTAGTCGGTCCAATTCTTCTAAAATTGATTCTTTTTTATCAAAAGGTATTATAAACATTTCCTGAAATTCAAGCTTAAGATCTTTAGCTCCGGGACTAATACGACTTCTTGAATTATCTGAATTATCTATAACGACATCAAATCCGGGGAATAAAAATGCACCGCTTTGAGAAACTAACCTATCATTATTATAGCTAGAAATAATAAATTTATTTTTCTTAATATGATAAAACATTTGAGAATATCTATCGGATTCACTCATTCCATTATTTTTATAATTAAAATGCTGGTCAAATATATTCAATAGATTTGAAGGAATAAGTTCATCAAGACCCAACTTCGCACAAATGAACAATAAAATTGACTTCAGGGGCATTGTAATAAACACCACAGTCCCACGCTCCATAAACCACCCCATCATCTTTCTGTACTTTTGCGTAATAAGTGGAGTCATCTGGAGACGCAATGATTGAGATTATTTTGTCAGAATCAATTCTTTCAATTGACTCTGAGGGCTGACAAGCGAAATATAATGCAATTAAAGGATTCAATGTTAGGTCTAGGATTCGCGTGCTTAAGCCATAATGTTGGAGAATAGTTAAGCTGTCTAAATCCAACATTTTATTTTTTGACAAGGTCGGAATTCGTTGCATTGCTTCTCTTATCATTCCATATTCTAAATCAAGAATATCATCTCTAAAAATACTGGGGGCAACATTCCATTTTGAATTTGATTGGCCTCTGAAGAAAAATTTAACACTATTTGTCTGCTGAAGTTTATTTTCTTGAAATTTTGAAACCGTTTCTAAATATTCCATTAAGCTATTGACTTCAAATCTTTCCATATTATCACCCTGTCAACGACTTATATTAATATAAATAAAAGATCTTCAAATCTCTTTCCGATTATCAATAACTCTTTTTGCCTTCCCCCCGGTCCGCTCAATACTCCCAAATTCAAGCAATTCAACACCGGTTCGGATGCTGAGAACATTCATAAGCTCGTTGACAACCCGCTGCTGAACCTTTTCCAATTTGAGAATATCATCGGTGAAAGCATCTTTTTCGAGTTCGACTTGAACAGTCATTTCATCTAAATTCTTGGAATTGCGAGTTAAAACAATTTGGAATTGATTCGTCACTTCCGGAATTTTTGAAATAACATCCTGAACCTGTGTCGGGAAAACATTAATGCCGCGAACAATAATCATATCGTCGGCACGCCCGATCATTCGAGAAATGCGCGTTGTGCAGCGGCCGCATTCACATTCCGGTTCAAGTAAGCGTGTAATATCGCCGGTTTTGTAGCGGATGTTAATCAATCCTTCTTTTGTCAGCGATGTCAGAACAAGCTCGCCTTTTTCGCCGACGGAAACCTGATCGCCGTTTTCATCCAAAACTTCGACAAGGAAATGATCATCCCAAATATGCATGCCGTCTTGACACTGACATTCAAAAGCAATACCGGGGCCAAACATTTCGGAAAGACCGTAGGAATCGTAGGCTTTAATTTCAAGCATATCCTCGATTGTTTTTCTCATGTTTTCCGACCACGGTTCGGCGCCGAGACAGCCGGTTGTCAGTTTCAATTTGCCGACCAAATTGTTGTCAACAGCGGTTTCTGCCAAATAAAGCGCGTAAGACGGCGTGCAGTGAAGCGCGGTCACGCCGAAATCAACCATCATTTCCAATTGGCGAATCGTGCTTCCGGTTCCGGCGGGAACTGCGGTTGCGCCGAGCGCTTCAATACCGTTATGAATCCCGAGACCGCCTGTGAAAAGTCCGTAGTTGACGGAATTTTGGAAAATATCCTTCTTGGACAAGCCGATCATTGTGAAATTGCGCGCCAGCAAATCCGCCCAAGTTGTGAGATCGTTGCGTGTATAGCCGACGACTTTCGGCTTTCCGGTTGTTCCCGATGACGAATGAATGCGAACAATGTCATCCATCGGCGCTGCAAACATGCCGAACGGATAATTGTCGGTG
>JGI994J12354_10005611_pt1 | contig 10749 bp, 4 predicted proteins | sample IntmicLarv3ML3BL_FD_12354 | JGI IMG/M metagenome (IMG submission 12354)
AAATTCAATGAATATTTAATTTTATGCTTGACAATGGGTTGAATTTATGATATATTAAAAATGTAAACGATTACATTTTTAAATGTACCTGTGTTATTATTAATTTATTATTAATTATGAAAGGGTAAAAATTATGAAAAAATTTTATTTGGTTATGCTCTTAATAGTTTCAATTATTGTTTCCACGGTGTTCTTTTCCTGCACTAAAGAGACCGACGGCGAAAGCAAAGAAACAGATTCAAACGACAGTTCCGCAAGTGACACGGTTAATGAAGACGAGGCGAAAACGGATGTTCCTCAGGATTTACCCGCGATAGATATGGGCGGTAAAACTTTCAGAATATTGACCGCAGGCTGGTATGATTATCCTCCGCTTTCAGTGACCGATATTGTAAAAGAAGAAATGACGGGGGAATCTTTGGACGACGCGGTGCGTGACAGACAATTATATCTTGAAGAAAAATATAACATCAAAATAGAGCAGATTGATTTTGTGCATTTCTGGGAAAGCGACGACAGCCTTCTCAAAACAATTCAAGCGGACGAAGCCGCTTATGATTTGGCTCTGATGAGAAGCTGTAGTTTTAATTCTTTGGCGACAGGCGGGAATATATACGATTTAAGCGAAATCCCGACGATAGATTTAGAGCGTCCGTGGTGGGATTCGAATTCCTATGACTCTCTTTCTTTACTGGGTAAGCATTACGGTATCTGCAGCGATATTACTATGAACGACGATTTATCCGTATGGTGCGTATTCTTCAATAAAAACATGATACAGGATTACGCCCTCGACAACCCGTATAATTTAGTTAAAAACAATCAATGGACTTACGATAAAATATTTGAGATGGGCAAACTCATATCAAAAGACGTAAACAGTGACGGAATAAGAAATAAAGACGATATGTTCGGAATCAATCACATAAACGACGCGGTGCTGGGTATGATGAACTGTGTCGGAGTAAACATCGGAGAGTTGGACAACAGCGGAAATCTTGAATTTACACTGAACCGTGAAAATAATATAACAAAGATGCTTAACATTCTCACAAATTTATTTGACCAGGACAACGTATATAATTTACACGCGCGCGGCGAAGGCGTAGCGGACGGAGCCATGTTCTCACAGGGGCAAATATTATTTGATTTCAGCGCGATACAGGTAGCGCCGGGACTTCGTATGATGGAACAGGATTTCGGAATACTTCCGTATCCGAAATATGACGAAACCCAAAGCGATTATATGTCGTCAGTTTCACCGCTTTATCTCACTGTTTCCGTTGTTCCGGTTACAAATACAGACCTTGAAAATACCGGTATTATAATGGAAGAAATGGCGTATCAGGGATATAAAAATATACGCCCCGCATTTTACGATATACTTCTTGAAGGCAAAATCGCAAGAGACGACGAATCTTTGGATATGCTCGACTATATATTTAAAAATGTGGTTTACGATGTCGGAGCAATGTGGAATATAGGTGCTTTCTCATGGGAATTTGTCAGTATATCGCAGGAATATAATTTGAACGTAGCATCTTTTATAGAAGCGCGCAAAGAACAGGTTCAGAGTGATATTAACAAAATCACGGAGGAATTAACCAAAGCAAATGGATAAAATTAAGTTGAATATATTTTTAATCATTTCAATCACGCTTATATTTATATTACTTTCGTGTACGGGGAAAGAAAACAAAAACAATGAAAATAACGAAGAAATTCAGGAGACAAATACTGTGGAAACTATAACAGATAAAAATACCGAAGAAACAAAAAAAGAATCCGAAATTACTTCTGTAAATCATACCGACGAGAAAGTTGATGAAACCATTGGAAAAATCCCCGCAGGAAAAGTTCATTACAGCCCCGACAATTATTATATGTGGGACAGTTGGTGTGTGGTAAAAGACGGGACGGCGCATCTCATTCATTTGCAGATGTCCAAAAACGACATGAAATACACGGAAGAACAGGAAAAAAGGCGGGGTTTCGGACATGCTGTTTCAAATGATTTGCTTCATTGGATAGGGCAGGATGAAATATTATCCGTAAAAGCGGGTTCTGATGAAATCGGAGTGCGTTACACCGGAAGCACAATAGAACACGAGGGAAAGTATTATACTTTTTATACAATCAGAGAACCGCGCGGGGAAAGTATCGGAGTCGCGGTTTCCGAGGATATGTATTCATGGATGGAATATTCGGGAAATCCCATACTTACACCCGACCCAAACCGTTTTATCGGATATGACGACGAAAACACAGTCTCGCAGCGGTATGTTGACTGCCGCGACATGCTTGTTGTCAAAGACCCGAACGGCGAAGGATTCTGGGGCTATTTTGTGACGGCTGCCGATATAGGACTTACTTCACCCCCTTTGGTTATCGGTGTGGCTTACTCAAAGGATTTGTTTGAATGGAAACAAATGGGTATCGCCTATTCTCCTTTGGGATTGGCTATGCACGAAATGGTTGATATATTTGAGATAAACGGAAAATGGTATATGACATTGACGACAACAAAAAACAACGGCGGATTAAATGTTTTTTCAGACCCGTATATTACAAGGGCACAAATTTATGCAACGGCTGATTCACCAGAAGGACCGTTTATCGAAAATCCCGATGACAACGTACTTATAGGCGGTCAGCTGCTTAGCGGATACAGTTCAAGAACCGTTGATTTCCAAGGCAAAAAAAGAATTTTGTACGCGGACACAGGCGAAGGGGTTATCGCGCTGCCTAAAAATATCGGAATAAACGCCGACGGAAATCTCCGCGCATATTACTCCGACGATTTATTGAAATCTTTGAGAATCAATGATTTGAACAAAGCCATATCCGTACAACCGCATACCAGTTTCGCGTGGAATACAAAAGGCGGAGTGTGGAAACACGACGAAGAAAAAAATATTTATTCGTGTGAAACAGACCAAAAAAGCTGGCAGGCTTTTCTTATGAAAGGTTCAGCCGTAAATCTGGAACTTGAATTTACGGTAACAAGCGAAAGCGTATATTCTTCGTTCGGAATTGTATTATCGAACCGCGGAGCAGGGGAAAAATTGAGCGATATGGACCGCGTAATGTTTATGGACAGAAATTTAAACTGTGTTTATCTGACCGATTCCGGGTGGGACATGAAGAATTGCAGGCAATATATATTTGAAGACGGTGAACAATATCATTTCAGAATGATTCTTATGGGAAGAACTGTTGAATTATATATAAACGACGAATTAATATTTAATTCAGCCATACAAAACGGAAATATAAACAGAGCGGGATTATTTGTAAACGACGGCATTATATCCGTGGAAAATCTTGAATTTTACGAATTGGGACGATATTAAAAATATCTGTCATCGGTGATGATTGTATAATAGATTTAGAGGTGAAAATTTAGATGGAAAAGATGAGAAATAATGGAAATATTTGCGATGTAATCGAAGATAACCGGTTATTCAGGGAAAAGATGCTTTCCGATGTATACCGTCCGCGTTATCATTTTGCGATTCCCGAAGATATGGGATTACCCGGCGACCCAAACGGAGCGTTTTACGCTAACGGACGTTATCATTTAATGTATTTATATGACTGCCGCTCAGATAAATTCCGCTGGGGACATATATCAAGCGTGGATTTATTGCATTGGCGAAGCCATCCCGACGCACTTGTCCCCGACGATTCGGACGGCGGAATATTCAGCGGCGGAGCTTTCAAAGACGACGACGGAACCGTGTATTTAACATACTGGGCATTGCCGAAAAACAATGAAAGCGGAAGCGGAATAAGAATAGCATTTAGTAAAGATATTGAAAATCATTATGAGAAATGGGAAAAATTAAGCGGATATGCGATAAACGGCACAGAAAACGGTATCCTTGAAATAAAAGGAGATAACGGCGAAAAACAATTTTTATGCTGTGCTGACCCGAGCAATATATGGAAAACAAATAATATTTATTATATGCAGGCGGGAAATCTTCCCGTATTAAACAAATTCAGAAATGATAAAACCACGCCGCAATGTTATAAAGGTGACTGGACGGATTTGTTTTCTTCAACTGACATAAAAAATTGGAAATATATAAAAAGATTTTATCAGCGTGATGTAAACAATAAATGGACTGACGAATCCGAGGACGATATGTGTCCGAGTTTCCTGCCGCTTCCCGATACAAAAGAGGGCGGGGAAAGCGGTAAATATCTTCAATTATTTATTTCACATAACAAAGGCTGTCAGTATTATATCGGTAAATATGACAAAGAAAATGAAATTTTTATTCCCGAAAAACATGGGCGTATGTCATGGAATGACAACACTTTTTTCGCCCCGGAAGCATTGACGGACGAAAACGGACGGCAGATAATGTGGGCTTGGCTGTTGGATAATCCGTCAACCGAATTTGAAAACGAATTAAAACTCGGGTGGTCGGGAGTGTTCGGCATACCTCGTACATTATGGCTTAATGAAGACGGAAATCTCGGTATAGCTCCGATAAGCGAATTAAGAAATTTAAGATATAATCATAAAAACACATTTGATATTACTTACGGCAATTCATGCGAAATAAAAATAGATATAGACGTAAAATCCGCTTCAAAAGTAGGGTTGAAAGTCTGTTGTTCTCCCGATGAAAGCGAATATGTCCTGCTCTATTATGACAGGGACAACAGTCAAATAATTTTTGACGCGACAAAATCCGGAATAAAAGGCAGACCGATTATCGAAACTGCGCCGTTTAGTTTAAAAGGTTATGAAATTTTATCAATGAATATATTTATAGATAATTCCGTCGTTGAAATGTTTGTAAACGAAAGGCAGGCAATAACAAGAAGAATATATAACGAACGAAAAGACAGCAAAAATATCAAAGAATTTGTCGAGGGAGACGCTGTCATAAAATCGTTGGATATATGGGAAATATCCCCGACAAATTTTTATTAATTGATTGTAAATAAGAAAAGCATTGCCGTCATAATATTGACCGGACAATGCTTTTTTGTATGTTAATATAATTGGTTAAAGAGAAGTATAAAATAGTTTCACTCATCGCATATGGATTGCGAGATGAGGAAACCGGTATCATTCGCCGAAAATAAACATTATGATTTAATATACATCACAAGGCTGAAATTCGAAAATATTTTCCCGAAAAAACGTCGGATTTTGTATTTTTTTCATAAAAGTATTCGAAAATACATTAAAAGTATTCAAAAATACATTGAAAAAAAATACTTGAAATATTATAATGACATTATACCAAAAGAAATAATGTTTATTGTACTATATCCTACAAGAGATACAGTAGAGATTCCCAAGCAGTAAATAATTTTGGAAAAATAAAATTAAGTTTTGTTGACGCCTTAAATAAGACTCTGTTTTGTTTTTTTAGAATATTAAAAATATATATTTTAAAAAGTAAGGAGAAAATTGATTATGGTGAAAAACTCAAAACGATTTTTGGCATGGATAATCGCACTTATTTTAAGTATCAGCTCAGTTCCGGTATTTGTAAACGCAGATGCCCCATTGTCTGGTACTCCCGGTGAATTCTACGAGGATTTCAGCGGTTTTAGCGCAGGAAATATCAATTTGAACGATTTGGACGGACTTAAAATGTGGGGTTCAAACGCAGGAGCGGCTGAGGTCGTCAATGACGCAAGCGCAAGCGACGGCAAAGCATTGCGCCTGACAGACGCCCAGATACATACAAAAGAAAATACTCCTGATAATTTCAAACTGGAGTATAAATTTAAAGTCGTAAATAAAGAAGGCGATTGGGCTACATTCTTTAACTGGCTTGATGCTCCCGACAGTGGAAACGGAGAAGGCGGCGCATTGTTCGGTTATGACCCTGAAAGTTGGCGCGGAGCTAACTACCATTTATTATCGGGATGGGACCAATATTCCAATAACCCGATAATAACATATGATGACCTTGGAAACACATGGCACAAACTGACAATCATTTATTACGAAGGAACTTATACGCTGTATATGGACGATGTAAAAATAGATGAACGGAATTTTGGACCGCGCATAAACAAAGGTCTTCATTTTAAAATTAATACATTGGATATGTACTTCGACTATATCAAAGTTGAGGTTTACTCAGAGGGCGGCGGTACTACGCCGACAGAGCCGTTGATAGATACATGGGCGATTAGCGGCGGCACTTTTGATAATTATACTTTCCCGGGCGGATATGATGGTTGGCTATATCAATCTTACTCAACTGCAAATGGCGGTACTTATACACCCGCTACCTTGAAATTTGATGACTATGGCGATGTCATCTCGGTTGACAGCTCATATGCCTACGCATTGTTCTGGACATATAATATATTGCCAAGAAACGGGCAGGACGCAGTGTTTACTTACACAGTCCCAAGAGACGGTATGGTAGACTTGCTGAGCACTCTTCAGGGTCCGCTCGGAGCTTCCGGACCTGCAACTGGAATTAATGCGGCAATATACCACAACGGAACGAAAATATGGCCTGAAAACGGCGACTGGTATTTTGCGGCGCGCAGGAGTAATACTGAAATAGAATTGAATGATATAGCGGTGAAATCGGGTGATAAATTACATTTCAGACTCAGCGTGTACGATTCCCATGATGCCGCAAATCCGATGTGGGATCCCCACGTCGTATACACAAGCTATGGTTCTGCCCCGCCATCCGGTGTTCCCGGAGAGTTCTATGAAGATTTCAGCGGTTTTAGTGTAGGAAATGTCAATTTGAACGATTTGGACGGACTTAAAATGTGGGGTTCAAATGCCGGAGTAGCCGAGATTGTCAGCGACGCAAGCGCAAGCGACGGCAAAGCACTGCACATAACAAATACAGAGCTACACACAAAAGCAGACACCCCTGATAATTTCAAACTTGAATATCGGTTTAAAGTAGTAAACCAAAACGACGGTTGGCCCGCATTCCACAACTGGCTTGGCGCTCCTGATGGCGGAAACGGCGAAGGCGGTCCGATGTTTGGTTATGAACCGACAAATTGGCGCGGATCTAACTACCATTTATTGTGGGGATGGGATAAGTACGACGGCAGCGAGATAATAAGAAATGCCGATTTTGGAAACGCATGGCATAAATTGACGATTACATTTTACAATGGGTTATATACAATGTATATGAACGAGGAAAAAATAGGCGAACGAAGCGGAGGCGACTGGAGTCCGCGTACGAACAAAGCTCTCCATTTCAATATCAGGACGCTGGAAATGCTTTTTGACTACATAGAAGTCTCAGCTTACGACGGCAGTAATCCTTTCCCGTTGGTCAAACCTGCCGTACCCGGCGAATTCAATGAAGACTTTGACAGTTTTGACGTAGGGGAAACTTTCAACAGGGACGGAAACAGCGTTTTAGGCGGTCTCAGAGTATATGACGAAGGTTTCGGCGCAACAGCTATGATTGTTGACGATCAGGACACTGGCAACGGCAAAGCGTTGTACGTAGATGCGGCTGCCGCCCAAGGAGCGACAGGCGACACTTATCAATACAAAAGTTTCACTTTGATTACACAGGAAAAAGTACCTGAGAATTTTCAACTGGAATACCGTTTCAAACTTACGTCGGGCAACGGCGGTTGGCGTGAATTTGTAAACTGGCTGGATGCAACCGATGTGTACGGTGATTGGGATCCGAGCGGTCCGGCATTCACTTACAACTTTAGCGCAACGCAAAATTTACGAAGCTACTATTTGCAAAGGGAATATAATAGCGCGACGAATGAACTCAGAAAACCCGCCGGAGCTTTTGAATTTAATGACTGGCATACGGTAAAAATCACCTATTGGAAAGGAACTTATACGCTGTATATGGACGGAATCCAAATAGGTGAACGAAATTATAGTTTGCGTAACGAAGATTATATACGATTCAGGGTTGGAACAATAAATATGTACATAGATTATGTAAAACTTGAAGCTTATGAAGAAACCAACGCTCAGCCGCCGTCTTTGGCTGTTGCCTTTAATAAAACCGGTCATATATTCACTACGGCTGAAACAACAGCTTTTGATTTAGTCTACGAAAGCAACACAAGCGCGAATTCTACAGTTGACATCTCTTATGTTGTGAAAAACCACAAGGATATTATAGTACAGCAAGGTGCGGAGAATGGCGTAAGTGTCGCTTCTATGGGTAAAGTAGAGCGTAAGATAAATTTGAATCAAATAACTGGCACAGGTATCTTTACTGTTACCGTGACCGCTAATGCGGGCGGCGGAAATATCGTAAGCAAATCCGCCGAATTCAGCCGCGTATTCCCGGTAATCGCTGACAGGAAAGGCGAACCGTTCGGAAACTGTGCGCACCTCTCAACACGCTCGGAAGGTGTTGTGTCAACAAGTATGGGCTTTTTAGAACTGGGCGGCAATTCGATATACCGCGACGACTTCGCGTGGCAGTCGGCTGAGACCCAAGTAAACGGTACGATCAATATCCCCGCTTCATGGCATAGGTCGGTTGACGCGGCAAAAGATAGGGGAATTGAGACGCTGGCGATTATCTCATACGGCAATACAAATTATCAAACTATAGATCCGGGTATGAGAAACAGAGGTATCCCGATTACCGACGCAGGCAGAAAAGCGTATGCGCGTTTCGCTTTGGAATTAGTGAAAGAACTGTATCCCAAAGGTGTTCGTTACTTTGAAGTTTGGAACGAGCCGAACCATCAAGGAGGCGGAACTGCCCCATTTAATCCAAACGGCGCAACAGCGGCGGATTACACGGCTTTGCTGAAAGAAGTTTACACAACCATCAAACCTATCTATCCTGATGTTCAATTATTGAGCGCTTCGACGGCTCCGTTTAACAATTTAGTCGATTCGGTATTTATAAAAGGGATGTTGGATGCGGGCGCTATGCCTTATATAGACATAATTTCGATACACCCGTATACTTATTCAAACGGCGCATCGGCAGAAGACAGAAATTTAGTATACTGGCTGGAACAGCTCGACGTACTGATTAGACAATATAACGACAACGTGTCCGTTCCTATATGGGTGACTGAATTCGGTTGGCCAACCCATTTGAACAGCAGAGACGGCGTCAGCGAAGAAGTGTCCGCGAGTTATATGGTGCGTTCGTATACGCAAATTCTCTCGCTTGATTTTATGGAAAAGATAATCTGTTACAACTACCAAAATTCGGGAAACAACGCTGACTATAACGAGGATAACTTTGGTCAATTGAGACATGCGAATGATCCCAACTTGCCGTGGGGTGCAAAAGCGACTTACGTTGCGCAGAACGTTATGGCAAACCTTCTGTATAAAGCAGAATATGTCAGTTCCAATAATTCGGGCAACGTATATTCATACAAATTCAAACGCGCCGACGGGAAAGATGTAATAGTAACCTGGGATACCGCGGGAGAACGCAATTCAAATATATCAGTAGGCAACGGAGAATTCAAAATTTACGATATGTACGGCGATGAAACAACGGTGCAGGTTAATAACGGGGCTATAGACGTGGGCATATCCAAACTTCCAATTTATATTGTGGGCGATATGAGCGGCGCTTTGGTTTCAGATCCGGAGTTGTTGAAATTTAAGCCTGCATACGAAGACGGCGAATGGTTTATAGAAGCGAATATCAAAAATTCCTCAGACGACCCAATGAGCGGAACAATCAGAATTACTACGCCCGCTGTTTTACAATCGGAAGCCGTTACGTTTGATTCGATACCCGCAAACAGCGCCGCGAAAGTACGTATTCCGGTTTCCAATCCGGGTTTGGAATTATATAATATCACGGTCAGAGCAGATATTACAGATTACGGTATAGTCACCGAAAACCGTGCAACCAGTTTCCTCCGTGCCGAAAAAGCCTCGAAAGCGTTGACGATTGATGGCGTATTAGACCCCAATGAATGGCAAGACGCACAGGAAATCGTCTTAAATCAAGCTAATCAGACAAGAAGCGGCGCAAGTATGACTCAGCAAATGCAAGGCTGGGGAGGCGAAGAAGACCTCAGTGCAAAAATCTATTTAAAATGGGATAACGATAATCTATACATGGGGGTTGAAGTCAAAGACAATATTCATTCCCAAAGCTATACAGGCGGTAATACCTGGCAGGGCGACAGCGTACAATTTACCTTTGATCAGGGTCGCGCCGCGGGCATAAACTCTCAAGGATTTTCACATATCGTCATGGCAATGACAAATGGCGGTATTGTTGAGAATTGGCGCGTGGAGTCGGCTCACGGAGGCGAGAATGCCGTTATCCCCGATAATTTGATGAAAACCGAAATTAATCGAAATGCCAACGACAACACTACCATTTATGAAGCTTCAATATCATGGGAACTTTTGGGCGGTGACGGCATGATTACGGAAATAAATTCTTTGTTTGGGTTCTCTTTGCTCGTAAACGATAACGACAGCAATGGCAGACGCGGCTGGATTCAATACATGGACGGCATAGGTTTTGGGGGCAGAAATCCTAATTTATTCGGTGATTTGCTGCTTGTTGTAAGCGAAAAAGAACCGATAACCGTAACAAAAAAACCATACGCAATACAAAATTTTGACGCAACTACAACCGCAGGAGAAGTTGACGCCGGAACAGTTACATTCACATGGACAAACCCGAACAACGAAAGTTCAGCAGTTGAAAGCTACGAATTATATCTGACAAACGGCGGAAATAAATGGCTTGATACTCCCGTTATAATCAACACGACTGATACAACAGCAACATTGACATT